>Ga0187784_10002557_pt1 | contig 14579 bp, 16 predicted proteins | sample 1015_SJ02_MP15_2_FD_132964 | JGI IMG/M metagenome (GOLD analysis project Ga0187784, IMG submission 132964) | Tropical peat soil microbial communities from peatlands in Department of Meta, Colombia - 1015_SJ02_MP15_20_MG | ecosystem: Environmental > Terrestrial > Soil > Wetlands > Peat | place...
AAGAAGGTCTGGCTTGCGATATCGTGGTCGCGATTTAGCGCAAGTGGCGCTCCCTTCTTGCGTTCACACCGCCGCTTTGTCTTAGGACGCTTTCTTCTTAGGGACTTTTTTGCCCTTCTTGCGCGCCTTTGAAAGCGCGATCGCAATTGCTTGCTTGCGGCTTTGCACTTTGCCTCCCTTGCCGCCGCGCCCGCTTCGCGCGGTGCCTCGCTTGTAGCGATGCATTTCGCGCGTTACGTCGGTTCCCGAACTGCGCGAATACCTGCGCCTGCTGGTTTTGGCCATTTTCTTTTCCTCCAAAATGCGCCGGTGCAAGTGCCGCTTAAGGTGCTAACGCGGCGCCTGTCGCTCCATTTCCTTTTAGTGCTGCCTTACGCGGTCATCCGAAGAAAATCAGATAGACGATAAAGAACGCCACAATAACGCCGGCGAGGCCGAAACCAAGCACATAGCGCACGTTGTGCCCGGTCACGCCCTGGCGCGCACGGCGCGCTGGAAGACCAGGATGTGGCGCCGCGTTTTGGTCAACCTCTTTGTATTCCGGTGCCCGTGTATCAGGACTCATCTGGCCGCCCGCAATTTCATTCCGCTATCGTCAACCGGACAAAGGCGACATGAGTTCCAAACGCCGCCCGTCGTTTGTTGCAAAGAAAAAGACGGCGCAGCGAAATGATGCTGCGCTGTCTCGTTTTCCGCATCCGACCGGCACCTGGTCTCGTTCTCGGCTGGGGACGGGCGGCAGTCAGCGTTTCCAGATTAGGCTGCCTTGCGGTTGACCTGGCTTTCCGCCATGGCCGTGAGCTTTTTGTCGGTCGCCTTTTCCTCGTCGAGCGTTTGCTGCAGCAGACTGACGCACTCTTTGCGGCCGAGCTGGTTGGCCCAGGCGATGAGAGTTCCGTAACGGGTCATTTCGTAATGTTCGACCGCCTGCGCCGCAGCGATCAAGGCGGCGTCCATGACCGACTTTTGTTCCACTTCGCCGGCCACGTCGTCGGCTTCTTCGATAATGCCGTCGATCGCCGGGCAATCTACGCCTTGGGCCTTCTCGCCGATGAGTTGGAATACCTGGTCAAGCCGCTTTACGTGGTTCTCCGTCTCACGCAGATGCGTCTGGAATCCCTGCTTGAGCTGGGGATCATTGCTTTTGCTGATCATGTCGGGCAGCGCCTTCGTGATCTGTTTCTCGGCATAATAAATATCGCGCAGCGTGTGCACGAACAGGTCGTTCATATTCTTGATGTCCTTGGAGAAGAGTCCCATGGCTATTGTTCCTTTTTCTGCTGCAGGAGCGGCGCGGCTCGTGCAGAGCCGCCACCCATCGCCAACGTGCCATGCAGCGGCCGGTTCCGCTGGCGGAAGCCGTGTCGTGCCGGTTCGTCCGCTGATCAGAGAGCCAGTCGCTTAGCCGCGAGATTCGACTGCGCCGGTTCCACCGGGATAGGCGCGCGATGGCCACCCAGCAGCCGGCGAGCGCAGGACTGCTGGCAGATTTTGTAGTTCCTGCGCGCTGCCATTGTCGCCGCGCAGCGCGCTCATGAAATCCTGCTGCCACCGATCGATGTCGTAATTCGAGACGACGGCAAGTAATGCCTGGTGGCGGGCGCGGCGTTCCTCGAGCGGCATGTCCAATGCTTGCGCGATCGCGTTGGCGACCGATTCCGCGTCATAGGGATTGACGAGCAGAGCGCGGCGCAAATCGATCGCCGCTCCGGCAAAGCGCGATAGAACGAGGACGCCCGGATCATCCGGATCCTGGGCGGCGATGTACTCCTTGCACACGAGGTTCATGCCGTCGCGCAACGGGGTCACCAGGCCGACGCGCGCGGTGCGATACAGTCCCGCCAAGGCCGACCGGCTGTACACGCGGTTAACATAGCGGATCGGCATCCATGACACCTCTCCGTACTTGCCGTTGATGCGGCCGGCGGCCGAGTTCGCGGCCTCTTCCAGATCGGCATATTCCGGAATCGCCGAGCGGTTCTTCGGTGCGATCTGCAGATAGGTGACTTTTCCCACCCACTCCGGGTGGTTCGCCAAGAACTTGTCGAAGGCGTCGAGTCGCTGAATAAGCCCTTTGGAATAGTCCAGGCGATCCACGCCGATCATCAATGCTCGCTCACCCAGACTGGCCACCAGCTCCTTCACCAACGGCGAGCGGCTATTTCGGCGTGCCAACCGCTGGAATGCGCGAGGCTCGATACCGACCGGAAAACTCCCGATCTGGGTCTGCTTGCCATTGATCCGCATCGTGATCTGACGGCCGGAAGTCTCGAACACGCGCATGTCGCGCATGGCGTTGCATTCGGAAATGAGATAGCGAACAAAATTTCCCGAATCGCTCTCGGTCTGAAATCCGACGACGTCGTATTCAAGCAGCAAGGGAATCAGCTGCTCGTGGTTGGGCAAGGAAGTCAGGATCTCGGGCGGGGGAAAGGGAATATGCAAAAAGAAGCCGATGCGGTTGGCATGGCCGCGGCGCCGCAAGGCCGCCGCGATCGGGATCATGTGGTAGTCATGCACCCAGATCAGGTCGTCCTCGAGGATCACCTTTTCCAGCTGCGTAGCGAAATGCTCGTTGACGCGGAAATATCCGCTCAAGTCGCGGCGGGCGAACTCCGCAAGATCGAGGCGGTAATGCAGGATCGGCCACAGCACGCGGTTGGCAAATCCGTTGTAATATTCCTGATAGTCGTCGTTCAAAAGGTCGGTGACGACGTACTCGACATTCTTGTCCTTGATCGATCGGGTTTCGAGTTCGTCGTCGTCGGCGACTTTGCCGCTCCAGCCCAGCCAGACGCCGCCGTGCTTCTGTAGCGCAGGGCGCAGCGCAACTTCCAGACCGCCGGCGCGTTTGGCGCCATCGCCAGCCGGGACCGAGACTCTATTGGAAACAACGACTAATCGTGCCAATACCGATCCTCCCAACTTCGCGATAAACGCATCGCCGTCAAGATCAGTCCTGCCATCGAATACGTTTGCGGGAAATTGCCGCACATTTCACCGCTCTGCAGATGCACGTCCTCAGCGAGCAGGCCGTAGCGGTTGCGATAGCGCAGAGCGTCGTTGAACATATCGATGGCTTCCTCGCGGCGGTCTAGCTTCCACCAAGCATCGATCAGCCAGAACCGGCATATTAAAAAGGCAGATTCCGGCAATCCGAAGTCATCTTCCCCAGCATAGCGCATAACGTGCTTGCCGCGTAAAAGTTCATGCTCGATAGCCTCGACCGTTCGTACAAAGCGCGGATCCCACACCTCAAGCAAACCGATTTCCGGCAGCAGGAGAACGCTGGCGTCGAGCTCATCGATGCCGAATGCGGCCGTAAAGGCGCCGCGCTTCTCGTTCCAGGCCTCTTCGACCAATCGCGACTGGATGCCGTCGGCCACGGCCTTCCACTCGGCAGCGCGGTCTTTCAAGCCGAGATGCTTGCCGATTGCCGCAAGCCGATTGCATCCGGCCCAGCACATCGACGCCGAATGGGTATGCACACGCATGCGACCGCGATATTCCCAGATGCCGGCATCGGGCTCGAATGCCGAGCGCTTGGCGAGCGAGCCGATCCGCTCCAGTAAATGAAACAAGCCGGCGTCCGCCGGCCGCGGTAAACGGCGATCGAAGAACATCGGCATCGCCGCCAAGATGATGCTGCCATAGGTATCGTGCTGGAGCATTCCGGCCGCGGCGTTGCCGATCCGCACCGGCCCGTCGCCGCGATAGCCTTGCAGGCTGTCGGCAATCTCCTCGTCCATGCCGTCGGTGGGGACGATGCTGTAGACCGGGCGAACGACCTCCTCAGAGGCAATGCCGAGGATGAAGGAAATAAAATCCTCCATTGTCTGCGTGTCGCCGATTCGATTGAGCGCTTTGACGACGAAATAGGCGTCGCGCAGCCAGCAAAACCGGTAATCCCAGGTGCGGCCAGAGTTGGGCGCTTCGGGAATCGAGGTGGTATGCGCCGCGATAATGCCGCCGGTTTCCTCGAAATTGCTCAGCTTGAGCGTAATGGCGGCGCGGATGATGACGTCCTGCCAGTCGTAAGCGATGGAAAGGCGCCGGACCCACTCGGTCCAGTACGCGCGCGTGCGGTCGGCGAATTCGCGGCAGGTCGTCGACAAGTCTGCAGGGAACGGCTCATCCGGCCCCATCACCAGATAAACCGGCCGCGTCAGCACGAACGGGGCCTCACGGTCGATGTAGGACAGCGGCGCGTCGGTCGTGAGCCTGATAACCGAGTGCGATCCCCGCAGTGTAATGTGATTGCTGCCGATCGACTTCGATTGCATCGGCACGCCATATTGGTTCGTCGGACGGAAACGAATGGTAATCCGCGGCATGCCGGCGATAGGCTCAATGATGCGAAAGAGCTGCGGCGGACGAAGGATGCGATCGAACGCCCGAAATCGCGGCGCGAAGTCAGTGATCTTGATCGAACCGCCTTTTTCATCAGTCATTACCGTCGAGACCACGGCAGTATTGCGCTCGTAGTCCGAGCGATAGTCGGCCATCGCATCGAGCACGACGTCGCTAAAACCCTTTTCCTCGTCGCCGGCGAGCAGGCGGCAAAATATTGGATCGCTGTCAAACCGCGGGTAGCACCACCACACCAACCGCGACGACGGCTCGAGCAGTGCCGCAGTTCGCCCGTTGCCGATCACCGCAAGGTCGAGTCCAAAATCGTTCATTGCGGTTTAGGCTCCCGCGCTGCCGCAAAGGGAAGAGAGCCAATCGCGAACGTCATGGGGCGACCCGAACATGCCGTTGGCGCCGCGCATGTTGCGTTCAACCGAATAGCCAAGTCCGCCGAGCGGCGGGAGTATCTCAAATACCGTCTCGTCCGTGGTGTCGTCGCCAAGGAATACCGGCTTTCGGTGCCGAAACGGCGGAATCTGCATCAACTCGCGAACCGCCACCCCTTTGCTGAAATGAGTCGATTTGATCTCAATCACCGCTTTGCCGTGCAAGATTTCCAGATCGCGCATGCCAAGGCGCGCAATGAGGGCTGCAATTTTTGTCTTTAGCGGCTGCTCCATGTGCGGCGCGAGCCGGTAATGCACCGCGAGTGAGGATGTTTTGTTTTCCACGATCACGCGCGGATCGACCGCGGCGGCTTCCGTCACCAGTTTGCGAAGTCCTTCGCCGACGGCGTCTGCGGTCCGCGCGTGGATGGGCGAGTCCGCAGAAGGGCGCATTTCAGCGCCGTGCCCGCCGATCGCCGGTAGCCGCAGGGGAGTGAACAAGTGGTCGATATCGCCAATGAGCCGGCCGCTCACCAGCGCCAGCGCCCCGTCACAGCTTTTGTGCAATTCGCGAAGCGACGCGCGCAGCGAATCCGAAACCGTAACGCTGCCCGGCGTGTTCGCCATATCCACAATCGTTCCGTCGACATCGAGCAGGAGCGCAATGGAGCGAAGATCGCGCGGCCCCGGTAAAACTGAGCCATTGAAAGGTTGACGCAACGCCGTGTCTGTTTGCATCGCTTGCCCCGGGAATGCTGGGTTTGCTTGATACGGACGAACTGTCGGGCGCCGGGCGGCACGCAACTACGGCACGACGGTATCAGCGCAGCATTCTGGGCGACAATCTTGTCGAAGCAATGGTCATCGCAGGAAACTTAAGTGTTTTCCAGGAGTTGCAGAAGCAACCGGCAGTTAACTTCGGCAGCGCAAAAAAGTTCCATGCATGGAGGACAATGCCGCGCCAGCCTCACCGAGCTAAGCGCCCAGGTGGCCCCAAAGGGTTAACATTCAGCTGCCTAGATTTTTGGCACGCTAGCGGCGGGCTCTTCGGTCGGCGCTAGAGCCAGACGCCGGCCAACCGGAAATAATTGCAGGTCGAAGCGCTGAATAATCCAACCCCAAATCCCGTACGGCGCCTTGAGCATGATGCCGATGGCGATCACTCCAAGCAGTATCAGGTAGTACTTTCCGTAATCGGCCAACAATTCGCGCAACACGATAAAGATCAGCATGCCGATGAAGGGTCCCTCCAGCGTGCCGATCCCACCGATAACCACCATGAAAATCACCACCACTGTCCAGTCGTTGATGGAAAAACCCGCTTCCGGCGAGATGCGCAGCTTTTGCAGGAAGATCAGCGCACCGATTAACCCGGTGCAGGCGGCGGTGGCGATGTAGATGATGAATTTGGTGCGGAAGGTATTGACGCCGAGGCTTGCCGATGCCCGCTCGGAATCGCGAATGGCGGTCAGCGCCAGCCCGTGGCGCGAGCGCAGCAGCAAATAAACGACGCCGAACACAAAAACCGAGATTGCGAGCGACATGAGATAGAGGATGATGTCGCGGGTATCACGCTCGGGCGAGATTTCGCGCAAGATTGAAGGAGTAAGCGACAAGCCCGATCCAGCGCCCAATACCGCAATAAGGCTAGCAAACAGCAGGAACACTTCGGACACGACCCAGGTGCCGACGGCGAAATAGGCTCCCCGCAAGCGAAACACGGCGAAGGAGACCGGGATGGAAATCAGTCCGGCAAACGGCCCGGCGATGGCCATGGCCAAATAGACATTCATGTCCCAGACGCCGGTCAAATAGAACAAGATGTAGCCGCCGAGCCCGACATAAGCTTGCTGGCCGACGGACACCAATCCGGCGTAGCCGGCGAGCAAATTCCAGAGCTGCGCCAGCGCGAGGTAATAGGCCATTTCGCCGACCAGGCGCATGTTGCCGGCGTCGTCGCTCCACCACGGCATGGCAATGAGCGCGGCCAGCCCCAACAGCGCGAAAACCGCAAAAACGCGGCTTGCTCTGGTCGCACGTTCGACGCGGACGGTCTCCATCAATCCCTCGTCCGGGGAAATAGGCCGCTGGGGCGAATAATCAGAATAGCGAGAAAGGCAAGGTGACCGGCGAGAATTTGCCACGTCGGATCGAGCGCTGCGCCGACGGCCTGAGCGACGCCGAGTACAATGCCGCCAATGAGCGTGCCCCACATGCTGCCAAGGCCGCCGATGATGACGGCTTCGAAGGCAAGAATAAGCCGGATCGGTCCCGATGATGGCGCGAAGATCGTGCGGATGCCGAAGAAGACGCCGGCAAGGGCGGTGAAGATCATGGCGATGGCGAATGCCAGTGCGTAGAGCTTGCGATTGTCGATGCCCATCAGCTCGGCGGTGTCGGCATCGTCGGATACGGCGCGAAAAGCGCGGCCGAGGCGTGTGCGATAGAACAGCAGTTGCAGCGCCGCAATACAGGCGACCGCAACGGCGAATATCAGCAACGGATAAACACCGACATAAAAGCCCCCAGCTTGCAGGCTCGCGGTCTCGACGGCCCCTTCCTGCAATCGATAGTCTTGGGCGCCAAAGCCCTCGAGCAGGGCGTTCTGAATGATGATCGAAATGCCAAATGTCACGAGCAGCGGCGGCAACAAGCCGCCGCTAAGCGTCTGATTGAGCAGCCCGCGTTGCAGAAGGTAGCCAAGCGCGAACATCACCGGCAGAACGATGACGAGGCTGAGAAACGGATCGAAGCCGGTGTACCAAGTGGCAACGAGTGCGACATAAGCCGAGAGCACGATCAAGTCGCCGTGCGCGATATTGACGAGCCGCATGATGCCGAACGACATCGACAGCCCGATCGCGAATAGCGCGTAGAACCCGCCGAGCAGCGCGCCCTGAACGATGATATTGACCCAAGTCATCCGGCTCGGCCCTGCATCCCGAAATAAGCCGCGGTAATCGCGGCGCGGTTGAAATCTTTGGTCGGAGCGGTCAGCGCCAGCCGGCCTTCTTGCAGGCAATAAAATCGGGACGAGGCGTCGAGTGCCCGGTTGATATCCTGCTCGACCAACACAATGGTCGTGCCTTCCGCCGCAATAGTGCTCAGCGTCGCGTAGATGTCGCGGATCACGACCGGCGCTAGGCCGAGAGAAAGCTCATCGCAAAGGAGCAAGCGCGGATTGGACATCAAAGCGCGGCCCACGGCCGCCATTTGCTGCTGTCCGCCCGACAGCGACGGCGCCGGCAGCCGGCGTAATTCGTGCAGGCGCGGAAACAGCCGGTAGACGCGCTCAAGAGTCCAGGGTCCGCTTCGTTCGCTGTGGGTGCCGAGAAGCAGGTTCTCTTCCACCGACAAGCTCGGAAACAGCCTGCGCCCCTCCGGTACCAAAGCAATCCCGAGCCGGACGATCTCGTGCGGTGTCTTGTGCCCGATCGGTTCGCCGTCGAAGAAGACCGTTTCCGGCGCGGTCACCAGCGAACCGGCGAGCGTGCGCAATAAGGTGGTTTTGCCGGCGCCGTTGGCGCCGATGACCGCCACCGTTTCCCCTGCCTCGACGGTGACGTTGATGTCGAACAACGCTTGGAAGTCGCCGTAGAAGGCGGACAAGTTCTGGGTCTGCAAAAGCGTCATGAGACCGGAATGCCCATGTACACTTCGCGCACGCGGGCATCAGCCATCACTTCGTGCGGATCGCCCTGAACCAGAAGCTGGCCGAAATTCATCACAATGAGCCGGCTCGCCACCGATACCAGGGCATGCACGATGTGCTCGATCCATACGATGGTGGTGCCGTGTGCGTGAATTTGCTTGATCGTATTCACCAGTTCGGCGCACTCGTAGTCGGTAAGGCCGCCGGCGATTTCATCGAGTAGCAAAAGCTTCGGCTCCATGGCGAGCGCGCGCGCCAATTCCAGGCGCTTGCGCTGCAGAAGCGTCAGTGTGCGCGCCGGCACGTTCGCCTTGTCGTACAGCCCGGTGATTTTCAGCACGTCGCTGCTGCGCTTGTAGCTGTCGCGCTCGCTCGCGCCGCCGCCAAAGATCGCGCCGACCAGAAGATTCTCGAAAACACTCATATTCGCGAACGGATGCGGGATCTGGTGAGAGCGCCCGATGCCAAGGCGCGAACGCGCATGCGGCGGCATTGCTGTCATGTCGGAACCGGCAAACAGCACGCGCCCGGCGGTTGGGCCGACGTCGCCGGTAATGAGGTTGAACAAAGTGGTCTTGCCGGCTCCGTTGGGCCCGATCACCGCCAGCGCCTCGCCGTTTGCGACGGTCAGACTCACGGTGTCCACGGCTTTCAGCGCGCCGTAGGACTTCGATACCTCGTTAAGCTCCAGGAGAGTGGTCATGCAGGGTCTTTATAGAAAGCCGCCGCGCAACGCGCGCGGCGGGCCACATTTCGCTAGCCGCTGAAAGACTCAGGAATACTTAATCTCAAAGAACGGCCGGTCGAGCGGAATGTTCGGCGCGGTCTTGTTGAAGACGACATCCAGATCGTACTTCCATTTCCTGCCTTTCACCCACTGTCCTCCGACCAGGGGCGTGATGCAGACGTTGGGTACCGGATTGAGCGGCCCTCCCTTCCAGGTGATCGGGCCGACGATCGATTGATAGTCGGTCTGCGCGATGGAATCGCGGATCGACTTGGCGTCGAGCTTCTTGGCGCGCTTGAGTGCGTCGATCGCGACTTCCAGGTTGGCATGCTTGAAGCCGAGCGGTTGCGTCCATTCCTTCCCGCTCGCTTTCTCGTATTCGTCGCAATATTCCTGGGCGGTTTGGCCGGTGAGGCTCGACTTGAAGGGATGGTGATGCGACCACCATACCTCGGTCGACATGCCGGCGCCGCGGTCGCCCAGCGCCTCGACGGCAGTCGGGAACAACAGCGCCTTGGGCGGCGTCACGATCTTCGGTTTGTAGCCCTGCTGCGCGCATTGCGTCCAGAAGATCGCAAATTGCGGCGGATTGAAAATGCCGCAAACAATGTCGGCGTTCACCTTCTTCATTTCGGTGATCTGGGCGGTGAAGTCGTCAGCAAGCGGCGGATAGAGGCCGAGGTGATGCACGTCGAAGCCGTGCGTCTTGATGGTCGCCGGCAGGCCGTGCACCGGATCGCTGGCGGCGACGCCGTCGGGATCGTTGGTCAAGACCGTACAGACGATGTTGTTGGTCGGGATCGATTTCCACATCTCGGCAAACATGTTGGCGACCATGTCGAAGCCCCAGAAGAAGTGGTAGGTCCACTCAAATCCCTTCTTCGGGTCACCCTTGCGGCCGAAGAAGTAGGCTTGCCAGGGATCGTCCGACGTAACGCAAGGCACGCCGGCAAGCTCGCACTGATCGGCGACCGGATTGGTCGTGTCCGAGGTCGACGACGCGATCATGATGTCGACCTTGTCGTTATTGATAAGCTGCGTCGCAACTTCCGACGCGCGGTTCGGATTCGATTGGCTGTCGCGATTGAGGATCTGAACCTTGTGCTTCTCGCCGGCGACCATAATGCCGTCGCCGAGCGCCTTCTCGACGCCTGCCGCGACCCATTTCGACGGCTCGCCGAAGGCGGCGATGGGCCCGGTTTCGGGCGTGATCTGGCCGATCTTGATGACCTTGGTAGCCGCGCGCGACGACTGGAACGTCCACGGCGAGGTGATGACGGCGGCGCCGCCGGCGGCGATGCCCTTGATTACGCGCCGGCGCTGAACGTCGACCTTGACGCGCGGCTTTGCTTTTACTTCCGATTTGATTGTCATATGTGCTCCTCCCTTATTCCCTGGGGCCGATTTCATACTAAAACGGTGGGACGGACCCCACAGAAGTCCCACAAATGGTATGACGAGGCTAGGGGTTTTTCGCCCGCAGCGGTGACGCAGGCGCCGCTAGCCGTAGGTTTGGTTACTGCCGGGGTCATGCGTCGGCTCGCTGTGCCGATTTAAGATGCTGCACAAGCTTCGCCCGCAAGGCCGCCTGTTCCCCGGCGCTCCACTTGCGGAAGCCTTCCCCCGACTTGAAGCCGAGCTTCCCTTCGGCGACGAGCCCTTCCAGGTAGGGCGACGGCCGCGGCCGGCTGTCGATCGCGGCCAACACGACGTTGTGGATGGCGAGCGTCAGATCGGTCCCGATCAGGTCGGCGTTCTCCAGGGGGCCGAGAACGGCGAGGCGGCGGCCAAACGAGGCCTTAACGACGGCGTCGACGGTCTCCGCGTCACAGATGCCGTTCTCGACCAGCGAGATCGCCTCCCGCCACAGCGCTTGCTGGAGCCGGTTGCCGATGAAGCCCGGCACGTCCTTTTTCACGTGCGCCGGCTTTTTGTTCGCCGCTTCGTGAAGCTGCATGGTCTGCGCCACGGTGTCGGGCGAAGTCCATTGCGTCTCGATGACTTCAACGAGCGGTATGAGGAACGGGGGATTCCACCAATGCGTCCCGAGCGCGCGCTCGCGTATGGTGAGCCCCTGCATGATCGAGGTGATCGGGATGACGGACGTATTGCTGGCGAGGATAGTGTCGCGGCGTACGTGCCGCTCGATGTCGGCAAACAGTTTTCGCTTCAGCGCCAAATCTTCTGATACCGCTTCGACGACATAGTCGGCTTCGCGTACCGCTTCAGCGAGATCGTTACATGGCCGCACGCGCACGACGGCGCTTTCGTCTTCGCCAAGATCGCGCAGATTGGCGGCGATCCGATCCTTGACGGTGTTCAGATGAGATACGGCTGTATCCGTGATCGAAACGTCATGGCCCGCCACCGCGAAGACTTGGGCAATGCCGTGACCCATGAGGCCGGCGCCAATGACGGAAATGTGCGCTTTGGCCATGGTCATCCCGCCGTATAGCCGCCGTCGGCATAGAGGATATGGCCGGTGTAGAAGTCGGATGCTTTTGAGGCCAGAAACAGAAGCGGGCCGGCGAGATCTTCAGGTTCGCCGAGGCGGCCCTTGGGCACGCGGGTGAGAAAACCCGCGCGCACGGTCTTGCCGCGCTCGTCGTCGGCGAACATCCATTCGGTGAGCGGCGAGCGGAAAACTGTCGGCCCAAGCGCGTTGACAGTGATGCCGTTCACCCCGAGTTCGCAGCCCAGCGACTTGGTGATGCCGTCGACCGCTGACTTCGACGCGCAATAGGCGCTGTAGCCGGCCGGGTGGCCGAGAAGGCCGCGCGCCGAGGACATCAGAATAATCTTGCCGCCGCGGCCCTGCTTGATCATCTGCCGCGCTGCGGCGCGTGCCATAAGCCAGGACTGGGTGACGTTGGCGTCCATCACGTCGAGAAAGTCCTCCGCCTTTTGGTCGACGATTTTCGCGATCTTGTTCTGGCCGGAGGCAACGACGAGGATATCGACGCCGCCAAAGTTCTTGACCGCGGCTACGACCAGAGCGTCGCAGTTTGCCTCCGAGCTTGGGCGCTTGGCGACGACTTCACACTTGCCGCCAAGCTTGCTGCATTCCGCCGCTATTTTCTTTAAGCCCTCGGTGTTGCTGGCGGCAACGATGACATTGGCGCCCGAAGCCGCGAGAATCTTTGCCGCGACCGCGCCGAATGCGCCGGTCGCCCCGGTCACGATCGCGGTCTTACCGCTTATGTCGAAGAGTGAAAGCGGGTTCTTTAGGAAATCTTTGGCCATCACTTTCGGTCTTTGTATGCTTGTTAGTTTACAGACCCAGCCCCAAGGCGTTCGACGTTACTTTGGTGCCGGCGCGATTGCGACGAGGATCGAACAGACGCCGTTGGTGCGATTGACAATCTCACGGTTCTCGTTGGGGCCGATGAAACACGAATCGTGCTTTTTCAGTACCGTTTCCTTGCCGTCGATGATCACCGTCAGCTCGCCTTCAAGCACGAAATAGACCTTTTCCGGGGGCGTGGCGTCGGGGCCGGCGCCGCCGCCAGGGAGGAAATGTGAAACGCCTACAATCAAGCCCTTGGGGCCGCCGGCCTCGGCGCCGAACAGCCGCAAACCGGTGAAGTCGCGGTGATGCGGCGCTTTGTAGGTCTTCGCGGCGGCGAAACGCCTGACCTCCATCAGAGCTTCTCCCCCTTCTCGATCCGGTAGCTGCCCTTTGGGTCAACAATGGCGACCAGGCGTATGATGCAGCCGTCGCCGCGTTCCCAATTCCATGGAAAGAACGCGAATGTGCAGCGCCGGCCGGTCACCTTGTCGATATCGCCGCCGACATTCTCGATGCCGAGGATGCCGTTCTTGAATAGGATGCGATGCACCGGCTCCCAATCCGGAAAATCCTCCTTCCAGTCGTGGCCGCCGGACCATTTTTTGTATTCCGCGGCGAGATGTGGATGCAGCGGTCCGTTGCGCTGCGGTCCGATGGCAGTCGCCAGGGGATGATCGTTGGCTTGGGTATCATGGCCGACCACCTTGACTTTTTTTTCGACGAACCACTCGCCGGCCGAAGGCACGAAGCCGGGCGCGTAACAGAAGTAGTCCTCGCTGTCCTCGTATTTCTTGTGCCAGCCGGTATTGACGATGACGACGTCGCGGGGTCGCACCACCTTGCCGGCGGCCTTTTCCAGATCGTCGTAGGTGACTTGCTCCCATTTCTTCTTTGGCACCGAAACGACAATGCCGGTGCCGAAAAAATGCGGCAGCGGCACTTCATCGATAAACGGCGTTCCCTGCACCACATGCGCCGGCGCGTCGATATGCGTGGTGTTGTGCATCGAGGTGGTGATGCGCTGCGACAGCACCCCCGACTTCGCCATGTAATGGATGCGCTCGATTTTGACGTCTTCGAAATACGGCCAGTTCGGCGACTGATAGCCGAAACGATGGGACAGATTGTAGAAAGAAAGTCCCATCGTGTTGTCCTCGTTCTCTTCGAACGAGACGCCGCGAATCTTCTTCGCCACTTAAACCCTCCGCGCTCCCTCTGGCCCCGCCCGCTTAAGGGGCGTTTCGGCATTTGTACCAGGATATGGTACATCTGTATCGGCTTCCGGCCACCGGGACAAGCCACCAAGGGCTGTTCCGGGCTGCGCTCAGGCTGCCGCCGCCACCAAATAGTGCTCCAGCGCGTGCTTGGTCGCTAGGAGCCGCGCGGCGATGTGCCGCTGGTGCTCGTAAAATCGCTGCGCCGGCACTGGCACCGAGATGGCGACGGCATTTCCCAAAGGATCGCGCGTTACAACGCCTGCGGCGCAGATGCCGCGCGTGTGTTCCTCACGATCGAAAGCGATCCCGGTTTTGCGGACCGATTTGAGGTCGCGCAACAGCGCGTCGAGCCGCGTAAGCGTGTGTTGCGTGCGCCGCACATAGCTGGTGCCGATCAGCCGTGCAATCGCGGCATCGTCGAGTTCAGCGAGGTAGGCCTTACCGTTGGCCGTGCAATGCAGCGGAAAAGTCTCGCCGACGGCGGAAACGGCGCGCAGCCTCTGCGATCCGGGCACTTGATCGATGAACACCAAGTGGTCTTTCTTGATGGCGGCAAGGTCGACGGTCTCTCTGAGCTCGTTCGAGAGTTGCAGAAGGAACGGCCGCGCCACGGCGACGAAGTCGGTGCGCGCCGAAGCCGCGAGCCGCAGGATAGTCGGTCCGAGCCGCACTCGTCCCTTGGGCGAGGCGGCAATGAGAAACTTCTCGGCTTCGAGCGCGGCGACAATACGTTGCACGGTCGAGCGCGCAAGGCCTACGCGTTGCGCGATCTGACCGAGGCTCAACCCTGTCGCCTCGTGCTCGAGCGCACGCAGGATCGCCGCCGCCCGCGCAATTACCTGCACTTGGCTTTGGTTCTTATGGTTTGATGCTCGCGCCCCGCCCGCTCTCATCCGTTCCCGCCTAGTGTTTGCAACTTTGCCCAGTTTGCGGCTTGATACAGGATCGCCGCTAAGCG
>Ga0187784_10002558_pt1 | contig 14577 bp, 13 predicted proteins | sample 1015_SJ02_MP15_2_FD_132964 | JGI IMG/M metagenome (GOLD analysis project Ga0187784, IMG submission 132964) | Tropical peat soil microbial communities from peatlands in Department of Meta, Colombia - 1015_SJ02_MP15_20_MG | ecosystem: Environmental > Terrestrial > Soil > Wetlands > Peat | place...
ACGGGCTGCGGCGTGATACCGCTCGTGCTCGCTTATCGGGCAAAGACGCAACGTAGGATCGTGGGAGTGGAGATCCAGACGGAGCTTGCCGAGCTTGCTTTAAGAAACGTCGACGAAAACAATTTTGGCGGCCGCGTGGAAATTCGCCGGATGGATTTCCGCGAGATTGAATCCGGGTTCGAACCTGGGTGCTTCGATTTGGCACTGAGCAATCCCCCGTACAGAAAGCCCGGCACCGGCCGCATAAACCCTGACAGGCAGAAGGCCGTTGCCCGCCACGAACTCACCGCGGCCGTAGGTGACGTCTTCGGGGCCGCAGGGTACCTGCTCAGGCCGGGAGGGCGAGTTGCGCTTGTCTATCCCTCGACTCGGCTTTCAAACCTGCTTCGCTCTGCTCTCGATCATGGATTTAGCCCGAAACGGCTGACAGTCATCTACTCATATCCGCACGGTCCCAGCCGGCTCGTTCACCTTGAATGCCGAAAAGGCGGCGGGGAGGAATTAAGAATCGAGCAGCCTTTTTACATTTACGGCGAAAACAGACTCTACTCCGATGCAATGCAAAAGCTTTACAGCGGCTGATGTGCTACTATTTGCACGGATATGAATACTCTGTTATTATCAAATAGATATCGATATCATGCTGCGACAGATCGAACGCCAATACCTGCGGGATATTCATATTCCTGAGTGATGAACGCCGCCGCCCATGAATGGGGAATTTACGGATCACGGCCGTGATAGGGTGAAAACCGGGCCGTATGCGGAGCAGGATTGACATTCATGACGGAAAGCGGTCTCACCTCGATAAAGTATGATGCGCTGATGGGCGAACTCCGGATATCGTTTTGAGAAAGCATGCGAAACACATCCGAGGCTTCCCTGCTGCAGGCTCGATGTGCATGATAGGCACGACGAGCGCTTGGCCTTCGGCGCTCTGCCAGGAACACCGCTAAGTGAAGTCCAAAGTCTGTCTTACGAGGAGGAAGAATTGAAAAGACTGGTGGCCGTTTTTGCGGGAATTGTGCTGGGCATCCTCACCGGCTGTAATTCCGAGGCGCCCAAAATCGGAGTAGTTGACGTTATCAGAGCTGTAAACGAATCCAGTGAGGGCAAGAAGGCGAACGCAGAACTCGAAGCGCTGGTGAAGGCAAAACAGGCCGAAATCAAAGAGAAAGCCGATGCTGTTGAAAAGCTGAAAAAAAGCGTTGAAAAAGAACCCGCTGCTACGAAGAAGGCCCGAGAGGAGGAACTTGGAAAGGCCGCTTCCGATTACCAGAAACTGTTAACCGCGTCCGATGCTGAGATTCAGAAAAAAGCTGCCGCACTGAGGAGCACGGTCTCGGAAGATCTCAAAAAGGTCCTGGATGATATCGGCCGCAAAGACAAGTTCCTTTTGATTCTTACAACCGACAATGTGCCATATTATCAGAAGACGATCGATATCACCGACAGGGTAGTCAAAAAATATAACGAAGCGAACGACGGCGAATAGGTTTCTGATTTCACCCTCAAAAGGGGAACCGGAACTATAACTGTTTACCCGCGTCGGGGAAAAACAGCGGCTGGCCGAATTTGTCCCTGCCAAATTCACCTATCGCCTTCTGCGTTTCCGGTGAGGTCATGAACTCAACGAACGCCTTGGCGCCTTCAGCGTTGACTTTGTCGAATTTTTCGGGGTTCACTTCCATAACGTGATAAATGTTTAGAAGGGAAGGGTCTCCTTCGACCAGTATGTCGAGCTTTATGTTGTGCCTTTGCGCTAGGTATGTTCCACGGTCGCTCAGGGTGTAGCCCTTTTTCTCCGATGCCATAAGAAGGGTTGAACCCATCCCCTGGCCCGATTCCATGTACCATTTGGTTCCCTTCGGATTAAGACCGGCCTTTTTCCAAAGCTCAAGCTCCATCTTATTAGTTCCCGAATCGTCGCCCCTGGAGACGAAAGCAGCCCCACTTTCAAAAACTGCCTTTAGCGCCTCTACCGTGCTCTTACCCTTAATCTTCGCAGGGTCTTCCGTCGGACCTGTGATCACAAAATCATTGTGCATTACCAGCCGGTAATTTCGGACAACGCCCGCGTCAACTAGCGGTTTTTCGGCCTGCATGGCGTGCGTAAGCAAAACGTCCGCTTCGCCCTTTTCGCCCATCTTCAACGCTTGTCCGGTGCCGACCGCAATTGTCTTTGTCCTGTACCCGGTCTTTTTTTCGAAAATGGGCACAAGATAGTCCAGAAGCCCCGAATCCTGGGTGGAGGTAGTGGTAGCTAAAATCACATCCTCGATATTCGGTCTCCGGGTACTGGCCGCACGCACGCCTGCCAGGACCCAAACGGCGGCAATCAGCGATAGGACGACGTATGTTTTACTTCTCATGCCTTCGGGCCTTTCATATGCGTCGGGATTGGAAACCCCAATGAGGCAGGAATTCGATCAACCCCTTACAATCCAATGGCTGCCCAAGCGCATTGGATTCATGATTCGAAGCTTACCAATACGATGTCCGCAGCCTGCTCTCTGATCGGAATGAGCGCCCGGTAAGCTGCAGAATTGTACCATCCCGTGACAGACTTTGCGTCAGGAAATCGAATAACGACGGTGTCGAGGTAGGAATGTTCACCCGCCAACACCTCGGCTCGCCGACCCCTAAAGAGCAGCTCGCCCCCCCATTGAATGAGCGTTTGGGGGACCTTGCTGCGATATTCAGCCCATCTTTCGTGATCTTTGACATTGATATGACCTATTACGCATGCAGCCATCTCGCTCCTCCTTGACCCAATCCTCTTTGTTAGTCGCTCATGCCGCCATTGATCGATGGATCGAATTTGTTGCCCGGCACAGGCTCGACCATCAACGTATCCGTTCCCTCAGGCCGATAACCATCGGTCCTTTCTGATGCTTTGCAGTCATAAAACTTTCGGCGTGCCTGGTTCGTCTGAGAGACCACACTTCCGCCCGTGACATAATAATTATATTTGATAGATCGGGCCCTTGCATATGGCGGTTTCTTCTGACAAATCGGGGGGATTATACAACCGACTCTGGAGCTGAGCAATTCAGTATTGCCGGGCGAGGCGGAAACCCTTCAACCGGGAGATGGCGGCACGTCCTGAAAATGTTCCGGACCGATGGTTATTGGTATACCCCTTGCGCGTTTGATTCGGATATAGGAAGATTGAATGGTTTTTCAGGCATTCCACAACCTTTTTCAATTGAAATTTACTTGAAGTACGGCGCCGGCACGCATCACGCCGAACTCGACGCATTATTCGTCCAATTTACACATGAGGGGAGGCATAAAATGCTTTTCAGGACAAACACAACGGTAGGGTGGAAGCTGTCGGTGACTATTTCGGCGACCATGGTCTTGGCGCTTGGGGCGACCCTTGCCATCGCAGGGATTAATGAGGACTTGATTGCAGCGGCAAAACACGGCTCTTTGCCTAAGGTCAAAAGCCTTCTCGACCGGGGTGCCCAGGTCGACGCGAGGGACGCTGAGGGCACAACTCCCCTTATGTTCGCCTCCGAAAGCGGTCATCTTAACGTCATGCAGGTGCTGCTCGACAAAGGAGCCGATATCAATGCCAGAGACGATTATGGGATGAGCGCGCTGATGCTCGCCGCCCAGCAGGCTGAAAACCTCGACGCGGTAAACGTGCTCGTGGCCAGGGGGGCGGATATCAATGCCACCGACGCGGATGGCTCGACCGCATTGATGCTTGCCGCCAAATACGGCCTCCTGGACGTAGTGGAAATGCTCATCGACAAGAAGGCCGAAGTCAATGCTCGTGACAATGAGGGGACAACCGCCCTGATGCTGGCTTCCAATAACTGCTATCTGGACATTGTGGAAATGCTTGTCGCCAAGGGAGCCGATGTCAACGCCAAGGACAAATCCGGGGCCACCTCGCTGATACTCGCATCCCAGGATAATGAAAACCGCGAGGAGGACAATCTCGACGTCGTAAAAATGCTCATTGCCAAAGGGGCAGATGTCAATGCCGGAACCAGTGAGGGTGTGACAGCCTTGATGCTTGCCTCCAGGGATGGATTTTCGGGGGTCGTCGAAGCACTTCTCGGCAAGAACGCAGAAATCAATGCAAAGGACATCGACGGTGCCACAGCGCTGATGCTGGCTTCCGAAAGCGGTTATCCGGACATCGTGGAAATGCTTATCGCTAAGGGGGCCGATGTCAACGCCAGAGACAACGACGGATCTACCGCGTTGATATCCGCCTGTGAGAGCGGCAGTCTGAAGGTCGCTCAAACTCTGCTCGCCAAAGGGGCCGACGTCAATGCCAAAACTAATGATGGCCTTACCGCTTTGGAGTTTGCATCCCGGAACGGCCATGGCGAAGTGAAGAAATTTCTAATCAAGGCGGGAGCAAAATAGAGAAGCGGTATGGGGGGCCGGGTGCGAAAAAATATTCCGATCGATGCTCCCCGTTGTTTGCCCCGAAGTCGTGGTCGATCAAGGGTTAAAAGCCCGCCCTCCTGAGCAGATCCCTCCATTTTTCGTCCACCCTTCGTTGAAACCGTGCCACCTGTTCCGGGGTGATCATTTTGAAGCGGCCCTGGAGGGCTATGTATTCGTCGACCGGCTTCTTTCTGCCGCTTTTGGCGATGCTCAGGCTCCTGCCGGTCAGCTTGAGACGCCCCTGTTCGATTTCATATAGCGGGAAGATACAGGATTCGACCATCATGCGGCCTATCTTCACCGTATCTTTGGCAGGAAACCACCATCCGGTCGGACATGGCACCGCCAGGTGGAAAAATCTCGTCCCTTCAATGTCTGCAGCCTTCAGGAATTTTTTGTAAACGTCACCCGGGTGGGAGCACGAAACCGTAGCAAGGTAGGGAATGCCGTGGGCATCCATTATCTGCATGAAGTCTTTTTTGGGCTGCTCCTTGGGCACTACCGGCGTCGTCGAAGTCAGAGCCCCCGCCGGAGTTGCGCTCGAACGTTGAACACCCGTGTTCATATAAGCTTCGTTGTCATAGCATACATAGATAAAATTGTCTCCGCGCTCCGCAGCGCCGCTAAGCGCCTGAATCCCCATATCGAAAGTCGCGCCGTCTCCGGCCATCGCCAGGACCTTCCAGTCCTCGCGACCCGTGGCCCTGAGACCGGCCGCCAACCCGGAAGCCGTGGAGGCGGTGCTGGCGAACGTATTGTTGACCGTGGTCGCCATGATCGGTGTCTTGGGGTATATACCGTGCAGGATGGTTATGCAGCATGCCGGTATGCAAATAATCGTTTTGTGCCCGAGCGCCTTCAGAATAAACCGGTAGGCGATGCCAACTCCGCATCCGGCGCAGAGCCTGGTTCCTGGAAGGATGTATTCTTTTTCAGGGTAGTCGAGAATGGCTGTTTGAGCAGTCATGGCCGGTCATCTTTCCCTTTGTGATATCTTAGACCCCGTAGCCGATCCATCGAGGTTTGTCAGGCAGCTTACCGCTCTCCGCCGCGGCAATGCTTGAGCGGGCCGCTTCAAGCAGGTCGGCAGCGGCCACGTCTTTGCCGCCGAGACCTACGATAAAGTTCGACAGCGCGGGGCTTCCGCCGTTTTCCCTGTACAAGGAGGCCTTCAATTCGGTCATTAGCGCGCCTTCGTATCCATAGCTGATGGCCTTCTCGATAACCGCCGCAGAACGCCTGCCCCGGACTGCTTCGAACAGTTCACCGGCAGGGAAAGGCCGGTACACGCGAACGCCAAGAACACCTGCTTTCACGCCGTCTTGCCTCAGGCAATCGGCTACTTCGCTCGCCTCGCTGGCAAGCGCCCCCATGGTTATGAAAAGAAAATCGGCATCCTCGGCTCGGTACCGGTAGAGCGGGTCGTCGTAAAAGCGGCCGAAAACCTCGCCAAACTCCCGGCCTGCTTGCCTGATTACCGGCATAGCCTCTTCCAAACTCTGCTGAAGCCGGAACCGGAAGCCCATATAGCTGGGCGAAAGCACCCCGTTAGGGTCGGGAAGAGGATCGCTCATGACCACTGGATTGATGTTCGTCGGATTTTCCGGATCGAGCGTGTGGAAAGGAACATATGGTGGAAGGAACGAATCCACTTTTTGCCGCGCGGGCACTACCACCGGCATGAAAGTGTGCGAAAGCCAAAACCCGTCGAAACAGACCATGCATGGAACCAGGAGTTGTTCTGCGGCCTTGAACGCGACAATGGTAAGATCGAGCACTTCCTGGTTATTCATGCAGTAGAATTGCATCCAGCCGGTGTCGCGCTGCGAGATGCTGTCCTGGGAATCGTTAAGGATCGTCCAGGGCGCTCCCATTCCACGGTTGGCAACCGACATCACTATCGGAAGCCTCGCTCCGGCCGCCCAGTGCAATTGCTCATGCATGTATGCAAGGCCGTTTGCCGAAGTTGCGGTAAAAGCCCTGGCCCCCACGATGGACGCTGCGATGCACACGCTCATTGCCGAGTGTTCGCTCTCCACGCGTATGAATTCGGCTTTCAAATCCCCTCTTTCCACGTAGCCGGACAGTATCTCGGGTATCTTGGACTGGGGCGTGATGGGATAGGCAGCAACAACCTGCACGCGGCTCAATCTGGCTGCCTCCGCGGCAGCGTGTGCTCCGGTCAGAATCGAAGTCTGTTCCACTGTTGCGCTTCCTTTCCTGAAGGAATGACTAGGCTGTAAAGTATTTTCTTTTAACAGAGGTTGGGCTGAAACTCCAGGGGATTGGTGAGAGCAAACCTCCGAGAAGTATAGCGCTACTTGGAGGCCGCTCTCACAAACCAGCGTAAAGTCTTAGCTCTTCTTGTTGTTTCTCTTGGAAGCCTTTAAAGGATTGATTTTCTGCCGATCCTGCATCTCTACCTTGGTATGAGTTGCAAAATTGCAGACGCTGGTTTTCCACTTAATGGAAGGATTCGGGTAACTGTTGCAAAACATTCCAGTGGGAAATTCCACGGTGCGCTGGCATCCTTCGCACTGTTCCACGATCTGATGGCAAGTGCCTCCATTGTAGCCGCATCCCGTTTTCGTCATGAAGGCGCATTCTGCTCCCGCCTTCATCGTTGAGCAAACCATGACAACCACCCCCTATCCTGATAACATTCCTTCTCCCTCTGGAGAAAACTTTGCGAATAATAACCGGGAATTAATCGCTGTCAAGGTTTTTTGTGTTATATTTGTTCGATTTCAGTTGAATATTGAACTACATGCGCCGATTTAGTTACAGTGGTGTCAATGTATAGAGAAATGTTCCACATAGGAGGCCGGGGGCTCCTGCGGAAGGATTTTGAGCTGTGACCAAAAAAATAGGCGAACTGCTGGTCCAGGAAGGCTTGGTAACCACCGACCAACTCAACCGCGCGCTTGACGAACAGCGCGATTCCGGGGAGCGTATAGGGGCTGCCCTGATAAAGCACGGCATAATTGATGAAGACATTCTTTTAGAATTCATAGCCAAGCAGTTCCGCTGTCCTCAGGTGAATTTATTAAGGCTCAACGCGTCCAAAGAAGTCGCCGGCCTGATCCCGCTTGATATAATGCACAAGTACCAGGCCGTTCCGTTCGGGCTTATGGGCAATACCCTCCACGTTGCCATGTCCGACCCGAGCAACCTGTTCGTAATAGACGATATTCGCTTCCTCACCCGCAAGAACGTCCAGATTCACGTCGCCTCGGATAACGTTATCAAAAAAGTCATCGGGACCCATTTTGCCGCAGAAGACTCGCTGGATGATGTTCTCGGATTGCTCAAGGAGGAAGTCGATGTAGATCTGGTACAGGCGGCCGACGAGATGGACCTCTCCACTCTGGAAACAGCCGCCGAGCAAGCCCCCGTGGTAAAGTTAGTGAACCTTATCTTGATGGACGCAATCCGAAAACAGGCGAGCGACATTCACCTCGAGCCCTATGAGAAGATCATGCGGGTTCGCTTCCGCATTGACGGTGTGCTCTATGAAGCAATGCGTCCACCGACGCATTTCAAAAACGCGCTTATCTCACGCATAAAAATAATGGCCCGTCTCGACATCGCCGAGAGAAGGCTCCCCCAGGATGGGCGCATACGGCTCAAGGCAAAGGGACGCGAGATGGACTTCAGGGTCTCGGTTCTGCCAACGCTCTTCGGTGAAAAAGTCGTACTGCGCCTTCTCGACAAAGCCGGCCTCCAGCTCGACATGACCAAGCTCGGCTTCGAAGAACTTCAGTACAAGAATTTCCGGGAGGCGATCTACCTGCCCTTCGGAATGGTGCTGGTAACCGGACCCACTGGAAGCGGCAAGACCACGACTCTTTACAGCGCGCTTTCCGATCTCAACAAAGTCAGTCAAAATATCTCGACCGCCGAAGACCCCATTGAATACAATCTGGCCGGAATTAACCAGGTGCAGATGCACGAGGCCATCGGTCTCTCATTCGCAGCGGCCCTGCGTTCGTTTCTCCGCCAAGACCCGGATATTATCATGGTGGGAGAGATAAGGGATTTCGAAACGGCGGAAATCGCCGTCAAAGCGGCCCTCACCGGCCACCTCGTACTGAGCACCCTGCACACCAACGATGCCCCCAGCACGATAAACCGCCTGCTTAACATGGGGGTCGAAGCCTTCCTGGTTGCCTCAGCCGTAAACCTGGTCCTCGCCCAGAGACTCGTTCGCCGAATATGCAGCGACTGCAAAACGGTCGAGGATGTCCCCGCCGAGACATTGCTTGACCTGGGGATTGTCGACGAGGAACTGGGTACGTTTGAATGCTACAGAGGCAGGGGATGCCCTGTATGCAACGATACGGGATACCGGGGCCGGATTGCTTTATACGAAGTAATGCCCATGCACGATCAAATTCGCGAACTCGTACTCATGGGCGCCTCCGCTGCCGAAATCAAGAAGGAATCCATCCGCTTGGGGATGACCACGCTCAGGCGCAGCGGCATCAATAAACTAAAGCAGGGGATAACCTCCGTTGAGGAGGTTATAAGATCTTCAGCCAAGGATTAGCGCTCTGGTCAGATGAAAAACTGCCGGGAAGTTAAGCAAGAGGAGCTGAGCAAGCTTCGGGAGCGGGCTGACAAATTCCAGAGTATTTTCGAGAATTCGACCCTGGGAATTTTCCAGTCCTCGCTGAAAGGGCGCTTTTTGATGGTTAATCCGGCTTTTGCCAGGATTCTTGGCTACGATTCCCCCGAAGACCTCAGAAAATCGATCAGGGACATCGAAAACCAATTTTATCACGATCCCAGGCGAAGGTCCGTGATCCTTGCGGCAGTCCAAGCAATAGAAGGGATATCAAAGTTCGAAACCGAATTGTGCCGCAAGGACGGCAGCCTCATTGCTTGTTCGATGAGCATTCGGACCATCCGGAACACTGAGGGCAATGTCATTCATCTGGACGGCTTCATCGAAGACGTTACGGAGGCAAGACTTCGGGAAAAGGACCTCAAAGAGCGCTCCGAGAACCTCAGCAGACAAGTCCAGCATCTCCGGGCCTCATTCAAGGACCGCTACCGGTTCGGGAAAATCATCGGCAAAAGCGCGGTGATGCAAGAGGTCTATGAGGATATGCTCGGGGCGGCAAGTTCGGACACCAGCGTCATCATTTACGGTGAATCGGGGACCGGTAAAGAACTGGTCGCCAACGGCATTCACTCGCTCAGCCGGAGGCGTGCGGCAGAATTCGTGCCGGTCAACTGCGGAGCCATACCCGAACATCTGCTGGAAAGTGAATTTTTCGGGCACAAGAAAGGCGCCTTTACGGGCGCGAACACGGATTCCTCCGGATATCTGGACCGTGCCAACGGGGGAACTCTTTTTCTCGATGAAGTGGGAGAATTGCGCCTGGACATGCAGGTCAAACTGCTGCGGGCGATCGACGGCGGCGTTTACTTTCCTGTTGGAGACAGCAAGCCCAGGAAGTCTGATTTTCGGCTCATCGCGGCCACCAACCGCAACCTGAGAGAAATGGTCAAAGCCGGAAAAATTCGGGAAGACTTCTTCTTTCGGGTAGACGTTGTCCCCATCGATCTTCCCCCGCTGAGAATGCGCCGCGAGGACATACCGCTTCTGATAGATCACTTTCTGCGCGAGATCACCAGGAGCGAAAACCCTCCGGTCTTGCCGGGATCTGTTCTGGAGGCTCTCTACAAGTACGATTACCCGGGCAACATCCGTGAGCTGCAAAATATTTTGCAGCGCTACCTGGCCATCAGGAAACTCGATTTTGTCGGGTTCTTCGAGGGGCAGCAATCGAGTTCCTCCCCCGACGTTCATGAGTGGATACCCCTGCAGGATAGCGTCACCGAATACGAAAAAAGCATTATCGAAAAGTGCCTTGCTTATCACCAATGGAATAGAAGCCGCACCGCGAGGGTGCTGGGGTTAAACCGCAAGACACTGTACAGCAAGATGAAAGCCCATGGACTGATATCGCCTCACTCTGAGGCCAAATAACCCCACACCGAAATTAGAATATTTACAGTAACTTATCGCAATCCCGTCTACGATATGGGGCCTTTTTCAGCATATCTGCCCTCCGCCCGGCATTGCCTGTCCAAAGTTTTGCGTGAAATAACAATAGCTTAACTAATGTGTCCCCGTTGGCCCGATACGTGCTTGGCACCAGGTTGAGAAACGCTTAGGACAGAACGCTGGCGGCTGAGCTTGGATAGAAAGGAGAACAAATGGAAGGGCATAAACACATAGAGGTGAGGAACCGGGTACAGGAAGCAATAGTTTTCTACGAAACCGCTGGAAAAGAAGCGACCCTGAGAGAAATCGACAAACCCGACGGACAATTTGTCCACAATGGGCACTATCTTTTCGCGGTCGACATGGAAGGAAACATGCTGGCGCATCCGGTAGCCGGAAAGCTTGCGGGCAGGAGCGCGATTGATTTGAGGGACTGCTGCGGGAAAAGTTTTATCCGCAAAATAGTCAATGTCGCAAAGACGCGCGGATACGGCTTCACCGAGTACGAATGGGAGGTCCCGGGACGTGATGTCAATCGTCTCAAGACGACTTTCTTTGAGAGGGTAGACGGCATAGTCCTGTGCTGTGGCTTCTACAGCAATCAGGAACCCTGCTACGAAAGTATTTTCGACAGACTATTCGGGCCTCTCGAATAGAAACGGTTTCACAAGCTGTAAGGGTATCAGTCATGCAGTTGGAGAACATAAGCAATATATGCAACCTAGGAACTGGCACAATGGGTTTTGGCACGGCCCTAATGTTCGCCCGGGAAGGCTATAACGTGCGGATGTTCGGCCGTTCACCGGAGAGTGTCGAACGAGGTTTCGAAAATATCAGGGCTGGGTTGAGTACATATTGCCGGCACGGTCTGGTCCAGGAAGACGAGGTTCCCGCCATTCTGGGACGGATCCGCGGGGTGACCACGCTGCAGGAAGCTGCGGAAGGAGCCGATTTCGTAATGGAATCCGTGGCCGAGGTCCTTGACGTCAAACAGGATATATTCGCCCGGATCGAGAAATTGTGTGCTCCTGACGCCGTGTTTGCCACTAACACATCGGGACTCAGCCCCACGGCCATTGCCGAAGCAATTGATCGCAAGGACCGCTTCGTGGTGGCTCATTTCTGGAATCCTCCCCATCTCATGCCGCTAGTTGAGGTCGTGCCGGGCCGACAAACGGCCCCCGAAACGGTCGATCTCACCTGGAAACTGATGGAAAAGATCGGGAAAAAGCCTGTGGCTCTTAAGCGCGAAGCACTCGGATTCATTGGGAACCGCCTGCAACTGGCGCTTCTGCGCGAAGCACTGTACATAGTCGAATCAGGTATTGCCACCAAGGAAGCGGTGGACACTGCCGTCAAGTACAGCCTTGGACGCCGCTTGGGCGTGACAGGGCCCCTGGAGACCACGGACCTGGGGGGATTGGACATTTTTTACAATATTTCCAGCTACCTGTTGCAGGACCTCTGCAACAGCACCGGAGTAGCTTTTTCGTTGAAAGAGGCAATCGAAAAAGGGACCCTCGGGGCCAAAACAGGATGCGGACTTTACGAGTGGACCACCGAGTCTCTTGGAAAAATCATGGAAACCAGGGAAAACCTGCTCATTGAGTGGCTTCAGAAGGACAAGGGATTATTTCACGGGATGACGTCAATTACCGTGTAACGTTTATCGGAATTGCAATTCGAATCCCGCCCGACTCCGCTTTGGAAACGCGACATGTAATTTTGACGGACTCAATAGTTCGAAAGGAGGTTGAAATGAAAGGGCAAAGAGAAATCTTGAAACAAAAAGTTGTGAAGATGGTACAGAACTTTGTCAAAACCGAAGGCGGAGTTACCGCTTTCGATTTGCAGATGCTTTTTGGCAATCCGGTCGATTCGGTAGGCTGCAATGAAGTTTCCTCTGCACTCCGATTGAACGGCTTTAATCAAAATGGCTCAGGGAACAGAAATCCCGGATGATATAAGGAGCAAAGAATTCTCTCCGCCCCCCTTCGAATAAGGGGGGGGCGAAGAACACCACGGCTGCGAATAACTTCGTTTGGATCCTTAACGGTCTGCGGCGTCACAGGAAAACACGGGAAATCCCGCGGCGCTTTTCCGGTCTTGCGCCCAATGACCGGCAGATGCGCAGGGCATGAAGGCAACTTTCTCCCGCCTTTGATGGCCTGCCGTCTCCGGTCTCGAAGTCTCACCTGTCGCATACCTTCGAAATTCATGGTCTCCTAAGTGCTCTTCCGGCTTTTCGGGGTGACAAAACCATCCTCTGCCCTTTTGGACCAAAATTTGCAATCCCTGTCACCGTTACCTTCCTTAATCGGTGTCCGCCCGCAAACGCGGTACACTGAAGGGCGAACCGGGTTTGAAATCCCCTTTTTCTAAGAGGGGATTCGCTGGAATTTTTAAGTATGTCGCCTACTTGTGATCTGGCATCCTCCTCGCCTTCCTTTCCACAAAAGGAGGAAACGGGGCCAACGCCCCCCGGCGGTGGGTGGTTTCCGGATTGACTCTAATTGGTTTTTTGACATAGCAGGAGAGCGAAATGTCTGTTTATGTATGGGCGGGTATGGATCGCGTCGGAAAGAAACAAAAGGGAGAAATAGAAGCCGACAATCTCCCTCTGGCACGCCAGATGGTTATCAGAAAGGGCATAGCCCTGAAGAACGTGCGACTGAAGCCCAAGTCGATTGAGGACTATTTCCCCGCAATAGCCGGCAAAGTCAAAGACAAGGACAAAGTCGTGTTCGTGCGGCAGTTTGCGACGATGATCGACGCCGGTCTCCCGCTAGTACAGTGTCTCGATATTTTACAGGAACAACAGGAGAACGCGAATTTCAAAAGAGTCATCCGACAGATAAAAAAGGACGTCGAAGAAGGTGCCACCCTGTCGGATGCAGTCAAAAAACACCCAAAGATTTTTGACAATCTGTTCCACAGCCTGGTGGCCGCAGGCGAGATCGGCGGCATCCTCGACGTAATCCTCAACAGGCTCGCCGCATACATTGAAAAAATAGCGAAGCTTAAAAAAAAGGTAAAAAGCGCATTAACCTATCCAGCAATTGTGGTGTCAATTGCCGTTATCGTAGTGGCGGTCATTCTGATCTGGGTCATTCCAGTGTTTAGCCGGCTTTTCGTCGACGCGGGAGTAAAACTGCCGGCGATGACGTCGTTTGTCATGAATATAAGCGATTTTACAAAGCGATACTTTCACTGGATGATTCTCGCGCTTATCGCATTGATTGCAGGTGTTCGCCAGTTTCGAAAAACGGACAGGGGACGCTCTCTTTTTGACCATATGCTGCTGCGAATGCCCGTCTTTGGGATCCTGATCCGCAAGGTCGCCGTGGCGCGCTTTACCAGGACTTTGGGCACGATGCTCTCGAGCGGCGTGCCGATCCTGGACGGCCTCGATGTAGTCGCGGCAACGGCCGGCAACTCGGTAGTCGAAAAAGCCATCCGCAACGCCCGTCTATCCATTTCCGAAGGCCGTCCGGTTGCGGAACCTCTGGCCGAGACGCATGTGTTTCCGCCCATGGTGACGCAGATGATTGCGGTGGGAGAGGCTACCGGCGCGCTCGATGCCATGCTCGGCAAGATAGCCGATTTTTACGACGACGAAGTCGACACGGCCGTCGCGGGATTGACGTCCATGCTCGAACCTCTGTTGATTCTCTTTCTGGGCGTAACTATCGGCGGCCTGCTTGTAGCAATGTATTTGCCGATTTTCCAGTTGGCGGACGTGGTTGCAAGATAAACGCAGGTGTATCGTGGAAGAAGGCTACATTGACGCTCCCGCTCGGGCAGAATAACGACACGGATGACAGCCGGTTCAAAGGAAAGCTTAAGAAGCTCCTGCTTTGCCGGTTGATTCTAGCCGTTTTTTTCCTCATTCTTACATTGGCCGTCCAAAGCCGGAGGAATGCCGACCTTCTTTCGGCCCATTTTCACCCTCTCTACATTTTTTCCTGCATCCTGTTTCTCTTCACAATCTTCGGAGCGCTCAGCCTCGAGCGGGTCCGCCGCCTCGTGCAGTTCGCCTGCCTCCAGATACTTTTCGATCTGGGCGCCGTCACCGTCCTCGTGTACATGACCGGAGGAATTGAAAGCTCCTTTTCATTTCTTTATATGCTCGTCATATTAAGTTCGGC
>Ga0187784_10002561_pt1 | contig 14576 bp, 17 predicted proteins | sample 1015_SJ02_MP15_2_FD_132964 | JGI IMG/M metagenome (GOLD analysis project Ga0187784, IMG submission 132964) | Tropical peat soil microbial communities from peatlands in Department of Meta, Colombia - 1015_SJ02_MP15_20_MG | ecosystem: Environmental > Terrestrial > Soil > Wetlands > Peat | place...
CAGCCGCGTCATGCGCGGGATGTTGTCCTCGCCGGCGGTGACCTGCATCTGCACGCCCGCGACGCCGAGCCGGCGCGGCGGGCGAGCGCCGGCCGTTCGGGAGATCGCGGACGCGACGGGCATATGGGTCATCGGGCTCGCCGTCGGCGAAGACAAACGGCCGATCCTATCACGGTGCACGCGGCTGCGAAGCGGCGCGTGGCGCCGCCTCTCGGCGGGCGGATGCGGGTCGGGCTGCGCGCGCGCATTCACGCCGCCAGCCGCATCGCCTGCTCGAGCATGTCGAGCCCTTCGTCGACCGTCCGGTCGGCCGCGGTCAGCGGCACCAGGATGCGGATGACGTTGGCGTTGACGCCGCAGGAAAGCACCACGAGCCCGTTGTCGAGCGCGCGCGCGGTCACCGCCTTCGTCGTCTCCGCATCGGGCTCGAACCGGCCGCGTTCCTTGACGATGTCGAAGGCCACCATGGCGCCGAGGCCGCGGATTGCCGCGATCGGCACGAGGTCGTTGGCGCGCGCCATGGCGTTCAGCCGCGCCTTGATCCGCTCGCCGAGCGCATCGGCGCGCGCGAGCAGACCCTCGCTCTCGATCGCCTCGATCACTGCGAGCGCGGCCGCGCAGGCGACCGGGTTGCCCGCATAGGTGCCGCCGAGGCCGCCCGGCTCGATGATGTCCATCAGCGCGGCGCGGCCGATGACGCCCGAGAGCGGCAGCCCGCCGGCGATCGATTTCGCCGTGGTGACGAGGTCCGGTTCGACCGGATAATGCTCCATGGCGAACAGCTTGCCGGTGCGGCCGAAGCCGGTCTGCACCTCGTCGGCGATGAGCAGGATGCCGTTGCGGTCGCACACCTCGCGCAGCTCGACCATCAGCTCAGGTGGCGCAATGTTGAAGCCGCCTTCGCCCTGCACCGGCTCGATCAGGATGGCGGCGACGCGCGCCGGCTCGATGTCGGCCTTGAACAGGAATTGCAGCGCCTGCAGCGATTGCTCGACGCCCACGCCCTGGTGCGCCACCGGGAATGGCACGTGATAAATGTCGGCGGGAAACGGCCCGAACCGGGACTTGTAGGGCACGACTTTGCCGGTCGTCGCCATGGTCAGCATGGTGCGGCCGTGAAAGCCGCCGGCAAACGCAACGACGCCGGGACGCCCGGTCGCCGCGCGCGCGATCTTGATCGCGTTCTCGACCGCTTCGGCGCCGGTCGAGAACAGAATGCTCTTGGCCGGGCCCTTGAACGGGGCACGCGCGTTGAGCTTCTCGCACAGCGCCACGTAGGGCTCGTAGGGCATGACCTGGAATGCCGTGTGGGTGTAGCGGTCGAGCTGCGCGCACATCGCCGCGATCACCTTGGGATGGCGGTGGCCGGTGTTCATGACGGCGATGCCGCCGGCAAAGTCGACGTAGCGCCGGCCTTCGACGTCCCACAGTTCGGCGTTGTCGGCGCGGGCCGCGAACACCGGCGTCGCGCTGGCGATGCCGCGCGGCACCGCGGCTTGGCGGCGCGCCAGCAGGGCGGCGTTGGTGGGCATGATCTCTCCGCTGATCGGTTGGTTCGGCCGAACATGCGGGCAGGGGGAGGCAGATATAAAGTGCAATCGCCGGCGCGCGTGGTGCATTGGATGCACCACGCTTATCCCTCCCCCGCGAGCGAAGCGAGCGTGGGGAGGGTGGCGAGCGAAGCGAGCCGGGTGGGGGATGTGGCGAGCGAACGCCCTTACCAACCGGCGACGTCCTTGCGCCCGGCCGCGTGGCGAGAACAATGCGTGGCAGGCCGGTAGAATGACCGTCGGGCCGTCAATCATGGAGATTGCCATGGACCTCGGACTGCAGGGCAAGCATGCGATCGTGACCGGCGGCAGTCGGGGCATCGGCAAGGCCATCGCGCGGGAATTGGCGCGCGAGGGCGTGGATGTGGCGATCGTTGCGCGCAACAAAGCGGACCTCGAGGCGTCGGCGCGGGAGCTGGCGCATGAGACGAACCGGCGCGTCATTCCTCTGGCAGCCGACGTCACCAGCCGCGAGCAGGTGGACGGCATGGTCGCCGCGGCGGCGCGGGAGCTGGGCGGGCTGGATATCCTCGTCAACAGCGGCTCTTCGCCGGGAGGCTCGGCCACCGCAACTGGTCCGATTGAAACGGTCGTCGACGAGGATCTGCTGCAAGACTTCAATGTGAAGTATGTCGGCGCGCTGCGCTGTTGCCGCGCGGTCATCCCCTTCATGAAGGCGCAGCGCTGGGGCCGCATCATCAATATCAGCGGCACCAATGCGCGTAACGCCGGAAATCTCAGCGGCGGGGCGCGCAACACCGCCCTGGTGCATCTGACCAAGACCCTGGCGGTGCAGTTCGGCCGTCACGGGATCACGGTCAACTGCATCCATCCGGGCATCACCCGCACCGAGCGCACGCCGCGGCTGATCGCCGCCCGCGCCAAAGAGCTGGGCGTAGCGCCGGAGGAGGTCGAGGGTCGCGATTTCGCGCCCGATTCTCCGCGCGGCAATTCCATCTGCCGCATGGTGGACGCCGCGGAAATCGCATCGGTCGCGGTATTCCTGGCCTCGGAAAAGGCCTGGGCGGTATGCGGCGAACTGGTCGTCGCCAACGGGGGCGCCGGCCGGACGGTTTATTATTAGGAGAGACCAACAACGGCCGTGAGAGGGCTAACGCACGCATGTCGGTCTTGGAGGACAAGGACGCGATCCGCGAAGTCATGGCCGCCTATTGCCACGCGCTCGATGCCTGCCGTTTCGCCGACGTCGCGAGCCTGTTTGCCGACGACGGCATATGGACCACTGATTACGGCGAGGCCAAGGGCCGCGCCGCGATCGAGCAGATGCTCTGCAACATCGTGCCGGCAAAAGGCGAAGGCCCCCAGCGCAAGCATTACATCACCAACATCATCATCAAGGTGAATGACGACAGCGCCGACTCGATCTCGGATTACCTCGTCGTGCGCGAGTCAGGGCCGCATCTGATCCCGGTCATGGGCGGCACCTACAAAGATAAATGGGTGCGCCAGGACGGGACATGGCGCTTCCAGCGAAAAGAGCTGGTGCATGACATATCGGGAGATATGGCATTGAAGAACAACCGGTGAACTCATTAGTTATCGAGCGGGTCCTTCCGGCTTCTCGCCGAGCGCCAGCATCTCCATTCCAAGCCCGTATCCAAGCAGATCGTGCATGTGCCGCCGCAGCGCCTGGGTGAGGAGAAGGCGGGTGTAGCGCAATAGCAGGGTCGGCCGCCGGGCCAGATCCTCGGCCAGCTCCCATGCGCGCGCCGAGAGTTTGTCCGGCGGCAGGACCTCGGCCACTAAACCGAGTTCCAGCGCCTTGTGCGCGTCGAGGGTCTGCCCCGTCAGCAGGAAATAACGGCCCCGGTTCATGCCGAGCAGCAACGGGTAGACGATGTGCATCCCGTCGCCCGGAACCACGTCGGACGGGAAGTGCGCGGAATCCTGGAACTGCGCGGTGTCGGCCGCCAGCACGATGTCGCAAAGAAGCGGGATTTCGGAATGGCGCCAGGCCGGCCCGTTGACCGCGCTGATGACCGGCACCTCGATGTCGAGCAGCTTCATCAGCAGATGCCGGCCCTCCCAGTGGATGCGGTCGATCCGCTCGATCGGCGGACGAGTGGGGAAGGACGAGGTACCGGGATTGGCGCGTGGCCCCGAGAACTCGTTCCCGGTACCGGTGATGATCACGACGCGGTTGTCGTAGTCGGAGCCGACGTCATGGAACGCCTCGGGCAGCTCGCCGTGCGGCAGGAAGCCCCAGCGCAGCGGGCCGCCGTCGGTGTGCAGCGTCATCTGCAGAATGCCGTTGCGCCGCTCCATCCGTATCGTCTTGTACTTGCCGGCGTAGCTCTCGAATTTGCTCATCAGTGCATGATCCCGAAAAAGCCTGCCCCGCACTTGATGCGGGGTGGGTACCGGTTTCCCGCCTGCGCGAAGCCCTTGGCACGATTCGTCGTTTGGTTTAATGCTTCGGCGGGCGAAGGCAGGTCGGAAAAGATCATGCACCAATAATAAGCTAAAGTGGGATGACGATTCGAAGAAAAAGTCATCCCGCTTTAGCGCCTCCGCTCTGCGGTCGCGAGGTTGCGCATGAGCCACGACCGCAACCGCGCGATCGGCGGCTGGCTCCAGCGGTCGGCCCGGGTGGCGAACACATAGGGCTCGAGGCGAACCGAGGTGCGCATCACCTCGACCAGCGCGCCCGCCGCCAGCTCCTCGCGCACGATCAGCTCGTTGGCGATGGCGATGCCCTGGCCGCGGGCGGCGGCTTCGATGGCGAGCGGCGCGTGCCATAGGCGCGGGCCGGCGAGGCGCTCGGGCGGCTCGACCCCGGCCGCGATCAAAAAGGCGCGCCATTGGTCGGTGCTTTCCTCGTGGATGAGCGGCAGGCCGACGAGGTCGGCGGGCGTGCGCACGTGCTTGTGGGTCGCGACCCAGGCCGGGCTTGCCACCGGAAAGACGCGCGGCCGCGCCAGTTCGGCGCAGCGGATGCCGCGCGCGTTCGGCTTGCCGTAGACGATTTCCACGTCCGCTTCGAACGCGGCGAGGTCAGGATGCACGTCGGTCGCGCGCAGGACGAGATCGATGCGCGGATTGAGCCGGCGGAAATCGTCGAGCCGCGGCGTGAGCCAGCGCAGCGCGAAGCCGGGAATGCTCCACACGATGAGCCGCTGGGTCTCGTGCGCGCGCAAGAGCTTCGTCGTCGCCGCCGACATGTCGGCGAAGGCCGCGGCGACGGCGGCATGATAGTCGCGCCCCGCCGCCGTCAGGGCGACGCCGGCCCGGCTCGTTTCGACGAGGCGGAGGCCCAATTCGTCTTGGAGCGCGCGCAGGTGGCGGCTGACCACCGAATGGTCGAGGCCGAGTTCCTCGGCGGCGCGGCGGATGTTGAGATGCCGGCCGACCACGTCGAACACCTGCAGCGATTTGAGCCCGGGCAGCCTCATGCGTTGGCCTGTAGTAGGATGGGTTGAGCCGCAGAGCGGCGAAACCCATCATGGGCCTTGATGGGTTTCGCTACGCTCAACCCATCCTACAAGGAGGTCGACCATGCGGGCAGCCTGGTACGAGAAGAACGGCGCCGCCGCCGAGGTGCTCAAGGTCGGCGAGATGGAAACGCCGCGGCCCGGGCCGGGCGAGGTGCGCGTCAAGCTCGCGACCTCCGGGGTCAATCCGTCCGACGTGAAGAGCCGCGCCGGCACCGCGCGCAAGATCGCCTTCCCGCGCGTCATCCCGCACAGCGACGGTGCCGGCGAGATCGACCTCGTGGGCGAGGGGGTGCCGGCCGCGCGGACCGGCGAGCGGGTGTGGACCTGGAACGCCCAGTGGAAGCGGCCGTTCGGCACCGCCGCCGAATACGTGGTGCTGCCGGCCGCCCAGGCGGTGGCACTGCCCGCGCACGTCGATTTTGCCGCCGGCGCCTGCCTCGGGATTCCGGCGCTCACCGCCTGGCACGCGCTTGCGCTCGCCGACACGCGCGCCGGCAGCAAATTGCTGATTGCGGGCGGGGCCGGCGCCGTTGCCCATTACGCCATCCAGTTCGCCAAGGCGCGCGGCGCAAGCGTGATCACCACGATCTCGTCGCCGGAGAAGGCGCAGGCCGCGCGCGCGGCCGGCGCCGACCACGCGATCGACTATAAGCGCGAGAACGTGGGCGAGCGCGTCGCCGCGCTCACCGGCAAGGCCGGGGTCGACGCGGTGATCGAACTCGACCTGGCCGCCAATGCCCATCTCATCCCGGCGGTGCTGCGCCCGAAGGGCACCGTCGTCGTCTACGGCACCGGCAAGCCCGAGGCGCTGATCCCGGCAAGCTTCTGTTTGGTCAATTCGATAAGGCTGCAGTTCATGCTGGTCTACGAGCTGACCGCGGAGGAGCGCGCCCGCGCCATCGACGACATCAGTGCGATGCTCAAGGCCAACGCGCTGATCCACAACGTGGCGGCGCGGCTGCCGCTCTCCGACATCGTCGCCGCCCACCGCTTGGTCGAGGACGGCAAGGCGATCGGCAACGTGGTGATGGAGATGGGGTGACGCGGGTCCCTCGCCAGGCGTATTGGCACGCGATCGATAATCCCCTTAAGATTGCGCCGTTCCAGCGAGGGAGGATGCCATGCCGGCCAAAATCGTCGACCTGTCCGCGCGGTCCAACATCATCGAGGCGGAACCGTTCGGGCTGCATTTCTGGGAATGCAAACCGGAAGAGTTTCTCGCTTATTTGAAAGACCCGCGTGGATTCCTGGCGTCCATGGGCATCAACCTGCCGAAGGACTGCCGCATCGAAACGACGATCGAGAACCACGATTGGCTCAGCACGAACACGCGCAAGCTCGCCGCCAAGCGCGGCCCGGTGATCGTCTGCAACGTCGGCGGCGGCAACGTCGCGATCGCCCGCAACATCTACCGCGTCATCAGCTATGCGCATACGCACGGCGACATCGGCAAGTTCAAGAAAAAATTGCTGCATTCCCGCGACGTGCAGGAACGCAAGTCGAAATAACCGCGGCGCGGGATCAAACCAACCGTCGGCCGTCGGCGAAGACCTGCGTCCACTGCAGCACGCGCACCGACTTGCGCAGGCCGCTCGGCCACAGCGGGTCCTCCCGGTAGAGCGCGGCGACGGCCGCGGCGGTGTCGGCCTCGACCAGCCACAGGCCGCCCGCGGGAGTGCCGTCCGCCTCGCGCAGCGGGCCGGCGGCGCGGATGCGGTCGCGGCGGCGTTCGAGGAAATCGAGGTGCGCGGGCATCAGGCGCCGCCGCGCGTCGGCATGGGCATCGTTGTCGGTGAAGAGCACGGCGTAGAGCATGCATCGCTGATACCGTATCCGCTCCCTGCAATAAAGCATCGATCTTGCTGGCCGCATCTGCAAAAATGCAGGGATGGAATGGAGCGACCTGCGTTACATCCTCACCATCGCCCGGGCCGGCACCCTCGCGGCGGCGGCGCGGCGGCTCGGCGTCAACCAGACCACCGCGGCGCGGCGGCTCGCCGCCGCCGAGGTGGCGCTCGGCGCGCGCCTGTTCGAGCGGCGCGACGGCGTGCTCTCCCCGACCGCGGCGGGCGAGGCGGCGATCGCGCGCGCCGCCCAGGTCGAGCAGGAGGTGCTCGCGCTCGAGCGCGGCGTCGCCGGCGCCGACGCGGTCGCGGCCGGCACGGTGCGGCTGACCGCCGTGCCGGTCCTCGCCAACCGCCTGCTGATCCCGGCCGTCCCGCGGCTCCTCGCGCGCCACCCGCGCCTGCGCATCGAGTTGATCGCCGAGCCGCGCAACCTGAATCTCACCCGGCGCGAGGCCGACATCGCCCTGCGCCTGGCGCGCCCGGAGAGCGGCGCGGCGCTCGCGCGCCGCATCGGCCGGCTCGACTATGCGGTCTACGGACCGCGGCGACGCGACGCGGCGGCGCTTGCCTGGATCACCTACGAGGAGGGCTTGAGCCATCTGCCGCAGGCGCGCTTCATCGCGGCGCAGGATCACGCCGTCGCACCGCTCCTCCTCAACGACGCCGAGGCGATCATCCACGCGGTGCGCACAGGCATCGGCAAGTCGCTCGTGCCGTGCTTCGTCGGCGAGCGCGAGCGCGGGCTCAAGCGGCTTTCCCGTGTCGTGCTCGCGCGCGACATCTGGCTCATGGTGCACCGCGACCTGCGCGCGCAATCGCGCATCGCTGCGGTCATCGATTGGCTGGTCGAGCTGATGCCCGTGTGCCGCGCGGCGTAGCCCGCATGGAGCGTAGCGGAATGCGGGACCTCCCCGGATCTCCGCCCGCTTCGCGGGCGTTCATCCGGGCTACGGGCCTCACGCCTCGATCACCACCATGCCGTTCTCGACGCGGGCGGGGTAGGTCTTCACCGGCTCCATGCACGGTGGCGCCACCACTTCGCCGGTGCGAATGTTGAACTGGCCGCCGTGGAAATTGCACTCGACCACGTCGCCGTCGACGTAGCCTTCGCCGAGCGAGCCGGGGCCGTGGGTGCAGGCGTCGTCGGTGACGAAATATTCGCCGTCGAGGTTGAACACCGCGACCACGAGGCCCTCGGCCTCGACCCGCAGCGGCGTGCCGACGGCGACGTCGGCGGCACGGCAAACTTCGATGCGTCTTCGCATGCTTGGCTGCTTCCCCACCCTGGTCCGGGGGCCTCCGTGGATTTATGCTCCGCCCACGGAGAATTATCCCGCGGGCAAAAGGTGGCCGAGCGCCGATGCTGAGACAAGAGCAGAACGACCTTCTCACCCAGACCGGCCCAGGGACCCCCGGCGGCCGGTTGTTCCGCAGCTATTGGCTTCCCGCGCTGCTCGCCGAGGAACTGCCCGAGAACGGATCGCCGCCGGTGCGGGTCAAGCTCCTCTCCGAGCGGTTGCTCGCGTTCCGCGACAGCGAGGGCCGTTACGGCCTGATCGACGAGTTCTGCGCCCACCGCGGCGTGTCGCTGTGGTTCGGGCGCAACGAAGAGGGGGGCCTGCGCTGCCCCTACCACGGCTGGAAATACGACGTGACCGGGGCCTGCCTCGAAGTGCCCTCCGAGCCGGTGGAAAGCGGCTTCTGCAACAAGATCAGGCTCAAGTCCTATCCGCTGATCAAGATCGGGGCGGTCTTATGGACCTACATGGGCCTGGCGGAGAAGATGCCGCCCCATCCCGAGTTCGAGTTCGCGCTGGTGCCGCCGGCTCATTCGTTCACCTCCAAGCGCACGCAGGAATGCAATTGGCTCCAGGCCATGGAAGGCGGCATCGATTCGAGCCACGTGTCGTGGCTGCATCGCGGCGCGCTCGACTCCGACCCGCTGTTCAAGGGCTCGCGCGGCAACCGCTACAATCTCGGCGACGCGCGCCCGGTGTTCGAAGTGGTCGAGCACCCCGGCGGGCTCTACATCGGCGCGCGCCGCAACGCCGAGAACGGCCGGTATTACTGGCGCATCACGCCGTGGGTGATGCCGTGTTTCACCATGATCCCGCCGCGCGGCAATCATCCCGTGCACGGGCACTTCTGGATTCCGATCGACGACGAGAACTGCTGGGCCTGGAGCTTCGACTATCAGTCGACCCGCGCGCTCACCGCCGAGGAGGTCGCGGCGATGCGCGACGGCAAAGGCATCCACGTGCGCTACGTGCCGGGCACGTTCCGCCCCGCCGCCAACAAGGACAACGATTATCTCGTCGACCGCGCGGCGCAGAAGGCGGGGCTGACCTATAGCGGGGTCGAGGGCATCGCCATGCAGGACGCCTCGCTGCAGGAGAGTATGGGGCCGGTCGTCGACCGCACCAAGGAGAACCTGGTCTCGACCGACAACGGCATCATCATGGCGCGCCATCGGCTGCTGCGGGCGATCAAGGCGCTGATGGAAAAAGACGTAACGCCGCCCGGCGTCGACCCGGCGCACCACCGCGTGCGCTCCGCCGCGGTGGTGCTGCCGCCCGACCAGGCGTTCAAGGACGCGGCGCGCGAGGCGCTCAGCGTGCGCGCGGGCCTCGCCCACGCGTCGGTGTGAGACCTGTCCCGGATGCGGTGCAGCGCCATAAGCGCGTTTACGCGCGTCTTCGACGCGCTATGGCGGTGCACCGCTGACTTGTCCCGGGCGCACCGCGGCGCGCAGTGCCGCGGTGCAGACCCGGGATCGACAAAGACAATGGTGGGCCCCGGATCAGCAGTGCAGCACTTCGCGCTGCACTGCATCCGGGGCACGTCCTTCGGACGTGGATGCGCTGCGCCCGGGACACGTACGGAGAATTGAGATGACGCAAAGCGAGAGCGCGCGGGCGACGAGCGCCGCGGAATCGCGCTTCCGCATCGACGCGCCCAACTCGCTGCCACGCACGGTCAAGGTGATCGCGCTCGATCCGGCCGCTGAGCGGGTGGTCAAGCGCATCGCCAAGGGGCCGTGGCGGCGCGCGACGTTCTTCACCTCCCTTGCCGATGACGGCGCGCCGAAGGGCGCCTGGTCGATGCAGGCGTGGCTTGGCGACGTCGCCGGGAGCGCGCTCGATCTCGTTGCGGAAGTCGCGAGCGCCGACCTCGTCGTCATGGTGGCGGCGGCGGGAACAAGCCCGCCGGCGGCCTCGGTGATCGGCGAGGCCTGCGCGCTCAACCGCGTGATGACGAGCGCGCTGATCGTCGATGCGCATGGACAATCCGACGCCGCGCTCGCGCGCACGCTCAGCTGCCTGCGCCTCTACGCCGCCATGCTCGTCGTCGCCGACGGCGAGGATTACATCGAGGCGATGCTGAGCGCGCTGCGCGCTTAGAACCCGTCATTGCGAGGAGCGAAGCGACGAAGCAATCCAGAGCAGCGCGTGAGGCCCCTGGATTGCTTCGGCACTACGTGCCTCGCAATGACGATCACGCTCCCGCCACTTCGACCTGCACATCCACATTATTCCGCGTGGCGTGCGAATAGGGGCAGATCTTCTCGTGCGCCTCTTTGGCAAGCGCGGCAAGCTCGGCCTGCGGCAGGCTCTTGTCCTCGACCCGCAGCTTCACCGCGAGCCCGAAGCCGCCGCCCTCGCGCGGGCCGATCGAGACCGCGCAGGTGACCGCGGCCTTGCTCGCGTCTTTCTTGTGCTGCTTGGCGACGAAATCGAGCGCCCCGCCGAAGCACGCCGCGTAGCCGGCAGCGAACAGATGCTCGGGCGTCGCCGTGCCCGGCTTGCCCGGCCCGCCCATGTCCTTGGGCACCGACAGGTCGGCCTTGACGATGCCGTCGCTTGTGCTCGTGTGGCCGTTGCGCCCGCCGGTCGCCGTCGCGGTCGCGGTGAAAAGCGGCTTGATCTTGTCCATGGTGTACTCCGTTGATGGGTGCGCCGACACAATGTAGGAAGCGAATAGCGAATGGCGAATAGCGAATAGACGGTTGCTGCTCAACTATTCGCTACTCGCTATTCGCTATTCGCTGGCGATATCAGGTTCTATTCATGCGCTTGTGCCGTTTCAACGACAACCGGCTCGGGCTCGTGCGCGGCGAGGAGGTGCGGGACGTTACCGCCGCGCTCGAGGCTTTGCCCGCCCATCGCTACCCGCTGCCGCGCCACGATCCGCTGATCGCGAATCTCGTCGAACTGAGCCCCGGCATCGCGGCGGCGGCCGAGCGCGCGACGCCGATCCCCCTCGCCGGTCTTGCGCTGCTCAGCCCGATCGCCAACCCGGGCAAGATCGTCGCCGCGCCGGTGAATTATAAGAAACACCTGGAGGAGGCGCGCGCCGACGCCGCCATCCATCATCAGAAGCAGGTCGAGGAAATCCAGAGGATCGGGCTGTTCCTCAAAGCGTCGAGTTCGGTGGTCGGCCCGGGCGAGGGCATCGCCGTGCGCCATGTCGACCGGCGCACCGACCACGAGATCGAGCTTGCGGTGGTGATCGGGCGTCGCGCCGACCGCGTGCCCACGGCGCGCGCGTTCGATCACGTCGCCGGCTACTGCATCGGCTTCGACATCACCGTGCGCGGGCCGGAGGAGCGCAGCCTGCGCAAATCGATCGACGGCTACACGGTGCTCGGCCCCTGGCTCGTCACCGCCGACGAGGTCGCCGATCCGGCGGGCCTCGATCTTGAGCTCAAAGTGAACGGCGAAACGCGCCAGCGCGCCAACACGCGCGACCTCATCATCCCGATCCCGGAGCTGATCGCGTTTGCATCTTCGTTCTACACCCTCATGCCCGGCGACGTGCTGCTCACCGGAACGCCCGAGGGCGTTGGGCCGATCCAGCCGGGCGATTTGCTCGACGCGTCGATCTCCGGCATCGGCGCCATGCAGGTAAGCGTGCGGGGTGCGTAGAGCGGGCAAAGCGCCGCGTGCTCGCGCGGATGTCGTCAGTCCGAACGGGCCACAGCGGCCGCGCGCGTCCGCGCATTACAGAACCAAGCGGCGCGGACGCTCGCGGCAAAAAATTAATGCAATCGGAATTCGCCGCCGACCGGGCGGATTTCGGCGGGGCGGATTGCGAGCCTGCTCGAAAATCACGTGGGGGCGCGAATTATCTGCCTTCGCAGGCGATGGCGACCGCATCGATGCCGTCGGCTATATTCGCCCCAGCAAGGCCAGGATGACCACGATCACAAGGATTGTTCCAAGCAAGCCGCCCGGCCCATAGCCCCAGCCGCCGCTGTAGGGCCAGGTGGGTAGCGCGCCGATCAACAACAGGATCAAAATGATGATCAGAATGGTGGAGAGCATGGGCCGAAGTCCTCCGCGTTTTCCAGCAGACAATGCGCGGCGGCCGTAAAGGTTCCGGCAGTGATCAGTGATCAGTGATCAGTGATCACAGCACTGCATGCAGTTCTGTTCACTGGTCACTTAACACCGGTCACTATTCCGGCAGCTCGATTTCGTTCTTGGGGAGAAAGTCGTTGACGACGACCGTGCCGGCGATCACGAGGGGCGTCGAGAGCAGCGCGCCCATCGGTCCCCACAGCCAGGTCCAGAACACCAACGCGACGAACACGAGGATCGGGCTGAGCGCGAGCCGCCGGCCGACGATGTTGGGGGTGATGAAGTGCCCCTCGAGGGTGGCAAGCCCGACGAAAAACCCCGGCGCCACGAGCGCGTGGCCGAGCGTGGGAAACACGACGAGCCCGGCCATGAACAGCGCGATCGTGATGATCAGCGGGCCGACGTAGGGCAGGAAATTGAAGGCAAAGGCGAGCACGCCCCACATGGGCGCATTGGGAAGCCCGATCAGGAAGCTCGCGCAGCCGACGATCAGCCCGACGCCAAGGTTGATCGCGCCGGCGGTGGCGATGTAGCGGGTGAGGCTGTCCTCGATATCGTTGAGGATGCGCAGCGCGCGCAGGCGCGCCTCCTGGGTCGCGAAGAACAGCACCACGTGGCGGCGCAGATGCTTGCGGCCGACGAGGAAGAAGAACAGCGCCGCGAGAAAGACGACGAGTTCGCCCAGCGCCGGGCTAAGAAAGGCGAGCGTCGGCTGGACGAAGCTCGTTACCTCGATGTTCATGCCGACCTTGGCGGCATCGCCGGAGAGGGCGCGCTCAAGGTCGCGCACGGCGGCAAACGGGGCCGCGAGAATCCGCAGCTTGTCGCCGAGCGAGGCGACGATGTCGGGACCGCGCCCGAACCATTCGATCAGCGGCGCCGCCGTGAGGATGATGAGGAGGTTGATCAGCGCCACCAGCGCCGCCACGCAGCCCAGCGCAAACAATCCGGCCGGTACCCGGCGCCGCTCGGCGGCCGCCTGGAGCGGCGCCAGCACGAAGGCGAACACCAGGGCGGAGACGAGGGGAAGAAACAGCGAGCGGGCGAGGTCGAGGGCGCCGGTCAAAAGCAGCAGGAAAATGCCGATTGTCGCCGCGCGCGCGGCCCCGATCCACAGCGCATGGCCCGCGAGCAGAGACGCACGTTCGGGCACGCCCGCACGGCGCGACCGCGTCGGGGCGCCTGAAGTCTCTACCTGGGCGTCGTTCATGAAAAGAGCGCTCCCGCGCCGTGCGCGCGTACCCCTTGGCGCGAGCGGCCCGCGCCCTCAAGGAAGCCGCCGATGAGTCAGATGATCGCGAGAATCGGGAGCGGAATCCCGAGCAGCCAGAGCAGAAGGAACCGTCCCATGGTACTCCCGGCGTTTGCAGATAGTTCGCATCCGCAACGCCGTCGGCAGGCGCGCGGTTCCCGCCGCCGGCGCGCTAGGGAACGGATTCCGACCGCGCCGCGTTTTTTGCGGGCGGGAGACGGGTTGCGGCGGTGCGAGGCTGCTGCCATCATTCGCCCGGCACCTGCGCTGAGCATGATCCCGAAAAAGCCAGCCCCGCACTTGATGCGGGGTGGGTACCGGTTTCCCGCCTGCGCGAAGCCCTGCTACGGTTCGTTGATTTGGCTTGATGCTTCGGCGGGCGAAGGCAGGTCGGAAAAGATCATGCTCCAATAAGCCGGCGAGGCACGAAGAAATGCGGGATCCTTTGCTTCCTGTTCGCGCGTGCCCCGGGCACCGGCATGGCGGCATGATCGCGGGGACTTAGGACCGTGCGCGATTCGCGCGATCCGGCGCAAGCAGCGGCCCAGTCCGGGCTGCTTGAGCGCATCATCGCGCGCTCGCCCTTCTATCTGCGCATCCCGCTCGACGCGTTCGCGCACTTCCTCGCCGCCGACGGCTGGGCGATCGCGAGCTACATCGCCTTCGCCGTGCTTGCCGCGATGTTCCCGTTCCTGATCCTGGTCAACGCGCTTGCCGTAGTGATCGGCTCGAGCGACCTCGGCGTCGAGGCCGGTCGCATTCTGCTCGGCGCCTGGCCGCGCGAAGTCGCCGCCCCGATCGCGGGCGACGTGCAACAGGTGCAGACCGCGGTGCAGAACGCGGGCCAGAGCCGCGCCGTCGCGGTGGGCGCGATCCTCGCCGTCTATTTCGCGTCGAACGGCATCGAGAGCCTGCGCATCGGGCTCAACCGCGCCTACGACGTGATGGAGACGCGCAGCTGGTGGCTGCTCCGCGCCGAGTCGATCTTCTACGTGCTGGTGAGCGCGATCGCGATCCTGGTGGTGGCGGTGCTGGTGGTGCTCGCGCCGCTCCTGGTCGAGACCGTCGTGCGCCACGTCCACTGGCTCGAGCCGCTCGACCGGTTCGGCACC
>Ga0187784_10002562_pt1 | contig 14571 bp, 9 predicted proteins | sample 1015_SJ02_MP15_2_FD_132964 | JGI IMG/M metagenome (GOLD analysis project Ga0187784, IMG submission 132964) | Tropical peat soil microbial communities from peatlands in Department of Meta, Colombia - 1015_SJ02_MP15_20_MG | ecosystem: Environmental > Terrestrial > Soil > Wetlands > Peat | place...
CAGTGTTGTCGAAAGACGCGGTCACTATGCTTTTGCCGTCGGGGCTGAACGCCGCGCTCCGCACGTCGCCGGTATGGCCTTGCAAGACGGCGATGTCTTTGCCGCTTTCCGCGTCCCACACCGCCGCGACCCCATCCGAACCCGCGGTTACCACGCGCCTGCCATCGGGGCTGAACGTCGCGCTGTTCACCGCCCCCTCGTGGCCTTTCAAGGCGGCGATCTCCTTGCCGCTCTCGGCGTCCCACAGCCGCGCGGTGTTGTCGGCGGACGCGGTGACCACGCGCTTGCCATCGGGGCTGAACGCCGCGCTGTTCACCGCCCCCTCATGGCCCTTCAAAACGGCGATTTCGTTACCGCTCCCGAGGTCCCACAGCCGCGCCGTCTTGTCCTCGGAGGCCGTCACCACGCGCTTGCCATCGGGGCTGAACGCCGCGCTCCGTAGTTTGTCGGTATGGCCTTTCAATTCTGCGATCTCGTTGCCGCTCGCGGCCTCCCACAGGCGCGACGTGGTGTCGGGAGACGCGGTCACCACGCGCTTCCCATCGGGGCTGAATGCCGCGCTCAACACCCAGTCCGTATGGCCTTGCAGGACAGCAATCTCCGCGCCCCGCTTGGCGTCCCACAGCCGCGCTGTGTGATCGGAAGACGCGGTTGCCACGCGCCGGCCATCCGGGCTGAATGCCGCGCTCGGTACCTGATCCGTATGGCCTTGCAGGACGGCGATCTCTGTGCCGCTCGCGGCGTCCCACAGCCGCGCCGTGGTGTCCCAAGACGCGGTCACCACGCGCTTGCCGTCGGGGCTGAACGCCGCGCTTTCCACTGTGATGGTATGGCCTCGCAACACGGCAATCTCCTTGCCGCTCTCGGCATCCCACAGGCGCCCGTAGGTGTCGTACGACGCGGTGACCACGCGCTTGCCGTCGGGGCTGAACGCCGCGCTTTGCACCACGCCCGTATGGCCTCGCAAGACGGCGATCTCTGTGCCGCTCTCCGTGTCCCACAGCCGCGCGGTCCGGTCCCAAGACGCCGTTACCACGCGCTTGCCATCGGGGCTGAACGCTGCGCTCTGTACTTTGCCCGTATGGCCCTTCAATTCAGCGATCTCTTTGCCGCTCCCGGCGTCCCACAGCCGCGCGGTCTTGTCCCAAGACGCAGTCACCACGCGCCCGCCATCGGGGCTGAACGCCGCGCTCAGAACAGCGTCTTCGTGGCCTTGCAAAACGGCGATCTCTTTGCCGCTCCCGGCGTCCCACAGCCGAGCCGTCTTGTCGGGAGACGCGGTCACCACACGCTTGCCGTCAGGGCTGAACGCTGCGCTCCATAACGGCGCCGTATGGCCTTTCAAGACGACGATCTCTTTGCCGTTCTCGGCGTCCCACAGCCGCGCGGTCTTGTCCCAAGACGCAGTCACCACACGCCTGCCGTCGGGGCTGAACGCCGCGCTGAAGACGGGGTATTCGTGGCCTTGCAAGACGGCGATCTCTTTGCCGTTCTCGGCGTCCCACAGCCGCCCGGTGTTGTCGTAGGACGCGGTGACCACGCGCTTGCCGTCGGGGCTGAAGGCTATCGTGGTAAGGGCGGCCGTATGCCCGCTCAACACGCGGCGGAGCTGGCTCGAGAGTGCGCCGCCGGCAAGCTTGCCTTCCAACTCGGTGGTAAACGGTGTCCACGGCATTGCGCCGGGTGGCGGATAGGCCTGCAAGGCAAACCGCATGGCACGATCGAATTGCCCGTCCTTCATTGCCTGGGCGGCAAGGCTGGTATAGACGCCCATCTCGCGCCGGGCCGTGTCGTGCTGCTGCCACAACGCGTTGCCGAGCATGACAAGCACGAGGACGCCGATCCCGGCCAGCGCTCCCATGGCGATGCGTTGAAGGCGCGCCGTGCGTGCCTGCGCCGCAGCAGTCTCGGCGAGCCTGGCGTGCTCGCGCGCGAGCGCTTCCTCCTCCTGACGCCGCGCCGCTTCGCGCAAAGCGATGCTCGCCTCGACAAAGCTGCGCTCCTCCTTGCTGATCTCGTCGCCGCGCCGCCCGAGCCAGTCCTCGGCGACGGCAAGCGTGCCGCCGCGCAGCAGCGTCCCCTCGTCTTCCGGGTGGGTGCGCCATTCCTCGACCCGCGGCCGCAATTGCCGCAGCCACGACTGGAACGCGCGATCGCGGTTCACCCATTCGATCAACAGCGGCCAGTTGCGGATCAGCGCCTCGTGCACCACCTCGACCGTCTCGTGGTCCGGGGCGGGAGCGCTGGTGGTGACGAGCCGGTTGTCTTCGTTGGCAAGGCGCTGCGCCAGCGCCCACGCCTCCGGACCCAATTCCGAGCGCGCGACGATCCGCCGGGTGTCTTCGACGCCCTCGCCGAGCGTGACCAGGCGCGTGAACAGGCGCCGGAACATCGTGACGGCGTTGGCATCCTCGCCCTTCGCGGTCAGCGCGTCGTAGATCGCCTGGGCTCGCTGTGCCAACGCGCCCTCGACCCCGCCGATCGCATCATAGATGGCCCGCGTCATGCGGGGCCGACCGAGGCGGCTCCACATCTCGCGCAGGGCAAACTGCAGCAGCGGCAGGCTGCCGGGCTTGGTCGCGACTTCGTCGAGCAGCGTCTCCACAAGCCCGGGCTCGAACGTAACTTTGGCGTTCTCGGCCGGCCGGGCGATGGCCGTCTGCAGTTCCTCCCGTTTCATCGGTCCGAGGTTCTCGACATGACCCTGCAGGGCGTCGGCGAGCGACCGATGGCGAAGCGCCAAACCGTAAAAGTCGGCGCGCATGGTCATGATCAGGCAGATGTCGGGGGCGCTCCCCGGCGCCGGGTTCGGGAAGCCTTTAAGCAGCACATCGATGAAGCGATCCCGCACCTGTTCGTCCGCGACCAAAATGAACGCTTCCTCGAACTGATCGGCGATCAGGAGGATGCGCCTTCCCTTGTTGCGGCTGCGGCATTCGGCGAACACGTCGGCCAACGTCAGCTCGCCCGCCTGGAGGCTCGTGGCCAGGAGCTTCGTGTTTCTCAGCCGCTCGGTGTCGGAGTCGCTCGCCACATAGAGCGGCACCAGGGCCCGGGCGAGAGCGAGAAACGGGTCCCCTCCCAGTTCGTTGCCGATGCGGAAATGGCTGAAGCGCCACGCGGCGGTTGCATTGAGGTGCGGCGCAAGCCCCGCCAGCACGACCGACGATTTTCCGCTGCCCGAGGCACCGACCAGCGCCGTCAAGCTCTGCCGGCCGACCGCCTCCGCCAAGTGGTCGATGGCGGCGTCGCGCCCGAAGAACAGATGCGCATCGTTGGGCCCGAAATAAGCGAGCCCCGGATAGGGACAGGGCGGGATCGGTCCGGTCTCGGCCGCGGTGGCCGCCTCCTCCGGCCCCCGGTTGACGATCGTGAAGTTCTCGATGACGACCGAGCCGGCCCCGGCGATGCCCTGGATGTGGCCGCCGGTTATCGTCGTCGCAACGTTGCCGTCGGGCATCGACGAGGTCCAGGCCGTCAGCCCTTGGGCGGAGCGCCGAACGTCATCGAGCCGATGTGCACGTTCTCGGCCCCGGCGATCCCCTGCACGACGCCACCGCTCATGTTGAACTGGATCTTGGCCACCGCCTCCCCGCCCACGCCGCGGCTCTTCATCTGCTCGACCAGTTGCTGGAGCGCCTGCAGCACCTCGGAATCGTCGGTGGCCTTGACCGCACCGACCTTCTCATCGAGCACCGCCGCCTGGGCCTTGGACTTCGGATCCTCTTCGAGCGCCGTGATTGCCTTATTGATCGGCGCGCTCTCGCCCCACTTGCGGCGAATGACGGCCTTGAGGCCCTGGTACGCATCGCTGAGGCCGGTCTTGAGCAGGTCGGAATTCAGGGCAGCCAAAATCGCGGCGGTAATCGGCTCCATCACTTTATCTCCCTGTGAGATCTTTCTTGTGAGCTAAACAAGGCCAGGCTGAGCCTCATAACAAGTGGAACCAAAGGTTCAAGGCCCGTACTCTACCGGCAATTGCACAATTGTCGAGTGAACGAGCAATCATTCTGCATACATCGGCTCAGGCAACCCGCGCGCGCCGACGTCGAGGGCGAGGAGGCCGCCGGCTTGCGGCTCGGCCGCAAGCTTCTCCGGCGGCAAGCGGAAGCGCGCGGTGGTCACGTAGAGCGTGGCGAGGTCTCCCCCGCCGAACGCGCAGGCGGTGGGGCGGCTCACCGGCAGCTTTTCCGTGCGATCGACGCGGCCGTCCGGCGCGTAGCGGACGAGACAGCCGGCGTCGAACGCCGCGTTCCACACGAAGCCGTCGGCATCGACCGACGAGCCGTCCGGCACGCCGGGCCCATCCATTGTCGCGAACACGCGCCGCGCCCCGAGCGCGCCCGCGACAAGGTCGAAGTCGTAGACGAAGATCGTCTTCACGTGGCTGTCGGCGAAATACATCTTCTTATCGTCCGGGCTGAAGCACACCCCGTTCGAGACCCAGATGTTGTCGTCGACCGCATCGAGCCGGCCGCGCGCGAGGCGATAGAGGCGCGCGCTCGCGCGTTCCATGGTCCTGCTCATGGAGCCGACCCAGAACCGCCCGCGGGCATCGCAGCGCCCGTCGTTGAGGATGTTGACCGCCCCGCCCTGCTCGGGATCGACGATGCGCTCGAGCCGCCCGCTCGGCGGATCGTAGCGCGCGAGCCCGTTGCGCCCGGCGATCAGCAGGCCGCCTGAGGCGCACGGCGCGAACGAGCCGAGCTTTTCCGGCGGGGTGAAGCTCTCGAGCTTGCCGCGCGCGTCGAGCCGGTGCACCGCCGGCTTGAACGCGTCGATCCAATAGAGCGCGCGTTCGACCGGATGCCAGCGCGGCACCTCGCCGAGCACGTCGTTCGTGTGCGCCACGCAGGCGATAGAGGGCATGGTCGCTCCGTGTTCCCCGGGCGCAGCGCAGCGCGCAGCGTAGCGAAGTGGTGCGCTGCAGACCCGGGGTCCATCTTTGTTGCGCCTGGACCCCGGGTCTGCACCGCGGCACTACGCGCCGCGGTGCGCCCGGGGAACGCTGTCAGCAAAAAACTCCGCGAGCTTATTCTTCTGCAGCTTGCCGGTGACGGTGAGCGGCAGGTCGGCCTCGTTCACGAATTTCACCAGCCGCGGAATCTTGTAGCCGGCAAGCGCGCGCCGGCAGTGGGCGAGAAGATCGGCCTCGGCGACCGACGCTCCCGCCTCACACACGATGAGCGCCGCGATCACCTCGTCGCGCCGCGCGTCGGGCACGCCGGTGACGCAGGCGAGCTTGACCGCCGGATGCGCCATCAGTGTCTCCTCGACCTCGACAGGCGCCACGTTGATGCCGCCGGTCTTGATCATTTCCTTGATGCGGCCGCGGAAGTAGAGGCGCCCGTGCGGGTCGAGCATGCCGAGGTCGCCGGTGATGAAATAGCCGTCCCGATCGAAGGCGGCGCGGTTCTTCTCTTCATCCTTGTAATAGCCGACGGTCACGTAGCCCTTGACGCGGATTTCACCGACCTCGCCGGCCGCGAGCGGCCGCCCGTCCGCGCCGACGATGCGCAGCTCGACGCCCGGCAGCGGCGGCCCGACGCTGGTCGAGCGAACCTCCAGCGGCTCGGCCGCGTCGGTCACCGCGCAGTTGCCGTAGGTTTCGGTGAGCCCGTAGATGTTGCAGATTTCGCGCGCGCCGAGGTCGACCACGCGGCGTATCTGCTCGGGCGTGCCGACGGTGCCGCCCGAGCGCAGGCTCGAAAGGTCGCGCGCGGGACGATCCGGATGCTCGGCGATCGCCTGCGCCATGTTGGGCGTGCCGTAGAAGATGCTGCAGCGCTCGGCCTCGATCAGGCGGAGCGCCTCGCCGGGTTCGAAATGCTCTTGCAGCACCACGCAGCCGCCGTGGGTCAAAAGGTTGAACAGCGCATTCTCGCAGCCGAGCCCCCAGAACAAAGAAACCGCGAGCCACAGCCGGTCGCGCTCGGTCACATGCATGCGCTCGCCGATGTGCCACATGTTCTCGATCAGCGCGTAGTGCTGGAGCTGCACGCCCTTGGGGGTCGAGGTCGAGCCCGAGGTGTAGAGCAGATAACACACGTCGCGCGGGTCGACGGCGCTCGCCGCGGCATCGATCTCGGCGTCGGCAACCGCGCGCCCGCGCGCGTAGACCTCGGCGAACAGCAGCGAGTCTTTGTAGGCGCGCGCGCCCACGTGCACGATGCGCTCGAGCCGCGGCAGCGCGGCGGCGAGCGGCTCCAGCTCGTCGAGCAGGGCGAAGTAGTCGTATTTGAGGAAATGGTCGCTCGCGATCAGCAGCTTGGCGTCGGAATGGGCGAGCACGTAGCAAAGCTCGCGCGCCGTCACCCAGGTGTTGACCGCGACCATCACGCCGCCGAGCGCGCATACGGCGAGATCCGCGACGACCCACTCGGGCCGGTTGCCCATGAGGATCGCGACGTGGTCGCCCTTGCGCAGCCCGAGCGCGTAGAGCCCCTTGGCGAAGGCGCGCACCTCCTCGCGCAGCTGCGCATAAATCAAGCGCGCGCCGCTGCCCACCAAGGCTTCACGCGCGGGAAACCGCGCCGCCTGCTCGTCGATGAGGGCGGGAATGGTGCGGCTCGAAGGGATGAGAGGCATTGCGGGAACTTATCGCGTTCCCCGGGCGCAGCGCGGCACGAAGTGGTGCGCTGCAGACCCGGGGTCCAGGGGCAACAAGCACAAACGTGGACCCCGGATCAGCACCGCACCGCTCCGCTGCGCTGCGCGCTGCGGTGCATCCGGGGAACGATGCGTTACAGCGGCTTGATCTTCACCAGGCGGAACTTCACGAAGCCTGCGGCGTATTGCAGCGCAATGTGGCCGCTCGCGTGCTTGTCGTCCTCGGCGCCGTCGACGGTGCGCTGGCCGTTGAGCGTCACTGTGAACTTCGGGCCCTGGGCGACGATGTCGTAGCTGTTCCATTTGTCGGCCGCCTTGGGCATGGGATCGACCTTGGCGACGTTGACGATCGCGCCGGTGCCGTAGCTCGGGTCGGGCCGCTCGTCGTAGATGTTGACCTCGTAGGCGTTGGTCGCGGTCACCTTACTGGGATCGGTGCAGCGGATGAACACGCCGCTGTTGGCCTTGCTGTCGACCCAGAACTCCGCCTTGATCTCGAAGTCCGTGTAGCTCTCCTTCGACACCAGATAACCGTTGCCCTTGAACGCCTGCACGACGCCGTCGATCAGCTGCCAGTTGGCGTCGCCGATCTGGTTCCAATGGTCGAGCTCCTGCCCGTCGAACAGGGTGATCCAGCCGTCGCCCTGGCCCGACGCCTGACGTGGCTGCCACAGCGCGACGAGCCCGACGCACACCACCGCCGCAACGGCGGCCAAGCGATATTTCATGGCGATGTCCTCCCCGTGGGTTGCCCGTGATGGGCTGCCGTTCGCAACCTCAACGTTAGCCGACACGGGCTGCGGCTGCGAGTACCCCCTCTCCCCGCAAGCGGGGTCCCCGCGACGCAAGCGTCGCGGGGTGCCCCTCGGGGAGAGGTCACCCACAGGCCGGCGTATGCGGGGTCGGGTCGTAGCCGGGAAGGCCCGGCACGCCGAAGCCGGGGAAAATGGTCACCGCGGCGGAGCCGGGCCGCGGCGGGCTGCCGAGCCATTTCTCGTGGATCTTGGCGATCGTGCCGTCCTGCTTGAGGCATTCGATCGCGTTCTCGAGCTGGTCGCGCATGGCGACGTTGTCCTTGCGGATGGCGACCGAATAGACGAGCCCGGTCGAATAGAGATAGGACGCCTTGAGCTGCGGGTTCTGCTTGGCCGACCAGGCGGCGCTGCTGTCGCCGTTGATTTGCGCGTCGGCGCGGCCGGTGAGCACCGCCTGGGCGGCATCAGCACTGGTGCCGAACGACTCGATCTTCCAGCCGATCTTCCCTTCCAGCCCGCGCGCCCAGCTGTCGTAAACCGTGCCGCGGTTGACCGCGATCGTCTTGTCCTTGAGCTGCGCGAGGTCGGTGATCTCGGGCGTGCCTTGCCTGATCACGAACTGATAGTCGGTGTTGATGTAGCCCTCGGTGAACAGCATGTTCTCGGCACGTTCCTTGGTGGCGGTCACCGGCGCGATGATGAAATCGTAGCTGCCGGCGGCGAGCCCGGGCAGCAGGCCGGAGAACTGGGTCGCGTCGATCGTCACCTCGCGCTTGAGTATCCTGCCGATCGCGAGCGCGAGGTCGATGTTGAAGCCCTGCACGCCGCCCTGAAGGTCGGGAAACGCATGCGGCGCAAAGGTGCCGTCGACGCCGGTCTTGAGCGGCGCCTGTGCCTGCGCGTGCGCCGGCGCGGCGCCGAGCGCGAGCGCAAGCGCGGCGGTGACGAAGCTCACGATTGCAATCCGGTGCTCAGTCATGCCCTTCTCCGTTGTATAACCCGGCGAGACTACACACGCATCGGAGTCGCACAAGCGACTGGTTTGGCGCGTGAGGATTTGCTGAGCGCGACCGTAGCGCGACATCCCTCCCCTGAAAGGGGAGGGTCCCGCCGCCCAGCGGCGGGGGGTGGGGTTCATGCGTAGCGATGGCCATCAAAAAATGCGCTCGATAAAATTCGGATGTCGAACGAGAGTCTTCCCATGAACGACGACCCCACCCGGCCGCGCGCTGCGCGCGCGTCCACCCTCCCCTTGCAGGGGAGGGATGCCCCCGTCCGCTTCGGCATCAACTTCCTGCCCCATCGCGCGCGCGAATTGCTCGACTGGGTGAAAACCGCCGAGGACACCGGCTTCGACATCGCCGGCGTCGCGGATTCGCAATCGCTCTATCGCGACGTTTACGTGTGCGAGGCGCTGGTGGCGACCAACACCTCCTCGATCCGCTTCGGCGCGCGCGTGATCAACCCGCTCACGCGCCATCCCGCGGTCGCCGCCTGCGCGGCCGCGACGCTCGAGGAGCTGGCGCCCGGCCGCACCATGCTCGGGATCGGCACCGGCGACAGCGCCGTCGACAACATCGGCATCCGCCCCGCGACGCTTGCCGAGATGAGCGACTACGTGCGCACGTTGCGCGAGCTGCTCGCGACCGGGCGCTCCGCCTACAAGGGCGCGCCCTGCAAGCTCGCCTGGTGGAACGGCAAGCGCATTCCGATCTACCTCGCCGCCTCCGGACCCAGGACCCTGCAGCTCGCCGGCGAGATCGCCGACGGGGTCATCATCAACACCGGGCTCACGCCGGAGATCATCCGCGATTCGATCGCGCAGGTGCGCATCGGCTGCGCGCGCGCCGGCCGCGACCTCGGCGAGGTCGACATGTGGTGGCTGCCGCTCACCTGCGTCGACGACGATTATCAGCGCGCGCTCGACAAGGTCGCGCCGACCTTGGCCTCCGCCGGCAGCCATCTCACGCGCCTGTCGACCAAGGGCAAGCACGTGCCGCCCGAGCTGATGGAGAAGGTGAAGGAGCTGGGACGGCGCTACAACTCGGCGCAGCACGACATGCCGCAGAGCGCCAACCGCGCGCTGATCATGGAACTTGAGCTGATCGACTACCTCGCCGATCGTTTCGCCGTGATCGGCAGCGCGCGCGACTGCATCGCCAAGCTCGAACGCGCGATCGACGCCGGCGCGCGCCAGTTCTGGATGAGCGTGCATTTCGACGACAAGATCGCCTTCATGCGGGAGTGGTCGGCGCAGGTGATGCCGGCGTTTCGATGATGATTCATCCCTCCCCCGCGAAGCGGGGGAGGGTGGCGACGCCCGCGGAAGCGGGCGGAGCCGGGTGGGGGCGATCTCCGCATTCTTGAAGGAAACCCCACCCGGGCCGCCTTCGGTGGCCACCCTCCCCTTTCAGGGGAGGGATTACAGCCTCACCACCTCCCCGGCGCCAGCGTCTCGACGATCTCATCGTAATTGTCGCTCAGCGGCAGCAGCACCGGATAGCTGATGCCGGCGTCGAGCCAGGCGCCGATGCGCTCCTTGATGTGCGCGGCGGTGCCGGAAATCGTCATGCGGTCGACGATCTCGTCGCTCACAAGGTGCATCGCCTCCTCGACCCCGCCCGCCCGGCCCGGCCAGCCGCCCATCACTTGATTGATGCGCGCGAGCAAATCCTGATCGATGGCATTGGCCTTGCCGATGTGCGGCTGCTGGCCGAGATATTTGGTCACCACGTAGCGCGCGGTCGCCCGCGCCGCCGCCTGATCGTCCGCCATGGCGACGTTGATGAGCTGCGGCAGGTCGACCGTGTCGGCAGCACGGCCGGCGCGCTGCGCGCCCTCCTTGACCTTCGCCACCAGCGCGCGGGTGGCGTCGGGCGAGATGAGGCCGTTGAGAAGCGCGCCGTCGGCGATTTCGCCCGCGGTCTGCGTCATCACCGGGCCGGTCGGGCCGATATAGATTTTCACGTCCTTGGCGGTACGCGGCGCGCCGTGGCCGAGGTCGAGGGCGAGGTCGCGCACCTGCACGAACTCGCCTTCGTAGGTGACGCCCGCCTCGAGCGCGAGCAGGCGGCGCAGTACGTGCACATATTCGCGCATCTGCGTCACCGGCTTGCGCCGCTCGATGCCCTGCTTCCAGGCGAGCGGATCCCAATAGGCGCCGAGCCCGCAGATGACGCGCCCCGGCGCCATCTCGTCGAGGGTCGCGAGCGTCATCGCCATCAGCGCCGGCCCGCGCGTCCAGGTGTTGACGATGCCGGTGGCGAGCTTGACGCGCTGCGTCACCGCGGCGAACGCGCCGAGCACCGAGAAAGCGTCGCGCGCGAGCCGCGTCTCGGTGACCCAGGCGGATTCGTAACCGAGGTTCTCGATTCTGCGCACAAGCTCGATCTGCTTTTTGACCGATGGCCGGTCGAGGAAGCAAAACCCGAGACGCTGCATGTGAACCCCAATGCACGTCATTGCGAGGAGCCGCGCAGCGGCGACGAAGCAATCCAGGGCAGCGTGCACAGGCCCCTGGATTGCTTCGTCGCTTCGCTCCTCGCAATGACGGTGCTATTCCTTGCGGCCCGCCGGAGGAAGGTCAAGCGATGCCCGACGTGCACGCCGCAATCGACCGGATGGCCGACGACGCCGGCGCGCTGTTCGACGAGGTGCGCGCGGCAACCGCCGATATAAGCGGCGTCACGCGCGACGCCTTCGGCGCCAAGGAAACCGCCGCCGGCGAAATCCTCATCGACTTCTGCCGCGGTCACGGACTTACAGCCGGCTTCGACGCGGTCGGCAACCTCGCGGTGACGCTGGGCGCGCCGCAAGCCGAGAGCGACGTCATCCTCGCCTCGCACCTCGATTCGGTGCCGCGCGGCGGAAACTTCGACGGGCTTGCGGGAGTCATCGCCGGTGTGCTGGCGCTCGCCGCGGTCAAACAAACCGGCGCGCGGGGCGCCCGCGACCTGCGCGCGTTCGGCTTCCGCTGCGAGGAGAGCCCATGGTTCGGCACCGCCTATCTCGGCAGCAAGCTTTGCGCCGGCGCGCTCGCGCGCGCCGATCTCGATAAGCTCACCCGCTTCGACACCGGCCGCACCCTCGCCGAGCACCTCGCCGCGCTCGGCGTCTCGCTTGCAAGCCCGCCGATCGGCGTGCCGCAGGTCAAGCCCGCTCGGATCGCCGCCTATCTCGAACTGCACATCGAGCAAGGGCCGCTGCTCTTGTCGACCGATACGCCGCTCGGCATTGCTACCGCGCTGCGCGGCAACATCCGTTACCCTTACGCCAAGTGCCTCGGCCACTACGCCCATTCCGCCGCGGTGCCGCGCCATCTACGCCGCGACGCTGCCATCGCGACCGCCAAGCTCATCGCGCATGCGGACGAGCGCTGGCGCGCGTTGATCGACGCCGGCAACGACGACCTCGTGTTCACCTGCGGCATCCTCCACACCGACCCGGCCGAGCACGCCATGACCAAGGTGCCGGGCGAGGTGACGTTCAGCCTCAACATCGGCGCCACCGCCGACGCGGCGATGGAGGCCTTGCACGGCGACATCCTGCAGCGCGCCGGGGAACTCGCGGCCGAGCATGGCGTGCGCTTCGATCTCGGCGCGCGGGTCGGCACGCCGGCAACCAGGCTCGATGCCAACATCCAGGCGGTGGCGGCGGACGCAGCGCGCACGCTCGGCATCGCGGCGCGATCGATGCCGACGGTCGGCCACGACGCCGCGACCTTCGCGCGGCTCGGCGTGCCCGCGGCGGTGCTGCTCGTGCGCAACGAGAACGGCAGCCACAACCCGGCCGAGGCTATGGCGATTCCGGACTTCATGCTGGGCGTGCACGTGCTCGCGGAGACGGCGCTGCGGGTGTAGGCGCTCCCCGGGCGCAGCGCAGCGCGGAGCGGTGCGCTGCAGACCCGGGGTCCAGAGTCACGCGCGTGGACCCCGGATCAGCAGTGCAGCACTTTGTGCTGCACTGCATCCGGGGAAAGTTGAGCGATCACCGCCCAAACAGCCACATTACCAGCGACAGCACCACGCTGATGAGCACGCAGGTGACGATCGGGAAATAGAAGCTGGTGTTGCCGCGCTCGATCACGATGTCGCCGGGCAGCCGGCCGAGGCCGAGCTTGCCGAGCCACGGCCACAGCACGCCGACAGCGACGATCGCGAGTCCGATGATGATCAACGTCCGCGCCATGGGATTCTCATAAATAGAGCAGCACCCGTGACGTATATGGCCATCCTACCTGGAATTTGTATGAGCGGGCGCAGATCTCTAGGTTCCCCTCCCCCCACGCGAAGCCATAGCCGACGCTCCGCGTCGGCGTTCTTTTCTGACTAAGAACGGCGGCCGAAGGCCGCCTATGGGGGAGGGGTTAGGGGTGGGGGGCGCCTTTCATTTACGTTGCGCGCGCAGGTGGGCGTACCCCCCCCACCCGGCTCGCTACGCTCGCCACCCTCCCCACCGCTCGCTTCGCTCGCGGGGGGAGGGATGGAGCAAGCTGCCCGACCACTGCCCATCCTGCACCGCCTTGCCTCCCGTCCCGCCGCGGTGCGATCCTCGCCGGCTCATAACGCACGCGCGACAGCCGTCGCCGCGGCCCAGGGAGACACCATGAGGACGTCCCGCGATCTGCCGCGCGCCGACCGGCGCAAATTTCTCAAAGGCGCCGCGCTCACCGGCGCCGCCGCGCTCGCGCCCGTGCCTGCCGCGCCGGCGCCAGCCACGCCACCGCGCGCCGATCTGAAAGCCGCGGCGCCCGGGCCGAAGCTCGTCGCGGCCGAGACGCTGCCGCCGGGCAAGGATCCGGTGAACCAGACCTCGAGTGGCGGCGAGTTCATGGTCGACGTGCTCAAAGCGCTCGATCTCGACTATCTCGCCATGAACTGCGCCTCGAGCTTCCGCGGCGTGCACGAGGCGATCGTCAACTACGGCGGCAACAAGCCGGAAATCCTCACCTGCCCGCACGAGGAGATCGCCGTGCACATGGCGCAGGGCTACGCCAAGATCGAGGGCAAGCCGATCGCCATGATGTGCCACGGCACCGTCGGCCTGCAGCACGCGGCGATGGCGCTCTACAATTCCTGGTGCGACCGCGTGCCGGTCTACGTGATGATCGGCAACATCATCGAGGCCGACAAACGCATGCCCGGCGTCGAATGGCTTCACTCGGCGCTCGACCCGGCGGCGATCGTGCGCGACTTCGTCAAATGGGACGACCAGCCGGCCTCGCTCCAGCACTTCGCCGAGTCGGCGGTGCGCGCCTACAAGGTCGCGACCACCCCGCCCATGGGCCCGGTGCTGCTCTCGCTCGACGCCGAGCTGCAGGAAAATCCGATCCCCGACCGCGCCAGCCTGCGCATCCCCAAGGTGACGAAGGTGGTGCCGCCGGTGGCCGACGCCGGCGCGCTCGCCGAAACCGCAAAGCTGCTCGCGACCGCGCAGAACCCGGTGATCGTGTGCGACCGCATGGCGCGCACGCCGGCCGGCATGGCGCGCCTCGTCGATCTTGCCGAGACGCTCCAATGCGCGGTGGTTGACCAGGGCGGACGCATGAATTTCCCCACCCGCCACCCGCTCAACCAAAGCTTCCGCGCCCGCGCCGTCATCAGCAACGCCGACATGGTGCTGGGCCTGGAGATGAACGACCTTTACGGCGCGCTCAATGGGTTTTCCGACCGCATCGTGCGCACGACCCATCCGCTGCGCAAAGGCGGCACCACGACCATCAGCCTCGGCAACCGCGACCTTTATCTCAAAAGCAATTATCAGGACTTTGGCCGCCTTGCCGACGTCGATCTCGCCATCGCCGGCGACGCCGAGGCGAGCCTGCCGGCGCTCACCGAGGAGGTCAAACGCCGCGTCGACGAAGTGCGCCGGACGGCTTACGCGGCGCGCGGCGACAAGCTCGCCAAAGCCAAGCTCGCCATGGTCGAGCAGGCGAAGTCCGACGCCACCATCGGCTGGGACGCAAGCCCGATCACCACCGCGCGCATGTGCGCGGAGGTCTATGCCCAGATCAAGGACGAGGACTGGTCGCTGGTCGGCAACGCCATCCGCAACAGCTGGCCGCTGCGGCTGTGGAACTTCGACAAGTCCTACCGCTGGAACGGCGGCTCGGGCGGCGCCGGCGTCGGCTACAACGCGCCGGGCGCCTTGGGCGGCGCGCTCGCCAACAAGGGCACCGGGCGGCTCTCGCTCGCCTTCCAGGGCGACG
>Ga0187784_10002565_pt1 | contig 14567 bp, 18 predicted proteins | sample 1015_SJ02_MP15_2_FD_132964 | JGI IMG/M metagenome (GOLD analysis project Ga0187784, IMG submission 132964) | Tropical peat soil microbial communities from peatlands in Department of Meta, Colombia - 1015_SJ02_MP15_20_MG | ecosystem: Environmental > Terrestrial > Soil > Wetlands > Peat | place...
CACCGTGCAATTCAAGCACAACACCCTTTTCGTTCTGCAATCGAGCCACCGCCGCACCGCCAACGAACGTTCCGCCAACGCCCGCAGCGCCATACGTGCCGACGACATCCGACGGACTTCGCAAATTGAAAGCAGTGCCTCGCAACTCCGCTCCGGCAATGCCAAGGCTCCCAATGCCAACGCCGCCTACGCTTAGCCGATACACATGCCCTTGATACGTCAACGTTCCGCTACCGCCCCCGATGCCGACAATGAAACCGGCCTTGACGACTTTCAGATGCACAGTGCCTGTTTGCGCATGAGACGGGCCCGCCGTCCCTATCAGCATCAAAGCCATTACCAGGGTTGCTGCAGCGAATTTTGCAGCCCGAAAGATCTGCGACATTGTCACCCTCCGAAGGTTTGCTCGCTAACTTCTGTAGTACATGCAGCGCCGTCGTAAAGCCTTCGACGCTCCAGGAAAAAGTCACCGCTCATCAGCCGACCCATTATCACGAATTGGCCGCCATCGGTTTTGCACGCCGCTGACGCCGCCGAAGCCTCAGCCAATATTGGGGCCGAGATAGAAGCCGCTCCAATTGTAGATCGGCGGTGGCGCTGGAGTGTAAACCGCCGGTGCTCTTGGCGGAGGTGGCGGAGGCGGAATATCGGCCGCCAACGCAATAGATGACGCGCCAAAGCTTAGCAGTACTGCAAATACTATCCATTTCATCGTGAAAGCCCCTGCTGACCAATAAAGATGACAAACTTAAATATTTTAGAATGCCACCTTCCGAATGGCAAACATCAAATTGTCGTTCTTGCGACGCTGGCAGTAGTTTGCGACCAGGCGCTTGTTGGTGGCGAAGCGCTTAAAGTCCACCGTCGGCATATTTCTCTCTTGATTGAAATATCCGCTCATCCAAGCGGCAATCCATTCCTGTCGATCAAGCGGCGCATCCAGATAATCCTTGCATTTGAGCATCGACATTTCGAGTATCAATTGCGCTCTGGCTTGACCATAGCCGCCCGCGATCGCAACGACCGCCGCAACCGCTGTGTAAAATAATCTTATCCTGGCTTTGCACATGGTGCTCTCTCTTACTTGGTGTCGCGGTTAGCACGTTCCAGACCGGTCATAACCAGTTCGCCCGGATGGTCGGCGCACCACGCCTTAACATTTTGCACGTTTCGTTCATATGCCTGGATGTTTACGTACGTGTACCCACGTTTCCGATTGAACCAGCCGCTCATCCAGGCCGAGAAAATGCGCGATTGATCCGACGGCATGGCTACGTATTGTGCACACGTGACGAGGGACATGTTGAGCATGTACTGCGCCTGAGTAGCGGCCGGCAGCATAATCCCAGCGATGCACCCGACGATCGCTGCGGTCCGAAGTTTGTTCATCACATCATTGCTCCACTGGCTCAAGCGCGAATAGTAATCACGAAGAGCAACCAGTGCTGGACGCACTACACGCACAGCACATTTTCCGATCGTTGCGGAGTTCCGCGGGGGTTGGCGCTAGCTAAACACCGCTTATGTGCTTAAAGGTATTGTACTTTGGGGAAGCAATTCGACTTTGGCTACTCTTAAGCGTCGGAGAGGTTCCGAGTGGCAGAACTTGGCATAAAGCACAGCAATTCGGCGACGACGCCAACCTGGTTCATTGCCATAGTCCCAATTGTAAATTGAAGTTATGGATCAGCGATTCCGCATTGAGGCTGAAAAGAATACTCTTACAAGATTGCGTTCCCCGACGAGTTCGCCAAGTGAGCGAAACGCAAAGAACGGAATTAATATGAGCAAACCAACGATACTGGTCGCGATCAGCTGATCGAGAGTGCCGCCGCCAAACTCTGCAAGAGAATCCGAGATGGCGCGATGGTGGATGAGACCGGCGACAATCTCCTCGAGGACGTTCAACGCGAGCAACAGGATTAAAAAGACAAATGATTTATATAGCGTTGGCCAGATGAGCGGCAAAGATTTGAACCGCTCCCCAACGCGGAGGATGTGTCCTACTGACACGAACTTCGCACAGATGAGAGCTTTAACAAAGGCAAAGCCGAATGGCGCAAACTCAATGCCTTGCGCCCGCAAAATGGAGGCTTTCAAATAAAGGATCGCGGTGAAGCAGACGTAGAGATAGGCTGCGATTATGACGAATTCTTTCAGTTCGTCGATTGCTCGTTTACCGATGATTCCTTTCGGTGGATTGCTGCTTTGCATCTGAAATCTCCAAGCGGTACAAGCCGCACACTCAGCGATCTAGTCTATCCTTGAGCTACGAGCCCATAAGCAAAAGTCAGTTTGCGACCGTGGCTCGAAGGGAAAAATGAAGTCTCATTGATATCGGTTCTCCCTGTGTTAATCGACTCGCTGTGCTATTGCTTCAAGCAATTGCTTCGCCGGAAATGGCTTGCGAAGGCAGGCGATGCACCCGGCCTGTATCGCCAGATTGTGAGTTGTTTGATCATCATCCGCTGTTATGAAGATAACCGGCAGTGAATAACCCATCGACCGCAAGGTTTCTCGCAGCCCAATGCCGGACATTCCGCCTAAATGAATGTCGATAACAAGGGTGTGTGGCTTGGTCGCGGCACTGCGCGTCAAAAAAGCCTCGGCGGAATCATAGATTTCAGTCGCGAACCCGTGCGCGTTGAGGAGACGACGAATACCGCTCAGCATGCTCGGATCGTCGTCAACGATTGCTATGAGTCGTCGCTCAGCCATTGCATTTAGAAAGGTCTAGGCCCAATCCGGCCAACTGAGACATTGAGCTAAAAACAGCGCCAAGGATATCGTCCTTATGGGCAATCTAATGTCGGCCAAACGACACGCTGCACACCAGATCAAAATCCCTATGAATACAACGTTATCGCGATGAGTTCCCCGACTCGGATAACAGGCCCAACCGCTCGGCAATAGCAGCGGCTTCAGCTACGGACCTCACCTGTAGCTTCTCCATGACAGCGTGGCGATGCGCCTTAATGGTGCGTTCGGAGGTTCCCAATTCATACGCGATCTGTTTGTTTCGCTTACCACGGACCACGAGTGCGAATACCTCTCGCTCTCGGGGTGTCAAGGATCCAGTCAGCGCCCTCAGGTTATCAAGCACTGCATTCTTTTTTTGGAGCTCGTCGCGTCGAGCGAGTGCGCGTTCTATGGAGGGCAACAAGATTCTCTTAGAAACGGGTTTCGTCAGGAAGTCCTCAGCCCCTGCCTTCACCGCTTGAACCGTCGTCAGAATATCAGCGTGCCCCGTCAGGAAGACGATTGGCAGCTCATTGCCCGTGCGTGCCAGATGTGCCTGCAGTTCTGGGCCACTTAGACCCTGCATCCGAACATCAAGTAGGATGCAACCCGGCCCATCTCTCGTCGAGTTCTTCAGGAATTCATGAGCTGACTCGTACACAGCAACCTGATAGCCGGAGGCCTTCAGAAGACGCGATATTCCGGTCCTAAACGAAGCGTCATCGTCAATGACGTGAATGGTCGGTGCAGTACTGCTCATGTCGCGTGCGCCATAAGCAAAGGCAGCGTGAAAAAAAACGCAGCGCCGCCCGCGGGATTATTCTCTGCCCAGATCCTCCCCCCATAAAGATTTAAAATTGCGCGGGCGATTGATAGTCCCAACCCAACTCCTTGTGATTTGGTCGAATGGAATAGGTCAAAAACACGTTTTAGTTGATCACTCGGAATTCCCGGTCCGTTGTCCATGACGGACAGCTTGATGTTTCCTTTGGCGACTAATTCGGTGCGAATGCAAATTTGTCTGTTAGCACTGGTGCCGGTGGACATTGCCTCCATTGCGTTAAGGACCAAGTTCAAGATGACCTGTTGCACGTGAACCGAATTGGCGCGCACCAGAAGTCTACGCTGCTCACCCTCCCTCGTTACAATAATGTCGCGGGCCTTCGCTTCCGGCTCAACGATCCGAATTACATCGTTAACTGAATCATTGAGATCAAGCTCCTTAGTCTCAACTCCCGCTTGCCGCTTCAAGAGAGCGCGAAAGCCTTTGATGATCTCTGTCGCGCGTTGATCGTCCCGACGTATGTCTTCGAGAATTTCTCTGATCTGCGAAATATCGACATTATCTGCGCCAAGCAGTAACTCGGCGGTTTCCGTATTATTTAATATCGCGCCCAACGGCTGGTTGAGTTCATGAGCGACGGATGCCGACATCGCGCCGGCAGTAGCCGTGCGATTCAAATGGGCGACCTCAATTAGTCGATGGCGCGACTCCGACTCGGCAAGATGCCGCCGTCTCCGTTCGAGCAGCAGCACCGTTATTAAGGCCCCCTGGACCAATACAACTGCCCAGATCAAGAGCAGCTGCCACCAGTATTGTTGCCATACTGTGATAGGGCGAAACCGAATCTGACTGCCCAAAGGCAACTTGTCTTCCTTTATGTTCCAGCGCTGTAGTTCACGCCCGTCATACACCGGCGGCGCGAATCCAATAGCGGGGCTCTGGATATTTTCCGGCTTCTCCCCGTCCAAAATGCGTATGGCCGTGCTCGCCGCCTGCCGGGCGATTTCGCGTGTAGGAAGGAGAGGCCCTCCGACTATTCCCATCCCGAGGTATGCGTCAACCCAACTAAAGAGGGGCGCATTCGCGGCTGCATGGATTTCACGTATCGCCCCAAAACCCTCATGAGCTATGCCGGCGGCATCTACAGAAAATAACCCAAAGAAGATTGCTGAGTGCGGCGGCAATGTCGCTACTCGTTGGCGTATTTCATCAAACGGTAAGTCGTTTAGCCAAGTAAGCCGCACCTTGTTCGCAAACCTCTGAAATACTCGACGCGCCTCGTCGACCCAGAAGCGCTCGTTGGGCGAATCGCCGATCACAACAGCGATGTTGTCGGTTTCAGGCAGTGTTTTGAGTATGTTGTCAATCGCCGCCCCGAGGTCGATTGTATTGGCAACTACGGCGTCGTTGGCACTGAGATTCGTGCCATCGACGCGCTTTTGATCCACAGCGGTTAATAGCGCCGGAGTTGACGCGAAGAGTTGTTGCCGATGTTGTTCAAGAAAGCGAGCCGCTGGTCCGCCGATTGCAACGATTAGGTCTGCCGGATGTTCGGCGAAAAGTGATTGAAGGTATTTGCTGAAGGCGCTTTCGCCCGTACCCTGCCAAAGCCGCGCAGTTGCGAGTGGTACTTCGAAATATTCGACCGTTCCCTCGAACTGAAGTGACAGCTCTTCGCGGAAATCTGATTCAAAACGATTAAACGGCGCAAAGTCGCGTCCGAATGATTCCAACAACAGAACGCGTTTATGAGACGCTAAGGCGCCGTCGAGCATCGCGACGGTCCAGAGCAGCACTGCCGCAACGCCGTGTAGAAGTCTACCCATGATATCACAACTATTCGGGCCCTGGCATTAATTCGGTAACAGAAATCGGTTGCTTCCCTAAAGTACAATACATCGCAAGCGCAAAGCGGTGTTGATTTAGATCAACTAACCTAACATGCCGCCGGCACCCCGCGGGCAAGTCCGAGCGTGAATACGATATCAAGATGAGAGGCTGGCTTTGCGGTTGGCAGACGGATCCAGACCACGTTTTTCCGATCGAGCCGGCTAAAGGCGCGAGCGATCGCATTGCGAAAGACCCCGAGCACACACGGAGAATCACATGTACTACACTGACGACTCCATTCTTCCGGAAAATATGGCGCCGCTAATTATTACGGCAGCACCTTACGGTCCGGCTTGGTTGCCAGGCGACGCTGATATTCCCGTTACCTGGGACGAACAGGTCCAGGCAGCCGTCGATTGCTACAATGCTGGTGCCACCATGCTTCATGTGCATGTCCGCGATCCGGCGACCGGGCAGGGTTCGGTCAATTTCGACCAGTACAATTATTTGCTAGGGCGCCTTAAGCAGGCCGTTCCGAAGATGATCCTCCAGGTCGGCGGATCGATCTCCTTTGCGCCGCATACGCCCGAGGCGAAAGCCAAGTGGCTGGGCTACGACACTCGGCACATGCTTACCGAGCTTGAGCCAAAGCCCGAGTTCGTTACTATCGCCACCGGAACGACCCAATGGGACGTTGTGTCCATGTTCGTTCCGGATGACATCAAGGGGACGCATCTGGACAACAACCCGCAAGTGCAGGCCGCGTGGGCGGGGATGTGGGTCGACGCAGGGCCGGCCTTCTACATCGAGCACCTAAAGCGACTTCGGGCGCACAAGATTCAGCCCTACTTCGTGCCAGGCACCGTCCATCAGCTTGAGATCATCGAGCGGCTTATTCGCGCCGGCGTTTATATGGGTCCGATGAATCTCGCCATCGCTGGTTATGGTGGTGGTACGCTCGGCCGCAACCCGTTCGATTGGATGGAGTTCGTCCGTCGTGTTCCCCAAGGATCGGTCGCGACCTTCTGGTCGAGCATGCGCGGGCTCATTTCGCTTTCCGCGATGGCAATCGTGCTTGGTCAGCATGTGCGGGTCGGCAATGAAGACAACCTTTGGGGCCCCGATAAGAAGCGCCGCACGTCGGTGCAACAAGTTGAAGGCGCGGTGCGCATTTGCAGGGAATTTGGCCGCAAGGTTGCAACCGCCGAAGAAGCGCGTGAAATCATGAAGGTGGGTGTCTGGTACAACACCGTCCAAGAGACGCTGAAGAACCTCGGACTACCACCGAACCGCCGAGACGGCGACAAAGGCTTCCTCGTCTGGGAAACGGATGGCAAGAAGACCGTCGCGAAGACGGCCGGCGACTCGCATCCGATGGCCTATTGCATGGTACCGCCCGACGCGGCGAAGGCGGCAGTGGAAAAGGCCGCGGCCGCGAAGGCGAAGGTCCCAGCCTAGAGAGATGACGCCAAAGGGGATGGCGCACGGCCGTCCCCTTTTTCACCGTCGAAGCCGTTCGATGCCGAAACGCGTAACAAATTTTGAGATCTACGGCGACGAGCCCGAACGGCTCGCAAATTTCTATCACGAGCTTCTCGGTTGGCAGATTGAACCTGCCGAAGGCATCGACTACTGGCGAATCGCAATCGAACCCGAAGAAGGAGGTCTCGCGCACGGCGGGATAACTCGCCGACCTGCGTTCACACATCAAGGTTGGTTGAATTTTATTGAGGTTGACTCGCTCGACTCGACAATCGAAACGGCACGATGCCTCGGCGGGACTATCGTTAAGGATAAGACGGCCGTTCCGCGTACGGCTTGGCATGCGGTGATTGCTGATCCCGCTGGCAACGCCTTCCTGGTGTGGCAGGCGGATCAGAACGCTTTTCCGCCGCCCGAGCCGGATTGATTACAACCACCGGAGCATTCGCGATGCTGCAACCGTCCAACAACTCGCGCGAAACGGGACCCTGGGACGATGCTATCCAGGTGCTGCGGCGATGGGACACGGCTTGGGCAGCTAGCTGCACAAAAATGGTCACCAACCCATGGAGTTCGCATGTTCTACCGCGCAAGACCGTTGAGCTAATTTGCGTTGCCCTGAATGCGGCTTGCACAAACCTGAATCCAGATGGCACTCGGCGGCACATTCGTGCCGCCCTTCAGGCAGGCGCTACGCGCGACGAAATTCTCATGGTTCTCAAGATGGCATCCGTCATGGCAATCCATTCATGCAGCCTTGGCGCGCCCATTCTGGCCGAAGAGGCCAAGGCAGTCGGCAAGACGCCAAAACCCAAACCAGCGCCGCCAACGCCAGCTTGCGAGAAGTTACGGGCACTTGGCCAATGGAATACGGCGTGGGACGCCTTCCTTGAACTTGATCCGGTCTGGACTGACGAGTTCATGGCAACCGGTATAGGCATCTACGGCAGCGGCGTATTTACGCCCAAGGATATCGAGCTTCTCAGCATCGCCTTCGATGCCTCCTATACGCACATGTATCCGCCGGGCACGCGACGTCACATCAACGGCGCGCTTAAAGCGGGTGCGACTGTCGAGGAAATTATGGAGGTGCTGAAGCTCTGCGTGGTCCAGGGCGTTCAGGCCTGCAATCTTGGTGTGCCAATCCTCGCGGAAGAACTGGAATCATCAACGAAGGGACAAGCGTAGTTAGCGCAATAGCCATCTGGTGGCTGCAATTTGCTGAAAAAATGACGCGTATGGCTGATTTCGTCGAAGTTGCTAGAGCGGAGCAATTGCCCCCTGGCACCGGCACGTGCTTCACCGTGGCTGGCAGGACCATCGCGGTTTTCAACGTCGACGGTTCAATATATGCGATCAATGATCCATGCCTCCACAAGGGCGCGTCGTTAGGAACGGGAAAATTGGAGGGCAAGGTCGTCACCTGCCGAGCCCACGGCTGGCGCTTTGATATAACCACAGGAAACATGATGAACGTTCCAGGCTACGGCGTCGCGTCGTATCCGGCCAAATTGGCGGACGGGAAAATTCTCGTGTTGGTGGAGCGACCAGCCAAAAGCATCATAGCGCGAATGCTGAGATCCGCCACATGAAAGATCGGCTCGTCGAAATCTGGAGCATGCTCATCGGCCGCGCGGATGGACCGCTTGCATTTCGGTTTATCTTTCAGCCGACGGTTGCCGCTGTGCTCGCAATTCGCGCCGCGCTGAGAGATGTGCGTAGGGACGAGGTGCCGTTTCTTTGGTCCGTGTTCAAAAATAAAACTCAGCGCCGCCAGTTGATCCGAGAAGCATGGAAAGATATTGCCTCAGTATTTATTATCGCTCTTTTATTGGATGTCATTTACGCGTTGACCGTTCATAGCTGGCTATATCCGGGTCAAACTCTGCTCGTCGCCACTATTCTTTCCATTGTGCCTTATGTGTTGATCCGCGGTCCCGTTACTCGTCTAATTGTTCGCCTCGCGCGCAAATAATTGTGCGAAAAGATTTACCCGCATCGCCCTCAGGCTTGGCGCAAAGCGGGCGCCGCGAGTGGCAATACGCTGGTCTTTTCGCCGCGCAAAGTGTCGGCGCGATTATTCTGTTCTGGTACGGCGTTCCGCATTATCAAGAGATCCTCGCCGACCCAGCCGCGCACGTCGCAAAAACTGAAACATTGCTATGGGCGCTTTCCTCGACCGGGTTGATGCAAATTGGATATTGGATTTCTCGTCGAGTTCACCCGCCGCTCCCGAGATACACCAATGCGCTCCTTGGCAACATCATCTTATTTTTTGCGCGCATGAGCTTCGTTTTGGCAACCTCTGTTTTCGGTTTTGTATTCATCACACAAAAAGTTGGCTTCCAAATCCCGATCTTTCGCTACGTTCTCACCCTGTTGGGCCTCTTTTCGTTATTTTGCTACGTACAGGAATTAGAGCGCCTGGGGCGGCTTTTGCTGCGCAATGATAACACGGCAAATTCCAATCCTTCCATTTAGGTGTATGCGCTATCAGAAGGTGAGAGCTATGTGCATCCAAAATCTTTGTCGTGAATCGATTTAGGTCGATAGCCACCATGGTTTCCACAGCTGCAGGCGTGAAGACGCCGATGAAAGACAAGGGCCGGACGAATACGACCTTGCTGATTCAGCGGATTGTGGCCCCTGCTACCGTTAGTGATGGTCTGTAAGCGAGCACGCCGATGGGAATCATTTCGTGGTCCGTTAAAAAGGCCAAATACGAAAAGCGATCTGCAGCCTTACCGACGAGAGGGTATTTGCAGAGGGATTGGCGATTTTGGGCAGTGGCTGCAACGCTCGCACTTCTGGCTGTTGCCGGGGGCGTTATCATCGCGTCCCTACCGCCTCGAACGATCGTGATGGCCACGGGACCCGAGGGCAGCGCCGATTACGAGCTGGGTGCCCGCTATCGTGAGATCCTTGCGAGGTCGGGTGTCGTCGTGCGGCTCGTGGCAACAGCCGGAAGTCTGGAAAATCTCAAGCTGCTGCGTGACCCAAACTCAAGGGTGAGTGCTGGTTTTTTACAGGGCGGCCTAACCAACAAGGAGGAGTCCCCCTCGATCGAGTCGCTGGGAACGATAGGGTATGAGCCGCTCTGGTTGTTTTACCGGAGCAATATTGGGGGGGCCAATTTGGAAACTTTGGCCGGCCGACGGCTATCGATTGGTCCCGACGGGAGCGGGGGGCGCGCTCTAGCGCTCGAAATAGCCGCCAAAACCGGGATCGCGACCATTGTTGGAGAACTGTCCGGATTTGGACCTGAGGTTGCCGCCGACAAATTAAAAGCCGGGGATATTGACGCCGCATTTATCGTGACTGCTTGGGATTCGCCTGTCATTCAAAAGCTGGCGAACGCAGAAGACATCAAACTTGCGAGCTTCGTTCGCGCGGACGCTTTGGCCGCGCTTTATCCGTTCCTGAACAAATTGATACTCCCGGCAGGAATTTTCGACTTTTTGACCAACCGGCCCCCCACTGACGTCATACTGCTTGCGCCGAAGGCCAGCCTTGTTGTTCGCGCCGATCTCCATTCGGCCTTGAAATATCTCTTGCTTGCCGCGGCCACCAAAATTCATTCGCAGCCAGGAATCTTTCAGAAAGCGGGACAGTTTCCCGCGCCAGAGTCGATCGATCTGCCATTGAGCGATGACGCCACACTGTTCTACAAGTCCGGCCGACCGTTTTTGCAGCAACATCTGCCATTCTGGCTTGCGACGCTGGTTGAGCGGATGATCATAGTTCTGATTCCGATGGCGGCCGTGATCTACCCGCTATTGAAGTTTCTTCCAACGGTCTATGATTCGTTTATGCGATCCAAAATTCAACGCCTCTATGCAGAAATGAGATCAATTGAGAGCACGATGAATGAGCCGGCTCTGGATCCCAATCTGGATTTAATGAGCCAAAAACTTGATCAGCTCGAACAGCGCGCAAGCGGTATGCGGCTGCCTCCGGCATACGCTGCACTTTTGTATACGCTAAGGTCTCATATCGGCCTCATACGGGGTCGTTTAACCGCAGGTCGGGCAAAGGACCAATCGCGTTCGATGGCTTAAGTGCCTGCGCTGGGGAGGAAGATGAGCGCGTGCTTTGATCGCTTGGTGCTACCAGGTATTAATTTGACACGCTCAACGCACAGCTTGGAGCGCAGGTCGCTCGAAGGAACGGCTCAGACCTCGACTTCTGTTACCTGTCTAGGATCGGGCCTATTCGCCTTTCTCGCAATTCAACCTTGTGAGCCATGATCGATTTGTACAACTACCCGCTTTTATCGATCTTTTTGGTGGCTCTTGTCGTTATTCTTGGAGCGACCGAAATCGGTCGACGGCTTGGCGCGCGAAGTGGCGATAAGGAGAGCGAAACCGCTTCCATGCTGGCAGGTGCCGCCCTGGGCCTGCTGGCACTGATGATTGGCTTCACCTTCGCAATGACTTTATCGCGCTTCGAGGCTCGGCGCGACGCACTACTGAAGGAAGCCAATGCGATCGGCACAACGGCGCTGCGCGCCCGCATGCTGCCTGAAAACCAGCGGCGGCAAGTCCTGACGTTGCTCCAAGATTACGTCAAGATTCGTCTCGACCTCGCAGAGCGCGCTTTGTCCGGGGCTGAGTTAACATCTGCCATCGACCGGTCGAATGCGCTTCAGGAAAAACTTTGGCAACAAGCGATGTCCGCGGCCGCCGCTAACGAGGCGATGGTGCCAACCGGACTTTTTATACAAACTCTCAACGAGATGATCGATGCTCAGGAAACGCGCCTTACAGCACTTCGCAATCGTGTGCCCGATGTCGTAATATTGGCACTCTTCGCCATCGCCGCCGTGGCCGGTGCATTTGCGGGTCACGCTAGCATGCTTGAGACGGGGCGGGCGGTGATTGCCGTATATGTTATGGGCTTGGTGGTAGCTTCGGTCATTATGCTTATCCTTGATCTCGACAGACCGACCGCCGGTTTCATCGATGTGAGTCAGCAGCCAATGATCGATGTAGCGCGCAGTATCGCTGCCGCTATCCGCTAAAGGGCTTTCATCTTATTTGGCGGAGCAATGCAGTGACCTTTCAGATTGACGAAAATTGCTGCGGTGCCGTTCGTCTTCTGTTGGCACGGAGCGCCAGATCGGAGTGGTCCGGGACTCTGTCGCTCTTGGAGGGTGAGCCGCGTGGCGGGGACACGGCCAATCGGTCGTTCGTGACCCAGAGGAGATTGCCGAAACGACGTTCGCGATCCACGGCGATAAGATCGGAAGCTGCATTCGAGTCCAAAGGCGGTCAGCTCCGCAATGCTGGCGCGATCCAGCGCCCATACCGGCTTCGATACCGATAGAGTCTAGTCCTGATCCGGTTGCGAGCAAGCTTCTCATGCAACACAATCGTCGCTCGTCATCCAGGCAGACCTGCCAATGGTGCCGATAACAACGGCGTCTGTTCCCTGCGACATGGCGATGTGCACCCCGTGCTTCGAAGCCCCCACCGAAAGCCATCAGGGCAAGAACACGGCCGGCCCATCCCACTCGGAGGCATTCCCGGTGGGGAACCACTGGCGTCAGTGATTGGAAACGTTAGCACCTCTCTCGCGCGCCGGCTTAGATGCCGCCGAGCTCGGTTACATGGAGGACGATGCCGATCGCCGTCATGCCGACCGCGGCCGCGACCATCGGCAGGAGAATCTGCAATGCGGCCTGCGTGCCGCTAAGGCGGCCCTGGCAGATTTCGAAATCCCATGAGGCCCATTCGCGCCATGTCGGTCGAGCGCTTCGGCGTGGCGTAGTTGCCTCAGACCGTCCGACGCGGGAGAGAATGAGCGGCAAAGCCACGGCGGCGAAGAGAAAGCCGCTCACGATGAACAGCAGATAATCGATCACGCCGGCACCGGCGAAACTCCACACCGCCGCGACGAACCACACGATGCAGGCGATGAGCAGCACATAGACACGCGGATGCAATCGGCTGGTAACGTGATGCGCCGCCGCGTCGCTGCTTCTCTTCCGCTCACCAGAGCTACCCATGGTGGTCTCCGTTGCGCATAATTGGTCGGCCGCCAACGATTTCTTTATTGGCGGATGATGAGACTCGGCGGCCGTGAGAGTCCATCATCCGCCGGGGTTTCCAAAGTTTAACGCTTCCGCGCGGGGCGACGGCGTCGCTTCACGATGACCTTTCGCACGCTTCGCTCCGCTTCGGCCAACCGGCGTTGGCTTTGACGTATTGTTGCGCCGCTCCGTCAATCAACGGCTGCACCTTGTCGTGGATCGGCGCGATCGAGCCGGGTTCTTCGGTCCACTTGGTGCCGTCCCATTGCACCAGGAAGACGTTGTCGTGTCCGTTATGGTCAGTGCAGCTTAAGTGGATCGGCTCGGCAAAGCCGGGAAGACCAATTTCCTTCCAACGGGCCTCTGTGACGTTGAGCGCCTCAAGGCCGCGACGCATAGCTGCGCCGTCGATCAGCTTCTTGCCGGTCAATTTCTGCGCGTTGCGGATGCCTTGGGCAATCAGCGCACGTTCATGACCGCGCGGTTGTAGAGATTCTGCCCGACTTCGTCTTTCGGTGTCTGGCTTCTGCCCTTGTCGACCACGTATTTGAGAATGTCCTGGATCGCCGGGTAATTCGTCCCCAACGCCGTTGATGTCGAGCGTCGTATAGCCCTTGCCACCGGCGCCCGCCGGACGCGCATCCTGGTCACCACCCGACCACCACACGCCGACCAGATGATCCATGCGGAAGTTGTTCTTGGCCGCGTCCTCTACCGCAGTCGGATTCATCGCGCCCCAGCCTTGCAGGTAAAGCCGGTCGGGCCGATCGCGCCGGATGTCGAGCCAGACCGAATCCTGATTTTGCATCTGCGACGCTTCTACCGGATAGAGCTTGATCGTGTAGCCGTAATCCTTGGCCAGTGACTGCAGCAGCGGGATCGGCTCCTTACCGTAAGGCGCGTCGAGATAAATCAGGCCGATGGTCTTACCCTTGAGCTTGGCAAAACCGCCCTCCACGTCGGCGACGTGACGAATGAACGCCGAAGCGCCATCCCAATAAGTATCGGGTGGATTGAAGATCCAGGGGAATTCTTGACCGTCGGCCGAGGCGGAGAGACCATAAGACATGGACAGGATCGGAATTTTGTCGACCGCCGCCTTTGGTATCAGTTGTTCGGTAATCCCGGTCGAGTACGGCGTTATCACGACGGGATTTCGGTCCTTCACCGAGTCGTAGCATTGCACGCCCTTTTGGGTGTCGTAGCCATCCTCGCATTCCTGCACGATGATTTTTTCGCCGCCGATACCCCCATCGCGTTCGTTCAGCATGGTGAAGTAGTCATGCAGGCCGTCGGCGACCGGTATGCCCGATCCTGAAAAAGGACCGGTGCGGTAGGTGAATAAAGGGACGAAGTTTCCATTTTCCGCTTGTACCTATGTGACTGCCGCCGGCGCTGCTGTAACGATAGCAACGCCGAGGGCCAGAAGCTTCAGACGCATGGTCGCTTTCTCCTTACTTGTCCGGCACTTAAGGCCGGCATTTAGGCGCACCCCGGCCCAAAATGTGCTACCGCAACGAAGCACCTGACCGCCGGGCAAAAAAGTGAGGAGTTAGGGCGAAATCTCCTCAAGCACCCGACTGCGAGTCGTTGTTCCGAATTGAGCGATGATCGCGGCAAGCACGAGGAAACCGCATATCAACAGCATGGCGTGCAGCGCGCCCAAATGAGGGATCAGCGGTGCGATGAGCAAAACCCCGA
>Ga0187784_10002566_pt1 | contig 14562 bp, 24 predicted proteins | sample 1015_SJ02_MP15_2_FD_132964 | JGI IMG/M metagenome (GOLD analysis project Ga0187784, IMG submission 132964) | Tropical peat soil microbial communities from peatlands in Department of Meta, Colombia - 1015_SJ02_MP15_20_MG | ecosystem: Environmental > Terrestrial > Soil > Wetlands > Peat | place...
GCAAACGGCTTGGCCAGTGCCGTAGATTTTGCTGCTCTAGCGAAGGCATCGGTGGCGCTGCGATCTGAAAAGGTTTCAATCGCGGCAGAGACCGAAAAACTTCTAGCGCCCAAACTATTTGACCGAACGGGCATCGGATTTTGGGCAACGCCTCCGCTGCCCAGACCACGGCCGTTGAGCTAGCGCCAGCAGCCATTGCGCCCAACAGATCGCCTGTGTCGATTCCAGATTGATCACCGTTCACCCGCCGGGTGCCCTAGCGCTTCGACCACTTCTCGACCGCACGCGGCCTGCTGCAGAATCAGATAGCGGGGCGGGAGGGTCAAATCTAACTGCCGCGTCGAACATATCCTGCGCATGGTCAAGCCGATTGCCGACGCAAGGGTGCCGGCACGCGCTGGCTGAGGTTCGGCAACTCGGAGTCTGTACCGTCGTCCTATATTATTGGACTCACGGCGATCTGCACGTTGAGCGGATGCTATACGCGCCTGTAGGGTCAAAAGGCCAACGGTGCTCAGAAAGCGGATTGATAGAATCGGGTTCAAGCGCCCTCGCGGCTAAACGGGATGCTGCGGCAACGCAGCAGTGAAAAGCAATCGCTGTCATCGTCTCCCCAATGCAGCCGGTTTGACATCGATCGTGCGTCTAAATATGGCGTTGTGGCGGTGCGGTCGAAGTCCTGCTTAATGGCGAGCCGGCTGTAATTGCGCTCACGATCGCTCGGGCCGTTATCACGGGCCAAACTTCCATCTTTGTCTTCCGCCCGCGTTATCGCCCCAACGCAATCATGCAGCCTCGGGCGGCTCGTCATCGTGGCTCGGAGCCACCTGGTCTATCTCACTGGCCACTTCTGCGGTCCTTGGCTCTTGCGAGGGAACCCCCGGCATATGCTCCAGTAACCAATTGGCGACCTGCTCCAAGAGCAATCGCCGCTCAGCGTCCGCGAGCCCGTCGACAGCCTCGAACGCTGATTGGAATCGTCGAACAGCCATTCGGTATTTCCATGCTTTACTAAAGGCTCGCCTATCGTCATCCATATTCATGTCCTAAAACTCACCCAATCCATGCCGCCGGTATGTGGCCGATCTTCGTCCCAGATGTTCCTGAGTTGCTGAGCGACTTGTCCTGCAAGCCGACCGTCGGCGCGCGGTCGGCGGGGCTCGTTAGTTATTGCGGGTGCAGTATCACCCATCTCGCATTCTCAATGGCGGAGCGAACTTGGCCGCGGCAGCGTCCGCGTCCTCCCGCCCATCGAAGCCACCGATGGTGACGACCGGTCGACTGCCCGGCTCGGTGACGATGTTGAAGCCGTGGCCGGAGATGCCGCCCAGCGTCATAGCGACGACTGCATCTACCTTGTACAACGCCACGTTCGCCCTTCCTCCTGGCACGGTTCCGGTACCCCTAGCCGGTGATTGGCGCAAGGCACGTCTTTGTGCCGCTCGTCACATTCTTATGCGGATCGCTAGGGCAATTTCTCATAGGGCTGCAAATAAACCGAGGAAACCCATGACTGTCACCGAGTTGAGGGATGCCCTGCGGGTCGATGCGGCAGTATGGTGGCATCGCTTCTGGCCGCTGACAGCGCTGGCGGTCGCGGTGCTCATCGATGCGGCCTGGGTCGCACTCCTGAGTTACGGGCTGGTGAGGCTGTTTTAGGTGAGCTCATGATCGCGCGGCGCGCCAACTGGGAGCGTTGCCAATCAGAGAACAGCCGCGCGCGTTTCGTTCTTTAGCCTCCAAAGCAGCCCAGCGATGCCGAGGTCGTGGCGTTTGGCCGAGCTGCCAAGTTAGAAAGCGACGCGTTGACCTTGGCACTCAGCTCGAGCGCGTTGCTCGCCTCAAGGCTCCGAACCAAATCCACTGGCCCCTGGCGTTGCACCGCATAAGCCTTACCATCCAACAAGACCAAGAGCGCGGAGTTTGCCAGCATGCTGGTCTCGCGCATATGGAGTTTTAGTGCCTCACATCCGCAGCTTGAGGACTCGTTTCTGTCTCGAGAACTTTTACGTCGCTCTGCGGGTGCTGTTGTCTGAGCTTCAGGCCCACCTTTAATGCTTCGACGAAGCCTAGATGCTCCGACGCTGTTATTCCATCGATCTGGACCAGATATTCGTCGTGGGGAACGCCATTGACGAGGCTGTTCTTCATGAGAAGGCACCTCTTTGAGTCGGCTGTTTGTGCGATTAAAGCAGCACGCCGGATAGCTGTCCCCAGCGTGTAAAAATTTAGATTAATTTTGCGTTAATGAACGCTTCCCCGCCGTCTGAATTTGCAAGGGCAAACGCAATCTTGGCAGCCAAAGCGACACTTCCCGCCCAGCCGCCAAACTAACCGCAGGGGCTGGTTCGGCGAGACGATCTGTTCCGTCCCCGGCGGCTGGTGCTTTCCGACCGAGGACCGACTGAGGCAGCCAAACGAAAGGCTGGGGCATTCGGAGGAGCTAACCCCTTAGGGGTAAGCACCGTGAGGGTAAGCACCGTGGAGAAATGGACCGTATGGGTAAGGCCCGTAAGGGGTAACGGGAATGAATTCGCCGCCCACGAACTTATCAGCCGGGCCGCCAAGGCCCCAGCCACCGCGAATGCAGCCATCATAACCCCAAAGATTGGGATTACGCCAAGGATCAATCCGGTGGTGGTAGAACTGATGAGCCGCCGCGCCGCCAACGGTCGTTAGCGTCGTCCCTGAGATTGCCATAGCTGCGATAAGTGCAGCGAAGACCTTGTTCATGGAAGCGCCTCTCAAGATTTGATCAGCGTCCATTCTGACCCGAAATCGCTGAATGAGTGGGAAACAGGCAGGATCAAGAAACAGTGAAGCCTTGCCAACGGTTATCGGCCACTCAAGCAGCGATGCCCCGCCTTGATGAGAAACATGACGGGACTAGCCAATGGCAATCGCCCTTCGAGTAAACGACAAGCCAACTCACTATATTCAGGCTTTAAACGGTTTCCGTTAGCTCGACCTCGCGGCTATCGGTGTAGTTGGCAGAAAAAAAGCTGCACTGCGTCGTCGGCAAATTCAATTGGGTCCTTTACACCCTTTTGGGCCGTTTCGGTTACGCGTTTTGCAAGCACTTCACGCATGGCGCGGGCATAACCTGGTCGCGCAAACCGGCTGCCCGATTTTTCAATCCTGTTCCACGCATCATCCAAAGCCGATGCCATCACATCAATCAACTCAGGATCGAAAACGGTTGCCGCTTGTTCAAATTTCAGGACTCGCACCATCGCACACCCCCGTGTTTGCGACGTGCCGGGAGAAGGCGCAGTTGGACATCGAACTCCAAGCACGGCATTTCAGCCGGCGCGGAGGTTCGCTACTCGGATAGCTGATCAAGCAGACGCGATATCGGATAAAAAATGGACCAGCATTGCAATGGCAACCGTCACTAGCCAGGCGATTGCCATTTGCCAGTCCGGCAATTTGCCGAACCAACCCCCCATACGCTCCCCCTGCACGTAAATTGCGACAGCGGTGACCGCTCGCTGGAAAGCGACCGATGAGACCGGCACACTGATCTCTCAAGTTTTCTTCGCCTGCGGACGCTGTAGAATCTTATCTCGGTCATCTTCTGCCGGAATGGCATGATCAGCGCAATCAAGTTCTTATAGTTCAGGTTGCTGGCGACAGTCAGCGAATTACCGCCGGCCCCCATGTATGGGTCGCCAGATTTTGTGATCTGCCGGCCGACTTCATCGCGCACGACCACCGGCGAGCGGTGCTGCTCCGCGTCCGTCGATTCACTTGTGCGAGCACAGGCCAGTTGCGCTGCTCCCTGTGGAACATGCCGCGCCGTCAGCAGCACCTGACGAGCAGACGACCGACACCAATACTTCATCGTCATTACAAGTAACTGGCCCGCTCGAGCTGGTCACGACGCGAAACTGCGACGAGCCCGCCGGCCCTGCTGGGCCTGCTGGGCCGACTTCACCTTGGGGGCCCTGAGTACCTTGAGGACCGGGAGGCCCGGCGGGCCCCGGCGCACCGGCCTCACCCTTTGATCCCGCTGGTCCCTGGGGCCCTGCCAGACCTGCCGCACCGGCTTCGCCTTTTGGTCCTGCGGGTCCCGGAGGTCCCGCCTGACCTTGCGGCCCCTGGGGACCCGAGCAGGAAGCCAGCACTAAACCCAGCAACGCTACAATCCCGAAAGCGATTTTCATCATGTACCCCCACTCTGCTATCGCTGCCGCCCACGCGCTCAAGCATAGTGCGGTTTGCTGGCAACTTCTATCGGCGCCCAATCCCCCAAGCACCGTAGGGTGATCAGGGATGAATTCAGTCCGTCGCCATTGCCGCCACAGAACAAGAAGACCCCGAGGTCCTAGGGACAGCGCTCGAGGGTGCTTCAAGTCTGGGCTGCGCGGGCCGTTGCCATAATAGAATGATCCAATGTAATAAAAGGCTTGCGCCTAATTGGTCCGCTGTCGCACTCCACTGTGCCTCAGTTGGGAGAACCTATACGTCGGTATGGTAGACGCCTTCATTGCGTGGGCGTGGCTACATCGCCCGTTGATGGAGCTAACTGACGTGGCGAGAAGCGCGCGTTTAATTCAACGGCCATGTCTTCGAAAGACTAGCATCTTTATTCGAGCGCGCTCATCGCCACATTGACCGGCGAATTGCGAGCCTGCGCGTTTAGTCGCGCTGAGCGGAGCTCCATCATGAATGCCGAGCGTGCCAACAGCGCCGCGCCTAAGCGGCCGAAGTGCCCAAGCTGCGCTCAACAAATGCGACTGATCCGCAGAACGCAGCGTTTCGCGGGATTGCCCGACCTCTGCACGTTCGGATGTGAAGCATGCGGCGTCTTCCATATCGAAGAATGCGAGCAGTCTCTGCGCGTCGATAGGCCTCGTCATCCATTCAAGGCTGCGTGAGGAGTGCGTGAGACGTGAAGGCCTATTACTGGTATCTGATTGGCCTGGAAATTTCCCTTCGGGAGATGGTCGAGTTGGCGCAGGCGAACTGGACTTCCGCTCGTTTGTCTGCCGCGGACAATCCTCGACATAAAGATTTGATAAGTCTCACCGATCAGCTTCTCGAAGACGCGACGAAAATGAAGGTCTGTTGGACCATCGCCGGCCTCTGCGCTCGCGCCTTGAGCGAAGCTAGCCGAGCGACAAGGTAATGGCATTCAGGATGAACACTGCGCCCACGGCACTGCCAGCCCTTGATCTTTAAACGCGATTGTCCCACTTATCGAACTTCGCGGCCGTTTCGCGAGCCGAAGGTTTTCGAATGTCACATATGCGGAACATTTTTTCGACTGTATGATCGACTGAGCAAACCGCGGAGGTCGACAATGCCCTCTCGTTTCGGAGCTCGATCAAGTGCAGAATGCCAGGTCTGATGATTGCGCCGCTGGCGGCCTCGGTGCTTGTCCAATCGCGTGGCGGCGCAAAGCGGATCGCAGCCGGAGCCGCTGCAGAGGTAGCGGACGCACCCAACTAGAATCCCTCACATGCGTCTGCCGGGCGCTCAATGGCGGTCGCGACCTGCAATGACGTTTGATTAGGTTTGCTCCAGAAAAACTTTGAACAATGCCGGCGAAACCTCCGTGTCGCGTACGGTGTGCTGGATATTACGATGGTGCGCTGCGTTTAATTGGCTGATTAGAGTGTTGCGCTCTGAGGGGCGCATAGCCGCTTAGTTAGGTTCCGTTCCCGCACCCACTGGTCCGATCGCTAGTTATCCAGCTCGTCGCATCGACACGAGCCTCGAACGTATCAACACGCTCGATTGTGCCGTCGGGCCATTCCGCCTCGACGGACCATCGATCACCGTCAGCTATAACAATACAGAAAGGGGCTTTGCTGCGACCTTCAACGTTGCCGTTTTTGGTCTCTATCGGTGACACCCACTAACATGAACTGACCGACTGGCCATTATCACGAGAACGTGTTCTCCGATTGTACAAACAGATAACAAACAAAGAAACAAATGGGCTTTAGTCACTTTTTAGCCGCAATTGGCTGTCGCACTTTTGTGGTGGAATTGGCGAGCCCGATATTGGCCAACGGAGAATTGAGGTTGCGTCATGAGTACAGCAAAGTCGACCGGGCTGATGCGGAGTAACAAACCAGGTGAAATCGAGGAAGTTGTCTGGAATGTGGAAAACCAGGGCACCGTTCGGCAGCCCGAGGACGTCGGCAAAAGGGTGGCCACGTTAGTGCGTCAGATTTCACTTGCGTCAACGAGCGAAATCGACCGCCTGACTAATGATCTGACAGACTTGCGCAAAAAATTAGAAAACCGGGGTAGTCGTATACAAAACGATATCGTCGAATACGCACAGTTAAGTCAGTCGGCTGTTCAACTGACAAAGATAGTTTCAGACAGCGTGGCGCATGTAAAAAGGACATCGCACGCTCCAAGCGCCAAAACTGAAGTAGCTCCTCCAATGATCCCTGTGCCTGATGAGCATACGTAAGCGCGGCGAGCCGTTTTTCGGGAGCGCGCGTCTCTGAATGCTAGAGGGCAATGATTGTGTCGCAGCGAGCCATCGCCGAAAGTCGGCGCTTGACGTTAGCTCTCGTCATGATTGCGGCGCTTGATATGCTTTTCGGTTGCGCGACGAACAATCCCGAAATGGCTTGGGTGAGAACCGATGGTCGAAAAATCGCGGACGATCCAGGGCTGCTCCAGCAAGGCAGGACCGACATAGCCCTTTGCCGCGCCGATCTTGATACGGGCCCTGTAGATGAAAAGGCGCGCGCATGCATGAGCTGGAAAGGATACGCTTTTGTGCGCAAGGATCGGGCCGAGGAAGTGCGGTCTGCGTATGCCGCAGCGGCGGGCGAACGCGGAGCCACGCCAACTGCTACAGGCCAGTAGTGGTAAACCCATTCCAGTGGGCGTCCATATTGGCAGACGTGCTTACAGGCACGAGCGTTGCGGCATGCGACAGTGGTCCGCCGACGATGGCGGCCCACCAGCAAGTCGCGCCCAATACCAAAATGGTCATAGGTCCTTGGCATATCGACGAGTAGGGCAACCAACCCGTGAAATAACGGCAAGAGACCAGCGCGCTAGGCCTCGGCGGCGCGGTGCCCGCCGTCCGGTCACCCTAATCGTCATCTCCCGACACTATGCCGGCCGCCGGGTTTACAAGGTGGGATTGCGTGCACATCAGGCAAGTGACGGTCTTATACGAGCTCTCATCGTCTGATGTCTGCTCGGGCGAGTAGCCTTGAACCTCACAGCCGGCGCTCGGGCAGCGGTAGAGAAAGAGCCCCGAGGTGAGGCTATCTCGGGGCTCCCGCATCCGGGCGGCGGAGCTGTCGGGGACGGGTGCCACCCAGGACACTCTCCCCCGATGCCAGTCGGGCACAGTCGAGAAACCGGGTCATCTCCTCAAATGCAGGGGGCGTCTGAATATGGTTAACGCCGCGCGCGTCATCCTTTGCTCGTCAAATTGCAAACCAGATAAACGTTAATCGTTGATCGCGATGGCGGCGTCGGCCTGCGCGTGCTCCGATCAATGGCGGGCAGCGCGTCTCACACTGCCGTATCACCGCTGCCTTGGCCCCAAGCGTGTGCCTCCGCTTGGGGTTTCTAACGAGGATCGCGCGCGGCGTCAGTCTTGTGGAACGCAATTTTAACGTCGCGCGAAGCCAATCTGGACCCGTCGGCTGCGCCAACTCCTTCTTTTGAAGCGCTTGAGCTCGCATACGAACTATCGACTCGCTCAGCGTCGCCGCTTTTCGTTCCTTCTGAGATTGAGTGCCTTAATACTGGTGAGCGCTTTAATACAGCCGCCATCGAGGCAAGCTCGGTTGGTCGCTGCCGCAGTAGCGCCTGTTACGGAGGCGGCTTAAGGCCGCCTCAACCCCACTTCAATCTCAAAGGCTTCAGGGAGCCCGCGATTACATGAGGACTGAAGGTTTGCGGAAGGCACGCTTGTTGCTACGGCAGGTGCACCTTCGCCGATCCAGCTACGCCCCAACCAAATGCGGTCGTTCCCTCCAAAGTGAGTGTGGGATCGGTATCCTTGGCCGACAGCGACCCCAGCTCGAACCGGCATATTAATTCCTTGGCCTTGTCGCGATTCGAGTCGGGTATCACGCAATCTGGTACCTCATGCCCAGCTGCATCGCGCCTACTGCGCGGCGGTGAGTCAGCGAGACGCAGCGTCGCGCGCTCGATGTCGGTCGTTACATCGAGCCCATCCTCGCTCGAGATGGTGACATCAACCAGGTGCGCGCCAGATTTCTCGGAGTGGTCCTGCGCAGCCATCCTGATCTTGAGCGGAAAGCGGCTGGCATTGGCGAGTGACACGGAGCCGCCGCCAGTGCGATCGATGCGCCACCGGGCTAGAGATCCCGACTGAAAATTGTCGGAAAATACTCCCGGTATTTGCACATTGCCGATTTGCGCACTCAGTCCAGACTTGCCGCTCAGCACGAACTGCAGCGGACTAGCCAAGCCGAGGCGGGCCGCGGCGGCAGGCTTGTCCTTTGCGGCCTTGCGCAAATCGACCGGAACCGAAATGCGGCGTCGCACGCCGATCTCGGTGGCTGGAATGGATGTGATAACCGTGTCGCCAAGCTTGACGTCAAGATTGCCGCCCTCGGAAAGAAACTTAAGATCGAAGGATAGCGTGAGGTACGCCCGCGGCGTCATGACCGGCGTGCCGACACTGACGCTCGAGCCCCTTCCAGTGGTTGCTTGAAGAGCGGCGACTGGGTTCGTGACGGGAAAAGGCGTGCTGGGGTCGCCGCGGGCGATCATCTCGGTGCCGTCAGTGAAGACGAGCCACACAGCCAGCTGATCCTTGAAATTAATCGCGCCGCGGTCGATATGCGCGGCCAATACTGTGCGCCCAAAGAGCGCATCGCCGGCACCCACTAGTCGTCCATACAATCCACCGGGCCCCCGGTATACGGCCGAGTCGCCGAAATCATCCAATTGAAGCTCGTAAGCGACCTGGCCCTGGTAATCCATCGCAAATCCGCCGAGCGCAGCAGCACCCATGGCGTTTACGTCGACAATCTTCGTCAAGCCGGACGGGCTCCAGAGAAACAGAGAATCGCTACCAGACTGCAGTTGTGCCTGAAACAGAACCATGCCCACTTTGTTAATGCTGCCCGATTCGTTCAGGGTGACCGCCCCAAATCCGGCGAACAAATCATCGACGCCGACAATCTGAGTGAAGTTGCCCTCGGAATCGCCAGTGAAGACGCCCGAATTGCCATCCGTCTTCACGCCGGTAAAGGCAACCATTTGATCGCCGTTGATGGACGGTGCGCAGTTGAGCGAGCCGACTACAAGCGCCTGGTCCATGTCAGTATTTGGTTTGTCGACAGCGACCGCACGTATCACACTCACCAACGGCGGAGGTCCGTTGACGACGACGGCGTGCCCGCCGTCGTCACGGGTCGCCAGTGTAACCACTTCGCCGGCAACGTTGATCTGCGTCCCGCAGTAGTCGTTTAGGTTGTAGGGATAGTCAACCAGTGCGGTCAATTGCGTCCCCGCTTGCGCCCTCAACGGTGTGACGGTCGTCCCGTTTTTGGTCTGGCTCAATCCAATGAATGACACTTGACCGGTGTCGTTGATCGACGGCGACAGGTCGAATCCAAGGTCGTAGGGAGTAGAGCCAGAGTCCGCCAAGGTGTTGATGTTGCCTAGAACTTTACTGGTAAAGATTCCTTCCACCCCGCCGGTGAGAATCGCTCGGTAAGCAATGACCGCGTCGCTATTGATCGACGGGAACCCGCTGACGCTCTCGAAGGGGAATCCGCTCTGGGTATCGGCAATGGGCGTAAATCTGTAAAAGTAAAAGAAAGGCCACCTAAACAGTGTATTCGAAGGTTTCAACATCGGGGCATTGGTTAGTTCCGGTAGCCGACTCTTTGGCGGCGCTTGCTGGGCACTAGCCGAGGAAAGCCCGAAAAAAACATGAGGAGAGCCAGCTCAAAGCATCCGCGGCTTGTCGTCTTCATTTTGTCGCCTCCCGCTTCAACACTAACAAAAGCACACGCAAAAGTACGCTAGGCGGAGATGTCGCAGTATGACGCACGTCACAGAGCGAAACAAAAAGCGCATTTGACAGAAGCCATCATCTTTCGCGGCTCGGTTAGACCAAGCTGAGACTTATCTCAACGAACGTTTGGCCGCGTGCGGCGAGGCCTGGACGCTTAACGCCGGGACGCGTCATGTGCTTGGCTGCCACCCCGATCGAATTGACCCGATCTGCCAACGGGTCCCTCCAAACTGGATCCCGCGCCTTCGCAATTTCACCCCGGACACCAACGAACTGGCCTGCTGCTGATCCTCGCGCCCGGCGACTATGCCCGCTGGCTGAGCGAGGAGCCGATCCCAGCGATCTGCTGCGGGTGTTCCCGGCTGAGCCGACGCGGATGTCGCCGATCTCGACGCGGGTCAACGAGCATGAGAACGCGATCGTTGAGCCGATTGAATCGTTTGCGGCGTAACGAGACATCCCACCGCGAGCGCGCCAAGTTTGCAACTATTCAATATCTGAAATCCCTCAGGCAAAAGCAAACCAGAATCTTAAACAGTGGGTGCGCCAAGCGTCACTACGGCAACCGTACTGGGGAAGCCTTCGACTTCAGCACGCAGTTTCAGGGTCGCGTTCTCAACTTCTTCAGAGGCGGTCAGGACGGTCTGTGCCGAACTACGCGTTTGGGTTATGTCGTTCACCGCGCTGGCCGCTGATTTTCCGCAGCCAGTACCAGGACCGCAGCCGATTTGTAATCCCGTGGCTTCGTGGACCGATTGGTGGTGCCGTTTGCACCAAGTATCTCTGTCCGGGTTTCAACATCCAGATCCGATGCGTCCCGCCACCCCCACCGGGGCATTAACCGGTAATCCAGCGGCAGCCCGCGAGGAACTAGGAACCCCAAGCGCGGGAATCGGAGCGAAATCGCGCTTGGGGCCCAGGGCAGGCGTTGGGCACACAATCAAGACGCGCTGCCCCGGCTATGAGACGATCACGCGCCGACCAGTCACGCCATTGCGATCGGGGATTAACGTTTATCTGGTTCGCGATCTGACGAGCAAACGGTGGCGCGCGCGGCGTTAACCATATTGACACGCCCCCTACAATTGAGGGGGTGAGCCGGCTTCTCGACGGTGCTCAACTTAGGCGTCTGAGACAGAAGACTCGTTCGGAGGCGCCATTATGGAAGAAGAGTATTGGCAGCGCGCGCGAGAATGCAGTCAGTGGGCAGTGAAGGCTAGAGGCCGGAACGATTGCGAATTCCTCTCCATAGCCTTCCGAGATCTGGAAATTACGTTCACGACACTCGCTCTGAGAGCGTCAGCGGATAAGACGATGCCTGCTCCGTCCGGCATTGTGCCACCACGGCTCCGAGTAATTGAAGGAAGCCGTTTGTAACGGGTTGCCCGGGCGGCTCCCCCCGTCCCCGACAGCCCCGCCGCCCGGATGCTGGAACCCTGGGGCAGCTTCGCCCCGGGGTTCTTTTAGGCGCGAGCCGCCGAGCGAAAAGAAGAAGCCCCAAGCGCGAAAGGAGACTCACGCGCCTGGGGCTGGCGGCTGAGGGATACGAGGCAATACGTGAAGCAAAGCATAAGCAGTCGAGTATTGCCACCACACTTCGAGACTGTAGTTTAATTGTTCTTAGACTCGCACGAGAAAATCTGCCGCTTGTTTTTTCAGCTAGTTAAGCTGCGACGAGATGCTCGAAAAGATCGAACTGAGTTGCGGGCCTATGCCGTTCACGACGGCGACAATTGCAATGGAGATACCCGCGACGAGCAGGGCATATTCAATTGCCGTCGCACCGGATTGATCCTGGCCGAACCGAACCAGCATTCGAGACATGACGCGTAACCCCATCGGATAGTCATCTGCCGGGCTCTTGGGCCCGTTAAGTACATGGCGTTTCCTATAACCGCGTAAATCCGATTGGTAAAAATGCTGCTGGTGCGGAAAGGCGGCCGGCGGAGCGAACCGGCGACCCAGCGCAGGGGCGGCCGAGGTGACCGGCGAAAACCGGCCGAGAAGTGGCCGGCTGCAATTGTGCCTTCGATCGCTCGGGCGGTTTGCCAATCAGAGAACAGCCGCGCGCGTTTCGTTCTTTAGCCTCCAAAGCAGCCCAGCGATGCCGAGCTTCGTGGCGTTTTGCCGAGCTGCCAACCTAGAAAGCGACGCACTGACCCTGGCGCTCAGCTGGAGCGCGTTGGTCGGCTCGAGGCTCCGAACCAAATCCACTAGCCCCTGGCGTTGCACCGCATAAGCCTTCCCATCCAACAAGACCAAGAGCGCGAAGTTTGCCAGCATGCTGGTCTCGCGCAAAGCTCTTCGATATAGCTCGGCGAGGAGCAACACGAGCACGGCAAGAGCGCCAACAGCCCATTCCATATCACCCTCCCGCGACATCATCCGAGTTGGACGCGACAAGGCTGATCGCATCACGACGCTGAGCGCTGCAATTGCGGAAGGCACCGCGTGTGAGCAGCCCGGCTGCCGGCGCGCGTCCGCATGCGGTCGACCGTGCAGACTCCGACGCCGAGCCGCGCGCGATGCGGCGCAGGTCCCCCGCTTGGTCGACGCCTTGGTGGCTGTCATTTGTTAGAAGGCGCCGACCGCGGCCCGAAGAGGACTTTCGCTTGAGCCAACTTCATTCGCCGTTATCGCAGCGGTGCGTCAAGCGACAATACAACATTTCTGCCGCAGCGCGAGCGCATCTGTGATGGCCTGCGCAAGGCCGGGCTGCCCGAAGGGTAAGTGCGGCGCGGCTCGCGGTAACAAGGCAAATCACCACATACCGAGCATGTGCGGGAGGGTCATCCAGAGAGCGGACCGCTGCGGTACGGCATTGTCGCCGGCATGGATATGCGCGACAGCCGCGTGCACACTATCCGCCCAGGTGGAACGGCGCACCGAGTCAGGACCTACCAGTGATCCGGCGTAATCATCAGACCGGGCAAGTATCGCTTGATCCGCTGCGGTGGGGTCTCATTCCCTATTGGTGCGAGGACCCGAAGGGCGGGCACAAGCCGATCAACGCCAAGTGCGAGACGGTGCGCACGCTGCCGATTTTCCGCGAAGCCTATCGCCGAAGGCGGTGCATGGTCCCGGTCGATGGCTTCTTCGAATGGAAAGCGATCAAGGGCTTCACGCTCCACTGCTGGCGCGCTTGGGTTTTTGGCTTTGATCCAGTCGTGTGATCGGCCTGCCCGGTATGGCGAGAGCGGGTGGCTTTACCGTCGAGCAGTGCCGAGCCACAAATCTTTTTTGCAACTCGGCACTCGCCCGGCCGTTGAGGATCTATTTAAACGTAGGCTGCCCGTTGCGGGGCCTTAGATCCAATCGCAGTCGCTGGCAACTGAAGAACCGTAGCCTGCAGACCCGCATGCAGGAATGTCAGCAGTACGATCTGACCATCCGGGAATTCCAACGCGTCATGATGGGTTCTCGGATTGTTTTGGTTCACTTGCCGGAAGATCGCGGTCTTGTGTTTGACTCTCTTGCTCCACGGCCACAATCGAACGCCCGCAACCTCTTCCACAAAGGACAACTCAGTTCCGGGCAATAGGCAGACCGCTACGTTTGCGTCTTCCGGGGCAGAGAAACCTCGCGTGCCCGTCGGAAAGGTGCGATTGGTTAGCTTGTCGCCAACTTTTGCGGGGCGCGATTTGACGTTGTGCAGGCTGTAGTCACACATATGTCACCACCTCCACGTTTCCCGACCTTCACCATCCTAGCCCTTTCCTCGACTTGGCGCACCATTGGCAAATGCGCCCTAGCCCGATTGCGGCAGCCGGGGCTTTTTATTTCGATGACGCAACCACCACCTTTATCCCGTGGGGGATTGTGCGGCGGATGGGAGGTCCCACGGTTTGGGGCGCGCGGGACCTCCCAGGGGAGCCCGCTTGCCGGAGCGAGGAAGCGACGACGTCCGGCAAGCGTTGTTTATTTGCCTTTGAGGAAAATAACGGCGATTTAGCGCATTGCGGTAGAGCAGCGGTGTTGTTGTGTTGGTTTCGTGACCAGCCTAACGCGCGAGGAAAAGCCTCGGCGCCAGGGGCGGAGGCTGTCAGGATTTAAGGCAGAAACGACTACAGGCGACCGGTGCAGCCTGATTGCGGGCCATCGCAGATGGCTTGAACCAGCGCGGCATTCCGACAGCTTGAGGAAATGCAGTGTGGTCGGCGACGCAGGTCATCCGCGTCATGGCGCGGCATTAACCGCGGGGTGGCAGCCATCTCTTTGTCAGTCCGGCCGCTTCTGTTAGTCTGTCAGAGCTTTCGATCGCGGAGCAATGTGCATGTCCAAATGTTCGTCAAACAAAACGCCAAAAGGAACACGACGGAATAGGAGAGCGTTGTGAGAGTTCACAAGGTATTACGTGCAACTGCTTTAGCTGCCAGCTTGATCGCGGCGTCAGTTCCGCCCCTATCGGTTCCAGCTAACGCCGAGTGGCGTGGTGGCTGGGGAGGCTGGCATGGTGGTTGGGGAGGCTGGCCTGGTGGCGGTTGGGGATGGGGCGGCCTCGGTTTCGCGCTGGCCACAGGTCCGTCCCGCGGAGCGCCGGTGACCGCTCCATATTACGGTTACGGGTACGTCTA
>Ga0187784_10002569_pt1 | contig 14556 bp, 10 predicted proteins | sample 1015_SJ02_MP15_2_FD_132964 | JGI IMG/M metagenome (GOLD analysis project Ga0187784, IMG submission 132964) | Tropical peat soil microbial communities from peatlands in Department of Meta, Colombia - 1015_SJ02_MP15_20_MG | ecosystem: Environmental > Terrestrial > Soil > Wetlands > Peat | place...
GGGCTTCCACGGAGCGCTTGGTGAGTCTCAGCATCGGTCCTGCCGGTTCTGCCTGACGATGGTTCAGTGCATGATTTCGCTTCGTCGCATCGATTACGTGGAAGCGTCGTGGAAGCGCCGGGATAAAAGTCGCCGAGTGGCGCTTCGCAGGAAAGGGTTGGCTGAAGCGGACAGAAAAGCAAGCAGAAATAATCCGTTATCGTCCAATCGGCGGGTATTTGCGGCCCGATGGTAAGGTGGCGAAAAGGCAATTTGCGTAACTCATAACCTGAAGGTCGTCAGTTCAAATCTGGCCCCCGCAACCAACTTCCCGAAATCGACACAGGAGCGATCATAATTGTTCGCCCCATCACGTCGGGACCCGCTCGTCTGCGCCGGACACAGGCGTCATGAGGCGCTGACGAGCGCGAGAAGCCCTTTCAGCATCGCCACCGGATCCGGGGGGCAGCCGCGAATGTGCAGGTCAACGGGGACGACCTTTGAAACGGCGCCAATGCAGGCGTAGCTGTCGGCGAACACCCCCCCATCGAAGGCGCAGTCTCCGACGCCAACCACCCACTTCGGATCGGGGGTCGCGCCGTATGTGCGCTCCAACGCCTCGCGCATGTTCTTGGTGACCGGGCCGGTGACCAACAAGACGTCGGCATGCCTGGGCGAAGCGACGAATCGAAGGCCGAATCGCTCTAGGTCGTAAAACGCGTTGTTGAGCGCGTGAATTTCGAGCTCGCAGCCGTTGCAGGAGCCGGCGTCCACCTCCCTGATCGCAAGGCTGCGGCCGAGCCTTCGCCGCGCCGCCCGCGCAAGCTTTTCGCCGACCTCCTTGAGGAGCGCCTCATCGGGGGACGGCGCCGTTTCCGTCAGCGGCCGTTGAAGCAGGCCCGATAAGAGAAACTTGCGCATGGCGGCGCCCTCCTACAGGTCGTGCCCAGAATAAGAGCAGTTGAAGGATTTATTGCAGAGCGGAAAATCAGCGACGATATTGCCTTCGATCGCCGCCTCCAAGAGCGGCCACTGAAACCAGGACGGATCGCGCAAATGGCAGTGCTCGACCGCTCCCGCCGCGTCGAGCCGCGCCCAAACGAAAATATCCCCGCGAAAGCCTTCGACGAGCGCCGCGCCTTCCCGGACTTCGCCCGGACACGGGATTTCCGTGTTTATCTCCCCCTCCGGCAGCGAATCGAGGATCTGCTCGAGGAGCGGCAATGACGCCCGGATTTCATCGAAGCGCACCCAGACCCGCGCATCGACATCCCCCTGGGTCGAGCTCCCGAGCTTGAAGGACAGCTCGGAATAGGGCGCATAGCCTGGGAATCGGCGCGCGTCGAAGGCGCGCCCGGAAGCGCGCCCGACAAAGCCGCCGCACGCATATTGTCGCGCAAGCTCCGTGCGCAAAATCCCCGCGCCGACCGTGCGGTCCTGCAACGACGTCGTGTCGCCATAGAGCCGAACGAAATTGGGAACCAGCTTGTTGGCGTAGCGCAAAAGCGCGAGAAGTGCGACGTAGCCCTCTCCGCTCAAATCGACCGCGACGCCGCCGGGGACGATTTTGTCCATCATCAGCCTGTGGCCAAAGCAAGCGTTCGCGGCTCTCAAGATGCGTTCACGCATGACGCCGCAATGCGCGTGCATCAGAGAAAACGACGCGTCGTTGCAGATCGCGCCAATGTCGCCGAAATGATTGGCGAGCCGCTCGAGCTCGGCCATCAGCGCGCGAAGCCAGATCGCTCTGCGCGGAACTTCCATTTCAAGCGCCGACTCCACCGCCTGCGCGAAAGCGAGCGCGCAGGCGACCGTGCTGTCGCCCGAGAGGCGGGCGGCAAGACGCGCCGCCCGCTCCAGCGGCGCCCCGACCATCAATTGCTCGATTCCCTTATGGACGTAGCCCAGCCGCTCCTCGAGGCGAACGACCAGCTCCCCGTTCGCCGAGAATCGAAAGTGTCCGGGCTCGATGATTCCCGCATGGACCGGACCGACGGGAATCTGATGCAGCGGCGCGCCTTCCGCGGGCAAAAATTCGTATGCGTCGCCATTCGGCTCCGACGCTTCCGCATCGCGCCCAGGGCGGCGCGCGCCCCAGCGCCCATGGTCGAGCCAAGGGCGCGCGTCGGGCAGACCCTTGGCCGCAATTCCATAGATATCTTGAATCGTCCGCTCCAGCCTTATGGCCGGCGGATGCAGATGCGCAACGGAAGGGAAGCGTCCCTCCGGACATGCGATGGTGACCAAACCGATTTCCGAGGAGTCGTGCTCCAAGATCGCCATGTGAACGTCTGAGCCATCGCTCCAAAGGCTCAAAAGATCGCCCTGGCCCTTGCTGATCTCGCGGATCGCGCGCAGCCATCCGGTCTGATCGACGAGGCGGCGCGGCCAGGGCTTCGAGTGGCCGGCCTCGCGTCCGCTTCGCATCGTCTCGCGCAACGACATCATGTCCTTAGGGCTCCTCCTTCCCTATCCCAGCAATCGCGCGACGTTCTGAAACCAAGTCACGAGATGCGGCGGCAAATAGAGCCCCGCAAGCAGCACCAGAGACAAATGAGCGAATAGAGGGACCACGGAAGCTTCGATCTTCTCTGCGCGTCCCGTTGGTTCGCCGAAGGCCATCTCGATCGCGCGCATGAGCAGCGCGCCGAAAGCCACGAGCAGGCCGAGGACGAGCGGAACGGCGAGCAGAGGCTGACGCGCAAAGGTGGAGCTGACGACAAGGAATTCGCTCATGAAGATGCCGAGCGGCGGCAGGCCGGCGATGGCCATGACGCCGGCGACGAGCCCCCAGCCTATCACAGGATGGCTTTCGGAGAGGCCAGTGATCCCGGCGATCTTCTGCGTGCCCTTCACTTGGGCGATGTGGCCCACGGCGAAAAAGATCGCGGATTTGGTCAGGCTATGCATCGTCATGTGCAGAAGGCCCGCGAAATTGGCGAGCGGCCCGCCCATGCCGAAGGCGAAGGTGATAATGCCCATGTGCTCGATCGACGAATAGGCGAACAGCCGTTTTATGTCGTCCCGCCGATATAGCATGAAGCCGGCAAAGATCAGCGACGCCAGCCCCAGAGCGACCATGAGCGGCCCCGGAGAGATGGCCGCCGCGTTGGCGGCGAGCAGCATCTTGAAGCGCAGCACCGCATAAAGCGCCACATTCAGCAGCAGGCCCGACAGCACGGCCGAGATCGGCGTCGGTCCCTCGGCATGGGCGTCCGGCAGCCACGCATGCATTGGCGCGAGCCCGACTTTCGTTCCATAGCCGAGCATCAAGAACACGAAGGCGACATTGAGCAGGCGCGGACTAAAAGCCGCCGCCTGCTGCATCAGCGAGGTCCAGACCATGGCGTCATAGCCCTCGCCAAGCACCGGCTCGGCGGACATGTAGACGAGGATCGTCCCGAACAGGGCGAGCGCGATGCCGACGCTGCCAAGGATGAAATATTTCCAGGCCGCCTCCAGCGCCTCGGGCGTGCGATAGATGCCGACCATAACCACGGTCGTCAGCGTCGCGACCTCGACCGCGACCCACATTAAGCCGATGTTGTTCGCGAGCAAAGCCAGATTCATCGCGAGCATCAACGCTTGGTAGATCGCGTGATAGAAGCGCACATAAGCGGGAGTGAGCTTGCCGGTTCCGATCTCGTGTTCGATGTAGCTGGCGCTGAAGGCGCTGGTCGTGAAGCCGATGAAGGTTGAGAGCACGACGAAGACGACGTTCAAGTCGTCGACAAAAAGATAGAGGCCGGGCGCCGGACGCTCGAAGAGCAGCCACGTGGCGCATAAAAACGTCAGCCCAGAAGCTGCGACGTTGATGCGAGAGGTGAGGCGATAGCCGGGCAACGCAGCGAGCGCCAAGGCTGCGGCGCCTGGAATAGCCAGCAGGAGGCTTACGACGTCCAGACTTCCGAGCATCATCGCGGTTCTCCTCGAACGCGATCGAGCTCCTGCACGTCGACAGTGTCGAAGCGCTCGCGAATGCGAAACAGAAATATGCCGATGACGATGAAAGCAATCAGCACCGAGAAGGCGACGCTGATCTCGACGACCAGCGGCATGCCCTTGGCGCCGGTCGCCGCGAGTATGAGCCCGTTCTCGAGCGACATGAAGCCGATCACCTGACTCACCGCGTTACGCCGAGTGACCATCATCAAGAGCCCGAGCAGCACGACTGCAAGCGCGAAGGCGATGTCCTCCCGCGCCAAAGGGTCGGCGGCGGCCGTCGCAGGCAGCATCACTGCCAGCGACAGCGCGACGAGCGCGATTCCGACGAGCATCGTGACGCCAATACCGCCCACAACCTCGATCTCGCGATGGATGCGCATGCGCTCGATCATGTTTTGCAAGCTGAGAGGAATGATCAAGGCTTTGAAGACGAGCGCGATCCCGGCGGTCACATAGAGGTGCGAGGCGTGCTGGGCATAGGCCTGCCATCCCACCGAAAAGGAGAGAACAACCGCGTGAATCGTGAAGACGTTGATCAGTCCCGACAGGCGATCCTGATAGAGCAGCACGAAGCTCGTCAAGACAAGGCTGCCTGCGAGGAGATGCGCGACATCGAAGTAAAGCCGTTCCATCTAAAGGCTCCTCGACACGAATAGCAGGAGAGTCCCGAGCAATCCGAGCATCAGCGCCGCCCCAAGAAAGTCGGGAACGCGAAACACGCGCATCTTGGCGGTCGAAACCTCGAAGAAAGCCAGGAGGAAGCCGCCGATGGCCAATTTGGCGGGATAGGCGAGCGCCCCGTAAAGAAACGCGCGTGGACCCGCTCCCGCGGGCGCAATTCCCCAGGGCGCGAAAATGCAGGCGATCATCGACAGATAGAGCAGCAGCTTCAAAGCTGCGGCAAGCTCGATCATGGCGAGGTGGCGCCCCGAATACTCCAGAACCATCGCTTCGTGGACCATCGTCAATTCAAGATGCGTCGCCGGGTTGTCGACCGGAATCCTTCCGTTCTCGGCGATTGCGACAATAGCGAGGCCGATCAACGCCAAGCCGAAGGATACGCGCAGCTGGTAATGAGAAAGCGTGCTCGCGGCAATTTCCGAGAGCTGCGTCGATCCCGCGATCAGCGACACTGTGAAAACGATCATGATCATTGCCGGCTCGGCCAGCGAGGCGAACATCGTCTCGCGGCTGGAGCCGATGCCGCCGAAGCTCGTCCCGACGTCCATTCCGGCAAGCGCCAGAAAAAACCGTGCGCCCCCAAGCAACGCAGTGATGGCGATGAGGTCCCCCGACCAGCTGAAGAGCAAGTGCGTCGCAAAGGTCGGGACGAGCGCTGCGGCGACCCACGTGGTCGCGAAGATCAGATAGGGAGCCGAGCGAAACAGCCAGGAGGCGTTCTCGGCGAGCACGGTCTCCTTGCGCAGCAGGCGCAGCAAGTCGCGGTAGGGTTGAAGGATGGGCGGGCCGCGGCGACGTAACAGCCGCGCTTTGACCTTGCGGATGAAGCCGACGAGGAGGGGCGAGAGGGTCAAGACGAGGCCCATTTGCGCGCCCTGCGCGGCGATGTCGAGGATCACTGCCATATCGCCACCATCAGAAGCAGCATCACGAGAGCCCCGAAGACGAGGCCGAGGTAACCCTGGATCGTGAGGAAATGCGCCTTGTTGAGCTGATCCGCGCAGAAATCCGTTGCCCGTGAAATCGGCGCGTAAAGCCCCTCGACGACACGGTCGCGGATCTCTATTCCCAGCCGCGCCGCTCGCGTATCGCCTGGAGCAGGCATGTCCAGACGCTCACGCGCGACGAACACAATATTGCCAAGGGCGCGACGGACCGGCTGGGCGAAGCTGCTCCCGGTGTATTGCGTGATCGGGCTCGGGTCCGGGCAGCCGCAGTCCCACGGCGGACCGCGCCGCGTGCTGCCCGACGCAAAAACGTGAATCAATCGCGCGGCCAGTATCGCCGACATCGCGATGAAGAGGCACACCAGCAGACCATTGTAAGAGCTGCGGCTCTCCGCGATGGGGACGATCGTCAGCCAGGGAATTTCCTCTTGCGCCGGCATTCGTCCGCCAACGAAGAGGCGCGCGGACGGCGAGATCGTATCGATCATGAAGCTCGGGAGAACGCCCGTCACGAGGCAAAGCGTCAGCAGGGTCGCCATCGCGGAGAGCGACCATGGGTCCGATTCACGGGCGGCGGCGGCCTCTTTCGATCGGGGGCGGCCAAGGAAGGCGACGCCGTAAGCGCGCACGAAGCACCCGGCCGTCAAGGCGGCGCTGAGAGCAAGCGTGGCGCCGACCGCCGGCACGATCAGCTTCAGGCTCCATTGGGGCAGCGACGGGCTGAGCAGGATCGCCTGAAAGATCAGCCACTCGGAGACGAAGCCGTTGAACGGCGGCAGCGCGGAGATCGCCACGGACGCCCCGAGGAGGACGAAGGCCGTGCGCGGCATGACGTGGATCAGTCCGCCGAGCCGTTCGATGTCGCGCTCGCCGGTCGCCGTCTGCACGGCGCCCGCGCCAAAGAACAGAACGCTCTTGAACAGCGAATGGTTGAATGCATGGAACAAGGCGGCGGTGAAGGCCAGCGCCGCCGGCAAGGCCATGCCGTTCGCCTTGAACGCCAGGGCGAGGCCAAGCGCGATGAACACAACGCCGATGTTTTCGATCGTGCTGTAGGCGAAGAGCTTCTTCAGGTCGCTTTGAATCGTGGCGAACAAAATCCCCAGCGCGGCGGTGGCGGCGCCGAGCGTCATCGGCGCTATTCCCCACCAGAAGGCGGGCGTCCCCAAGAGGTCGAAGACGATGCGGACAAAGCCGTAGACCGCAACTTTCGTCATCACGCCGCTCATCAGCGCGGAAACATGGCTCGGAGCCGCCGGGTGAGCGAGCGGCAGCCATATGTGAAGCGGGGCGAGCCCAGCCTTGGATCCCGCGCCCAGCAGCGCCAGCGCCAGGACGAGGCCGAGCTTCCATGGCTCATGGCCCGCCGCCCGGATCGCCGCGAAGGAGTAGTCTCCGCCCGGGCCTGCGAGCAGGCCGTAGGCCATCAGCAGCGCCAGCGTGCCGAAGCTCGCCATGATCAGATAGATGAACGCCGCTCGACGGTTCTCGGCGTCTTCGTGGTGCGCCAGAACCAGGGTCCAGGACGAGAGCGACATGAATTCCCAGGCGACCAGAAACCCGAAAGCGTCGTCCGCCAACACCACGAGGTTCATGCCGGCAATGAAGGCCGGGAAAAACGGCAGGACGCGCGAAGGATGCTTCTCATGGGCGCCATAGCCGATTGCGTAGAAGCTCGACGCTGCGCCCCCGAGATTAACGATCGCGAGGAAAAAGGCGCTCAGCACGTCCAACTGGAAATGCGCTTCCACCCAGGGAAGCCCGAGCGGCAAGACCATCGTCAGCGCGACGGCGCCCCGAGGAACGACGGCCGTCATAAACAAAATCAGACAAAGGCAGAAGCAAAGCCCATAGACGATTCGCGTCGCCTCGATGCGCCCGTTGAGCGCGACGGCGAGCCCTCCCACTCCGAGCAGCGCAGCGGCGCTCCACAAGGCGATGGTCAAGGGCATGGCGGCCTATCTCCCCTCCCCGTTCGACGAAACGCTTTCTGATCGTTCTTCCGGCTCCGTACGCTCGCGGCGCGCGCCGATGGCCTTCTTGAGACGAACGCCGCGTCCTCCCTTTTTGCTGACCGTGCCCTCGTTGATCAGCTCTATGCCGAGGCTCTCCAGCGCCGCGATCAACTTGGTCAGCGAATCCACATTGCCGCGGATGAGGTCTTCGCTGGTCTCCATGCGCTGGATTGTGGGCAGAGAAAGGCCTGACAGCTCGGCGAGCTTCCGCTGATCGACACCGACGAGCGCGCGCGCCGCTCGGAGCTGGGCGGCGGTGATCATGCTTCAAACATGAGTTCTTGTTGTAGATGCATTAGAACTAATGCATAGCCCTTGATTCGCAATTGAGCAAGGCGATTTGGCGGGCAATCGCCGGCGGCCTACGGGGCCTTTCTTGCTTTGAAGGTTCACTCGGAGGCGCGCATCGATAGCCACCGCGCCGTGACCCGGTCATGCCACGGCACGCGGCTCCCAACGCCATGGAAGCCCAAATGTCCGCCGCGCGGCGTCAGCGCCGTCTCGATCATGGGCAAACGCGACCAGTCGACTTCTGTGTAGCAGGCGGGAGGAATCCACGGATCGTCCAGCGCATGCATGATCAGGGTCGGCCTTTTGACGCCGGCGAGAAAACGCCTCGATGCATTGGCCTCGTAATAGGCGGGCGCGCCGCGATAGCCGAAATGCAGCGCGATGAATCGGTCGTCGAATTCATAGACGTTCCGCGCCGCCGCGATCGCCGCCCGCTCCGCCGTCGTGAGCGCGGCGCCATCCATGAGCGCCTCGGTTTTCATCGCGCGCAGCATGTGACGGTGATAGGCGAAATTGCGCCGCGCCATCATGCGGGCGCAGGTCCCCGCCAGATCGAGCGGAGCCGAGACCGACGCGGCGGCCAGCACGGGCAGCCCATACCCGCCTTCGCCCATGAATTTCAGCACGAGATTGCCGCCAAGGGAATGACCGACCAGGAAAATCCCGCGCCGGACGAAAGCCGGCGGCAATCCGCGCAGCGCCTGCGCCAGGTCTTCGGTCTTGCCGGCGTGATATCGCCCGGTCGAGGTTGGGCGCGACGGCAGCGAGCCGCGCAGGTTCAACCGCAGCGCCGTCCAGCCTTCGCCGACAAGGTGACGCGCCGTCGCCACCACATTCTGGCTCGACTCGGAGCCGGCGAGGCCGTGAACAAGAACGATGAGCGGCTTCCCAGCGTCCGCCGTCGGCCTGTCGAGCCGCGCCGCCAGCTTGTCGCCGTCCGGCATCGGGAGCCAAAGCCGCTCGCCGCCGGGCAGCTCAGGCGGCCCGCCGCACAGGAAATTGCGTAGAGTCTGTAGGTCACAGCCGATCCAGGGGGGGCGCTCGCGAAACGCTGGAATTGGCCCCCCGCCAACCGCGCAAATTTCGCGGTCTTGTGGCGCTTCAGAGCCGGTCGTTGGACTGGCGGGATCTCTAAGCATAGGACAATTTACGCCATCCGCACTGCGGTAGTTGAGTCCATATGGAACAGCGGCGCCCGATGAACAGTCGTTGCGCGGCGCGACTGTGGCCGGCGCCAGCGCCAGCGTCTCTCGTCGAATGAGAGGCGGCGCGCCCCTTCGCAGCGCGCCGGGAAGAGGCTATAGTAAAAAGCTGTGAACTTGCCGGCGCGGCCTGCGGAAGCGGATGAGCGACATGGACGAGAGCGGACGCGACGCGGTGACCGACCGGCCGCGCACAAGCCCTGCAACCCTGCGGGAGAAGCCGGTGGCGGCCTTGACCGACGGTCCCATGCCCCCGAGCCTTTCAACCATCGCGGCGCAGAACGGGCTCGAACGGCGCGTAACGAACCTTTCCGCTGCGATCACGCGCGCGCGGCTCGACAACGCCGAACGCGCGAGCGCGATCGCCGACTTGCGCGGGGCGGAGATCGCGCGGCTTGAGATCCTGCGCGACCAGCTGGACCCCATTCTCGCGCAGCTTCCGAAAGACTGCGACTTGTTCGACGTAGCCGTATCGCCCAGCGAGCGTCCCCGCTTGTTCATCGATTCGATCGGCTTCGTCGAGATGGGGCGCGACCGGCGCGCTTATCGGTTCCTGCAGGACACGCGATATGGACGCAGGCAAGTCTGCGAGAGCGAGCGGCCCGAAAATCTGGTCGAAGCGATCACCGCCTATATCGCGCATCGCCTCGTCGAGCGTGAGAAGGCGCTAGCGACCGACTATGCGAGCGGCTCGGGCGCCGCCGAGGCGGCGAGGACCGCCGCCCGCCAAGCCGTCGCGAAGGCTCCAGTGTCGCGCGACCCGGGCGCCGGGAGACGTCGGGCGATGCAAGTCTACCTTTTCTCCCTCGAGGTCATCGGGTCGATCGCGACCTTCGGCCTCCTCTTCCTCCTCGCGGCATGGTTGATTAAGCGCCTGAGCGCCTCTTGAGCGAGCAGACCTGAACAGGGACGCCTAAAAATGTCCACGGTCTCACCAATTTGGATGAGGCGGCCCCAAAAACCTTCTGATAGCTTCGATTTCCGTACGAGGGTCGGCGTCTTTTCGAAGCCTTCCCGCCAGGCGTTGGAACGTTCCATAAGGCGCTCACCCGAGCTCAGCTGAGCGTCTCCTCTTCCTCTTGATTTCAAAAAGACGCCTGAGCGGGAGGCCGCCTCGGGCGGCGCGGTCGCGCAATCGTCGCGCCTCGCCCGGACGCCCGAGGATCGGAATTCGCGGACGGCGCCGGCGTCTCGCCGACTTCGCTGCTTTTCGGAGACCCAACGAAAAACCGGGCGAGACGCCGAGCTCGGACGCTTCCGCCGAGCAAATTCTTGCACGAAATTTGGCGACTTAACCCAAATGGGTGAGGCGAGCGGGAGAAGAAGCGATTAACCTCCGGGCGGTTCTCAGGCCAGGGCGCATTGCGAAGTTCTTCGAGCAAATTTTCAAGACGACATTGAGGATCGGCTTGGGGCGTCCGCGCTGCTCCCAAACGCGAAGACGGCAAGAGAACGCCGGGGGGAGTTCTCTTGCCGGTTTTTCGTCGCCGCGGCTCCTCCTGCGGCTGAATTCGCTCGACAGAAATAAATTCGGCGCCCTCATCCAAACGGATGAGGCGCGCTAGTTGGCAACGGGCTATGGTTTTTTCGTTTCCGGGACGGGGGTGGTTTCAGGGCGGCTTTTCAAGCTTTTGCCGGCGTCTCCTTGGCGACAGGCGACGTCTCATTCCCAAAAGCCAGGACCGAGGCGGCAAGAGCGGCTCCTCTTGCCGCCTTTTCTCTTTCGCCCGGCGGCGCGACGATCCCCGTAAGGCGAGCCTTAACGATCTCTTCGCATAATGCATAAGTGAGCTCGCGTCTTTGCTTGGCGCGCAATCATCTCGAACGAGCGGTCGACGCCGGTGATCTCCTCCGCATTCTGGCTCGGCAAACGGATTTTCGTCACCGGCCACACGGGCTTTATGGGCTCGTGGTTTTCTCTGACGCTATCGCGCCTCAATGCGGTTTCGACCGGTTATGCGCTGGAGCCCCCGACCACGCCGAGCCTCTTTGATCTCGCCCGCGTGGGCGAGCATATCGAGGACATTCGCGGCGACATCCGCGATCTTTCGCGGCTGCGCGCCGCGATGAAGGCGGCGGAGCCCGAGATCGTCATCCATCTGGCCGAGCCGCCACAGCGCCCCGAAGCTCAAGAGGATCGCCGCACTGCCCGCGCCCTCGGGCTGATGGACGCGCTCAATGCGCTCGAAGCCGCGCGCGCCTGCGGAAGCGTGGCGGTGGCGCTCGTCGTTTCGGACGGGGACGACGAGGGGTCGAGCGCGGCCTTCAGGGGCGGCGTGATGAAAATTCTCTCGGCCCGCTCCGGCGAGACGATCGGCGGCGGCGATTTCGCCTCGGGCCACATTGCCGCGGAGGCGTTCCGCGCTTTTTCTTCCGGTCGCCCGTTGTCCTTGCGCAATCCACATTCGCAGCACCCGTGGGTGCATGTCATGGAGCCGGTCGCCGGCTGTCTCGAGCTCGTCGAGACGGCCATGTCGCGCGATGCGCGCCTCGAGAGCCCCTGGAGTTTTGCTCCTGAGCCGCGAGACGAGCGAAGCGCAGAGGCGTTCGTCGCGCGCTTTCGCGAAACCTTCGGCGCCGGCGACTGGATTTCCCCGGACGACGCGCCTCCGCCGGACGCGCTCTCGCCACGGAAAAAGGCGGCCGAGGCCGGAGAGGTTCGCGGCTGGTCGCCGACGCTCGACTTCGTTGAAGCCGTCGATTGGACGGCGCAGTGGTGGCGCGCGCTCGCCTTCGGCGAGGACGTCGCGCGCATTACGAGAGCGCAGGTGGACGCTTACCTCGGCCGACGCGTGCGCCTTGTCTCGCCTTTCGCGCAGCCGAAAGAGACCGAGCGAGGCAAGCTGTCGCGGGCAGTCGGTTTTTAGCCCGAAACCGTGCGACGGGTTGGACTTCGGGAGCTCCAGGCGAGCGCGACGGGTCGTCTTGCGCCCCGCGGCCTGCTATAGGAGCTGGGCTTGAAGCTTCGTCTCGAAGGGTCGCCATGCACGCCGAAACCAGCTCTCTCGCGCTCGCCGCCGAAGCCGCGCCCTCCCAGAGGCCCGAGCCGGTCAAAAGCGATCCCCTGCATGAGGACATGCGGCTGCTCGGGCGCCTGCTCGGCGAGACCGTGCGCGAGCACGAAGGCGTCGACGCCTTCGAGCGTATCGAGACGATCCGCCGCCTCTCCGTCGCGGCGAGCCGCAAAGGCGATCTCGAGGCCGATCGCAAGCTCGACCAGCTGCTGCGGGGGCTGACCGCCAAGGAGGCGCTCGCGGTCATCCGCGCTTTCAGCTACTTCCTGCATCTCGGCAATATCGCCGAGGACCTGCATCCCCTGCAGCAGCGCGCGCGCGCCGAGGCCGCGGGCGAGAAGATCGGCCCCTCCTCGCAACCGAGCCTCTCGCGCTCCTTCGCCCATCTGCACAAGGCGGGCATCGGCGCCGGCAAGATCGCCGGCGTGCTCGCGCGCGCGTGGATCTCGCCGGTGCTGACCGCCCATCCCACCGAAGTCAGACGCAAGAGCCTGCTCGACGCCGAGCACGCGCTGTTCTCGTTGCTCGCCGCGCGCGAGCATGTGCACTCGAAGAAGGCGCTGGCGCAAAACGAAGCGCAGCTGCGCGCGCGCATCTCGCAGCTTTGGCAGACGCAGCTCCTGCGCCATTCGCGCCTCACCGTGCGCGACGAGATCGAGAACACGCTGAGCTACTACCGCACGACCTTTCTGCGCGAGATCCCCAAGCTCTATGCCGACATCGAGCAGCGCATCGACGGGCTGCGCGTGCCGCCGTTCCTGCGCATGGGCGCCTGGGTCGGCGGCGACCGCGACGGCAACCCCAACGTCACCGCAAAATCGCTGGAGACGGCGCTACGCATGCAGGCCGAGGTCGCGCTGCGCTTTTACCTCACCGAGGTTCACATGCTCGGCGGCGAGCTCTCGATTTCCCGCAAATACGCGGGCTGCAGCGCCGCCGTGGAGGAGCTTGCTGAAAAGTCCGGCGACGACAATCCGCACCGGAACGACGAGCCCTATCGCCGCGCGTTGATCGGAGTCTATGCGCGCCTCGCCGCGACGCTCGAGAAGCTCACTGGCGAGGAGGCGCTGCGCCACGCCGTGCAGCCGGGCAATCCCTATCCCAACAGCTGGGTGTTCCTGGCCGATCTCGTGACGATCGACGAATCGCTGCGCACGCACAACAGCGAGGTCATCGCCAATCAGCGGCTGGAGCCGCTGATCCGCGCCGTCGAGGTGTTCGGCTTCCATTTGGCGACCGTCGACCTGCGTCAAAGCTCGGATCGTCATGAGGAGACGCTGGCCGAGCTGTTTCGCGTCGCCCGCGTCGCCGAGAATTATGCGGCGCTGCCGGAAGCCGAGAAGCAGCAGCTGCTGCTGCGCCTGCTCTGCGATCCGCGCCCAGTACGCCTCGTCGGCGTCGACTATTCGGAGGCCATCGAGGATGAGCTCGCGATCTTCGCCAAGGCCGCGAAGATGCGGCGCAAGTTCGGCGACGAATCGATCCGCCACTATATCGTGAGCCACACCGAGACGGTCAGCGACCTTTTGGAGGTGCTGCTGCTGCAAAAGGAGAGCGGCCTGATGCAGGGCACGCTCGATCCGCGCGACGCCGGCGCGGCCTCGGCCGATCTCATCATCGTGCCGCTATTCGAGACGATCGAGGACCTGCGCAACGCCGCGCCGATCATGCGCGATTTCTACGCCCTGCCAGGGATCGCGAAGCTCGTCGCCAATTCCGGCGCGACGCAGGACATCATGCTCGGCTATTCCGACAGCAACAAGGACGGGGGAATATTCACCAGCATCTGGGAGCTTTATCGCGCCTCGACCGCACTGGCGGAATTCTTCGCCTCGAAGCCGAACGTCACTCTGCGGCTGTTCCACGGCCGCGGCGGCACAGTCGGACGCGGTGGCGGCCCGAGCTACGACGCCATTCTGGCCCAGCCGCCGGGAACCGTGAAAGGGCAGATCAGGCTCACCGAGCAGGGCGAGGTGATCGCGGCGAAATACGCCAATGCGCAGATCGGGCGCGTGCAGCTCGAGCTGCTCGTGGCCGCCGTGCTCGAGGCGACGCTTCTTTCCGAGCAGCAAGCGCCGCCGCAGGAGTTTCTGGAAGCCGCAGAAGAACTCTCGCGCGCCGCCGTGGCTGCATATCGCAACCTCGTGTACGAGACCGACGGCTTCGTCGACTTTTATTTCGGCGCGACGCCGATCGCCGAGATCGCCTCGCTCAACATCGGCTCGCGCCCCGCCTCGCGCAAGCCCTCGCGCCGCATCGAGGATCTGCGCGCGATCCCGTGGAGCTTCTCCTGGGGCCAGGCGCGCGTGGCCTTGCCAGGCTGGTACGGCTTCGGCTCGGCGATCGAGTCGTTCCTGGAGAAGGACCCGGGACGGCTCACGCTTTTGAAGCGCATGAACAAGGACTGGCCGTTCTTTCGGGTGCTGCTTTCGAACATTGAGATGATCCTCTCCAAAGCCGATCTCTCGATCGCGCGCCACTA
>Ga0187784_10002570_pt1 | contig 14555 bp, 16 predicted proteins | sample 1015_SJ02_MP15_2_FD_132964 | JGI IMG/M metagenome (GOLD analysis project Ga0187784, IMG submission 132964) | Tropical peat soil microbial communities from peatlands in Department of Meta, Colombia - 1015_SJ02_MP15_20_MG | ecosystem: Environmental > Terrestrial > Soil > Wetlands > Peat | place...
ACGGCGCTGTTCAACGATCACAACGACATCGCGGCGGTCATTCTCGAGCCGACCGGCGCGAATTTCGGCCGCATGCCGATCAAGCCGGAATATCTCGCGACGCTGCGCGCGCTGACGCGCGCGAGCGGCGCCATGCTGATCTTCGACGAGGTCGTGACCGGCTTCCGCGTCTCGCCGGGCGGCGCCCAGGCGGCGCTCGGCATCACGCCGGACATGACGACGCTCGCCAAGATCCTCGCCGGCGGACTGCCAGGCGGCGCCGTCGCCGGCCGCAACGACGTGCTCGACCTCCTCGATTTCGCCAAGACCAAGGCTGCCGGGACGGAGAAGATCGCGCATCCCGGGACCTTCAACGCCAATCCGATGTCGGCGGCCGCCGGCATCGCGACCTTGCAGATCATCGCGACGACCGATGCCTGCGCGCGCGCCAACGCCTATGGCGAGGCCTTGCGCGCGCGGATGAACGAGGTGCTGGAAGACGAGAAGGTAAGCTGGTCGGTGCACGGCTCCTATTCGGGCTTCCACGTCTTCACCAACCCGGGAGGCGCGCGCATCACGCCGCGCGATTTCGACGCCAGCGCCTTCATCCCGTCGATGCTCGGCAAGGTCCGCGGCGAAGGGATCACCTCGCAGGTGCGGCTCGGCATGCTGGTCAACGGCGTCGACGTCAACTCGGGCCCGTCGGGCACGATATCGGCGACCCATGGCGAGGAGGAGATGGCGCTCACCGTCGACGCCTTCCGCACCACGCTACGCGCGCTGCGCCGCGAGGGCGCGCTCGCCTGACGGCGGCGGGCGAGACCTACTTGCGCGCGCCGAAATAACGCAGATCGGGCGGCGGCTGATCCTTCTTGGAGGGCATCAGCAGCCCGTCGGCGCTGATGAAATAGTGATCCTTGCCGATGACGACATGGTGGTTGTCCTCGGCGCATTCGTTCGGGTACCAGACCGCGTCGCGCTTGCGCTTGTAGCTCTTGGTCACGGTCCAGGGCCGCGTCAGTGCGTGGTCGATGGTGGTGATCTCGTCGATCAGGATGTCGGGCTGGTCCTTGGCGAGATGGATGCGCTCCTTGACGACGGTCTCGTTGTCCGCGTGCAGCGGCAGGCCGCTCGACTCGAACGTGCGCGGACCTTTCATGGCGCGGGTTTCGACCTCGAGCAGGCTGTAGCGTCCGTCGCCGGCCTCGTCGACCCAGCGCCCGATCGAATAGCCCGCAAAGGACGGCTCCACCTCGGCGAGCCAGCTGCGCCCGTCGGTATAGATGCGGCGCGGCAGATTGTCCTCGAACAGCACGTAGGTGATCTGCGGCGTGATCACGAATTCCATCGGATAGATCGCGTTCATCATGCGCGGCATGCCGTGCGGCACGCAGGATGTGTGCGCATTGAGGCCGGCGCCGCCTTCTGCGAGATCCGCGAGGCTCTTGTCGAACAGCGCTTGGTACTCGGGCGTCAACGGCGCGTCCTGGCGACGGCCGAGCGGCTTGCTCGGATCGAACTGGATCCCGCCGGTGCGGAACCATTGCCCGCCCCAGTCGGGATAGCGGGACGGCTCGTCCGCGCGGGCAGCGCCTGCCGCGAGCGCCAGCGTCGCGGCGAGCAGGATCGAGCCGAGTTGGCCGCGGTCAATCATCACGCTCCTCCCCCGATCAGCGCGAGACGTCGGACGATTCAGGAAAGCCGCGCGTCGAGTGGGCGACCTGCAGCTGCCGTCCGTCGCGGAAGGTGATCAGGTCCGCGGCCCAGGCGCCGCCGGGCGCGCCGCTGTACAGCGGCGCGATCGTCATCTTGAGCTCGTCGCCGGCTTTGAGCGTGTTGCGCGTCCATCCGTCGCGCGCGAGCTGGCTCGGGCTCTGGCCTTCGAGGCTCCAGGTGACGGTGCTGCCGTCGGCCTGCTTGACCGCCATATAGATGAAGGTGTGCGGGTTGACAAACTTGAACTCGGTCACGACGCCCTCGAGCTCGATCAAATGCGCCCGATCGAACATCGCAAAGGAGTGATGCGCAAGCGTCGCTCCCGCGGTCAGCGCCAGCGCGCCGAGCGCCGACAACAATGTCAGTCGCAGTCGCATGCGTGCCTCCCTGGTCCGGCGGTGCAGCTTATAGGCCGACGCCGTTGCTGGCACCGGACTTGCTTTTCCAGACGCGAACCTCACGCAATCTAGCATCTTCCCGCCGCACCGACCACGACCATCCTCACCGGTATTGTGCAAGCCTTCCCGGCCGGACTATCGTCTCGCGCCTCCCCGACAACAGCGGATTTGCAAGCGCCCATGGGTCCCGCGATTGGAAAGTGGCTGAGCGCGCTGACCACGTGGCTGGAGCACACCTCGCTCAGCCACGCGCTGCAAGTCACCAGCTGGGTCGTCCCGACCACGCAGACCATCCACATCCTGGCGATCGCGGCGGTCGCGAGCTCGGCGCTGATGGTCGACCTGCGCCTGCTCGGCGCGTTTGCGGCGGATCAGCCCGCGCGCAACGTCTCGGCGCGGTTCCTGCCGTTCGTCTGGTGGCCGCTGATCGTGCTGCTCGCGAGCGGCGCGCTGCTGATCATCGCGGAGCCGGGACGCTCGCTGCGCAATCCGGCGTTCCAGCTCAAGATGCTGCTGCTCGCGGCCGCGATTGCGGTCACCTTGGTGTTGCAGCGCCGGCTGCGGCGCGATGCCAGCTTCGGCGACCGCGGCGCGCCGCGCCTTGCCGCGACCGCGATCGCGGTCGTCTCGATGTTGCTGTGGTGCGCGATCATCTTCGCCGGCCGCTGGATCGCCTACTACCGGTGAAATGCCCGCAACCAGGGAACCTTGATGGACCTCGATCGCGCTTTGCTGTGGCTGCAATCGACCGCGATCGCCCAAACGATCAGCGAGAACGAGATGCTGTTTCCCTGGATCGAATCGATCCATGTGCTGGCGATCGTTCTGGTGGTCGGCACGATCGTGGTCGTCGACCTGCGGCTGATCGGCGTCGCCTCGCTCGACCGTGCGGCCGGCACGCTGATGCGCGACGTGCTGCCCTTCACCTGGGGCGCGTTCGTCGTGGCGGCCATCACCGGCAGTCTCCTTTTTTCCTCGAACGCGCGCGACTACGCGCACAATTTCTTCTTCGAGGGCAAGCTCGTGCTGCTTGTCCTCGCTGGTCTCAACATGGCCGTGTTCCATCTCGTCGGCGCGCGCGACATCGACCGCTGGGGCCCGACGCGGCGCACGCCGCTGGCGGCAAAAACGGCAGGCGCTGCCTCTTTGTTGGTCTGGATGACGGTCGTGGCGTTCGGCCGCTGGATCGGCTTCACGCTGCATTGACTTGACGATCGTTGCGCCGCCGCCGAGCCTGTAGCAACCCACCCGTGCCCCGCGAGAGCAAGATGACAAGACGCTCATCCACCCTTCCCCGCCGCATCCTGATGGCGCTGATGCTTGCGGGCCTTGCTTTGCCCGCCGCTCCGGCGTGCGCGCAGGAACCGCCGAAGAAGGCGCCGATCGTCACCAATCCGCCACCGACCGCGCAGGACTGGGCCGACCTCGCCAAGCTCCCGGACTGGAGCGGCGTGTGGATTCCGAAGGTCACCGACCAGGACGCCCAGGTGAAGACCAACCCGCCGCCGTGGAACGCCGAGGCCGCGCGCAAGATCGCCGCGATGTTCGCCGAGGAGAAGGCCGGCCGCCCGGTGCTGATCTTCTCGTACTGCCTGCCCGAGGCGCACCCCTCCTGGATGCTGATCTCGCACAACGCGATGGAGATCCTGTTCACGCCCGGCCGCGTCACGATGCTCGGCGAGTCCGACGGCAACCGGCTGCGCCGCATCTACACCGACGGCCGCGGTCATCCCGAGATCTCCGACCCGACCTTCCACGGCCATTCGATCGGCCACTGGGAAGGCGACACGCTGGTGGTCGACACGGTCGACATCATGCCGCAGGCGCCGCTCGCGGTCAGCGAGGCCGCCGGCCTGCCGAACAATGGCGACATGCACGTGATCGAGCGCATTCATCTCGCCGACAAGGACGTGCTGCATGTCGACCTCGAGATTCACGCGCCGAAGATCCTGACCGCGCCGTGGAAGACCACCCGCATCTTCCTGCGGCGGCGCGCGCGCAAGTTCGACATCGTCGAGGGCGTGTGCGTGCAGGGCAATCTCTCCGAGCGCGTCAGCCCGGAGGGCGACCACATCTTCGTCCCCGTCGAGCGCACCATCTGGGGCAACATCGAGGCACCGAAGAAATGAAAATGAAACGGAGAATTTCCATGCTGAAGTCGCGCAAGCTCGCCGGCGCTCTCGCGGCCTGCGGCCTCCTGATCGGCCTGTCGACCGCGGCGGCGCACCACTCGGCGGCAATGTACGATCATTCCCGCACCTTGACGCTCACCGGCACGGTGGTCGAGCTGCGCTGGGTCAATCCGCATGTCAGCCTGTCGGTCAACGGCACGCTGAAGGAGGGCGAGGAGCCGGCGCTCTGGGTGCTGGAGATGACGAGCCCCGGCAACCTGGTGCGCGCCGGCGGCTGGCGCCGCGATGCGGTCAAGCCCGGCGACAAGGTCGTGGTCGACTTCAGTCCGCTGCGCGAGGCCGACCGCCGCGGCGGCGCGCTGAAGAAGCTGACCGTGGCCTCGAGCGGCGAGGTGTTCACCGCCGACCTGCGCGCGCAGGAGAAGGGCGACGCCGAGTAGCATGATGGCCGCCTCCCCCCGCTCCCGGCGCCGGACGCTGCACCGCGCCGCACGCGCCTTCCTGCTCGCCGGCGCCCTGCTGCTCGCCGGTGCCGCCGCGCGCGGGCAGGATCAGGAATTGCCGCCCGCCAAGGATACGATCTTCGCCCGCAAGATCCTGATGGGGGCGATCGACATGAACATGGACGAGATCGAGACCATGCTGGCGCCGGAAGGAAAGCTCGATCTCAAGGATGCGCGCGAGCACGCCGACAACATCTCGATCATGCTGATGTCGTTCCCGCATCTGTTCGCGCCGCGCACCAACCAGTGGAAGGCGGGCGCCGAGCGCGACCCCGCGACCGACACCTTCGCGTCCCCCGACGTGTGGGCGAAATTCGCCGACTTCTATCAGCGCGCCAGCGCGGCCTCGAAGCTCGCCTTCGACGCGAGCCGCGCCAAGCGCGCCGACGACTTCCGCCCGCTGATCGCGCAACTGCGCGCCGCCTGCAATGGCTGCCACGCCGCCTACATGAAGACGGAGTGAGGCGTTCGCTCAGGGATAGGTGAGCAGCGTGTCGAGAACCGCCGCGATGAGGGCGCGGCTGTTCGCATCGACCGCCACCAGGGCGTTCGGCTCGGTGCGGTTGCGCAGCGTCTTCTCGGCCGAGCCGGACGGGTGGCGCAGATCGCACACCGTCATCCCGCGCGAATAGGTGCCGGTCGTCTCGATCCGCGCCGAGGTGTGCAGATAGCTGATCAGATCGGGATAGACGTAGGGCACGATGGCGCACACGTCGTGCATCGGCGCGACATTCAGCCCATAGAACTGCCGCTGGCGGCCGAGATAGAACGCCATCAGATCCGCGATCGCGCACGCGGCGTGCCGCTTGCTCGCGCGCATGCGGGCGATGTCGGCTTCGTCGAACCCGGTCCGGCGCGTGATGTTGAGGCCGACCATGCGCAGCGGAATGCCGCTTTCGAAAACGGCGGCCGCCGCCTCGACGTCGCATGCGATGTTGAACTCGGCGGCCGGCGACCAGTTGCCGGTCGTGGTCGAGCCGCCCATGATCGTGATCTCGCGCACCCAGCGGCGCAGGCGCGGCTCGCGCCGCAGCGCCAGCGCGAGATTGGTCTCCGGCCCGATGGTCGCGAGGATCAGCTCCTCCTTGTGGCGCTCCGCCATCGCGATGATGAAGTCGACCGCGTGCGCCGCGATCGGCTTGCGCACCGGCGCGGGAAACTCCGCCCCGTCGAGGCCGGATTTGCCGTGGCCCGCCGCGATGCCGACCGAGGGCTGGACCAGCGGCTCGGAGCAGCCCGCGGCGAGCGGCACGTCGAGCCCGCCGAGCTCGAGCGCGATCAGCCCGTTGCGCGTCGTGTTCTCGAGCGTGTTGTTGCCGTGCACGGTCGTGACGCCGACGAGATCGAGATGACGCGCCGCGAACAGGATCGCAACCAGGTCGTCGTGACCGGGATCGCAGTCGATCAGGATCTTCGGTTTCGGCAAGCTTCAACTCCCGCTGGCACGGTCAATCCGCGGCTTCCTTGCTGTCCGGATCAAGCGCGGCGCGGCGCGATTGACCTTTCGCGAAACGCGCAATCATACTGACCGGAGCCGGCGCATGAAAAGGCCGGCGCTTGCGTGGAGGAAGCATGGCCCTGTCGCGCCGCCGTCTGATCAGGTCGAGTGCCGCATCCGCTCTCGCTCTGGCGATGCCGCACGTCGCACGCGCCGCAGAGACGACATTGAAGGTCGTCTGGATGGGATGGCCGGACAATCAGGTTCTGCCGCTGATGGCCGAGTTCGAGAAGCGCAACCCCGCGATCAAGCTCGCGGTCGAGCGCATGCCGTTCACGCAGGTCTTCCAGGCGCTTGAGGTCCGGCTGAACGCCAGGACCAGCGACCCGGACGTCTACATCGTCGACAGCCCGCTCACCGCCTCCTATGCGGCGCGCGGTCACCTCATGGAGCTCGACGCGCTGATCGACCAATCGCGCTTCGCGCCGTCCGCGATCAGCGCCGCGAGTTATGACGGCAAGATCTATTCGGCGCCGTTCGGAACCTCGATGCAGGTGCTGTATTTCAACCGCGCGCTGTTCAAGGCGGCCGGCGTCGAACCGCCCTCGTCCGCGATCGCCGGACGCTGGACCTGGGAGCAGGTCCTCGATGCCGGCAGGAGGATCGCCAAGCCGGCCGAGAACCTGTGGGGATTTACCTTCGAGCAGCAGGAGCGCCCCTACCAGCTGCTTCCGCTCGGCCAGTCGCTCGGCGGGGTCGCGCTGTCGCCCGACGGGTTCAAGGCAACGGGCTTCATCGACGGGCCGGCTTTCGTCGAGGGCTTCAGCTTCATGCAGAAGCTCTATACCGAAGCGAAGATCTCTCCGCCCGGCCAGTTCGACACGGCGCTGACGCCCGAGCTGTTCGGCTCCGGAAAATGCGCGATGCTGCTCGGCGGCACGTTCATCAACGACACGCTGCGAGCCAAGTTTGCCGAGCTCGACTTCGGCGTCGCGCCGCATCCCTATTTCGCCAAGGGCAAGCCGGTCACGCCGACCGGCGCCTGGCACTTCGGCGTCAACCCGCGCAGCACCCGGAAAGAAGCGGTCGCGCAATTCGTGCGCGACATGCTGTCGGACGACATCAACGTGCTCTGGTTCAAGCTGCGGCCCTATGTTCCGACCCTCAATGCCGTGTGGCAGCGGGAGGCCGCGACCTTTTCAACCGACATGTGGCGGATCGTGCAGGCGGAGATGCAGAGCACCGCGCTGGCACGGCCGGCAACGCCCGGATTTCGCGAGTATGAGGACATTCTGCGCGTCACCTTGCGCGACATGCAGGCCGGCGGCAACGTCAAGGACATGCTGGCGGCCGCGGCGCAGAAGATCGACCGCGAGATCGCCAAATACAAAGGCTGAGAACTTACCAAGGCTGACGCGCGCGCCGCGCGCTTTTGCTGCCCATGCACGCACGACGCTGGATACCTTACGCCTTTCTCGCGCCGGCGTTCATCGGGCTCGTGATCTTCCGCTTCACGCCGATCTGCCTCGCGCTCTCCGGAAGCTTCTTCGGCCAGTCGATTCGCGGCGCGAGCATCTTCGTCGGTTTGAAGAACTATGCCGAGCTGATCGGCGATCCGAGCTTCTGGTCGACGGTTTCGACCACGCTGATCTTCAACCTGATCATCAACCCGTTCCAGGTCGTCTGCGCGCTCGCGCTCGCCATGCTGGTGCGCCGGCCGACGAAATTGGTCGACGTGTTTCGCGCCGCGTTCCTGCTACCGATGACGGTCTCGATCGCGCTGACCTCGATCCTCTGGAGCATCCTGCTCGATCCGACGCTCGGACCGGTCAACGGCTTCCTACGCTTCGCCGGGCTGCCGCCGCAGCCCTTCTTCCGCTCCGCCGGTGAGGCGTTGCCGACGCTCATTCTGGTCGCAACCTGGAAGGGAGCCGGATACTGGATGGTGTTCCTGCTCGCCGGGCTCCTCGCCATCCCGAAGGAGCTCGACGAGAGCGCGTCGATCGACGGCGCCAATGCGTGGCAGCGCTTCTTCGGCGTCACCCTCCCGCTGATGCGGCGGCCGCTCGCCTTCGTGCTCGTGGCGGACACCGCGGCCAACTTCCTGTTGTTTGCGCCGGTCTACATCGTCACCAATGGCGGTCCCAATGACGCGACGCATCTTCTGATGTTCGAGGCCTATCAGTCGGCCTTCGCGTTCCTCAATCAGGGCCGCTCGCTCGCGATCTCGACCATCATCCTGGTGATCATCCTGGCGATCGCGCTGGTCGAGCTCCGGCTGTTCCGCTCCGACGACGGGAGCGCGGCATGAAGGCATCCGCGCTCGCCATCGCGCGGCATCTCGCGCTCGTCCTGGTCGCGACGATCCTGCTGCTGCCGGTCTATTGGCTCATCATGTCGGCATTCCGGCCGGCGGACGACATCTTCCGCTACGCCGGCGAGTTCGGTCTCGCCACGCTCCTTCCGCGGCGGCTGACGCTCGAGAATTTCCACCAGATCTTCGCCGGCACCTTCCCGCGCGCGTTGTTCAACTCGCTGTTCGTCTGCACCGCGACGGTGACGCTCGGCGTCCTGGTCAACTCGATGGCGGGTTTTGCCTTCGCGGTGTTCGATTTTCCATTTCGACGCGCGCTGTTCATCATCGTACTGTTGTCGTTCATGATGCCGTTCGAGTCGATCGTCATCCCGCTCTACACGCTGGTGCGGACCTTGCACTGGACCGATACCTATGCGGCGCTGATCCTGCCCGAGGTGGCGGGCGGGCTGATCATCTTTCTGTTCCGGCAGTTCTTTGCCGGCATCCCGCGCGAAATCTACGAAGCCGCGCGCGTCGACGGCGCCAGCTGGTGGCAGATTTATTGGCAGATGACGCTACCGCTCTCCGGCCCGACCATCGCGACCGCCTCGCTGATGATGTTCATCCACCAGTGGGACGCGTTCTTCTGGCCGCTGGTGGCGACGAGCAGCGCCGACCTCGCCGTGGTGCAGGTCGCGATCGCGCGCAACATGACGCTCGAGCAGGCGAACTGGGGCGCGCTGTTTGCCTCGGCCTCGACCGCGGTGATCGTCGCCGCCGTCCCGTTCTTCATCCTGCAGCGCTCCTATGTGCGGGTGGTCGCGGTGCAGGCGGACAAGTAGGAGAAGGCGATGGGCCGCGTGCTGGTCGCCGGCAGCATCAACATGGATGTCGTCGCCCGCGCGGCGCGTTTCCCAGCGGTCGGCGAGACCGTGGCGGGCTCGCAGGTGCATTTCTTTCCCGGCGGCAAGGGAGCCAATCAGGCGGTCGCCGCGGCGAAGCTCGGCGCGCCGACGCTGCTCGTCGGCCGGCGCGGGGATGACGCGTTCGGCAGCGCGCTGCAGGCGTTCCTCAGCGCGCAGGGCGTCGATCTCGCGCATGTGACGGTCACCGCCGAGGCCGGCACGGGTATCGCATTGATCACGGTCTGCGACGGCGACAACACGATCGTCGTCGTGCCCGGCGCGAACGGCCTAGTCGCGCCGTCCGACGTCGGCGCGCCGGCCGTGCAGGCCGCGGACGTGCTGGTGAGCCAGTTCGAGATCCCGGTTGCGGCGATCGCGGCGTTCCTTGCGCGCGGCCGCACCGCCGGCGCGCGCACGGTCCTCAACCCGGCGCCGGTCGTCGACTTCGACCGTGCCCTCCTGCGCCTGGTCGATGTGCTGGTTCTCAACGAGACCGAGCTCGGCGCGCTCACCGGCGCCGCCGTCGACGCGGACGAGACGCCGGCGCGCATCATCGCGCTCGCGCGCGGCCTGCAATGCGCGAAGCATCAGGTCGTGTGCGTGACGCTCGGCAGGCGCGGCGCGCTCGCGCTGGCGGGCGACGAAACGATCGCAATCGCCGGCCGCGCCGTCAGCGCCGTCGATACCACCGGCGCCGGCGATTGCTTCGTCGGCGCGCTCGCGGCGCGGCTTGCCGCTGGCGCCACGCTCGGCGAGGCCTTGCGCTACGCCAACGTCGCGGCGTCGATCTGCGTTCAGCGCATGGGCGCCGGACCTTCGATGCCGACCGGCGACGAGGTCGCGGCAGCCATCACGACTTCCGGATAGCGCCGGCCTACTGGCTCTGCTTCTTCTCGATCTTGGCGATATCGACGATCTCCGCCCAGCGCTTGGCGTCCTCGCGCTCGTACTGGCCGAGCTCCTGCGGCGTCGTGGCGTAGACCTGCGCGCCGATCGTGTCGAAATAGCCGAGCATGTCGGGACGCGCGAGGATCCGGTTCAGCTCCTGATTCAACCGCGTGACGATTTCCGGCGGGGTCCGGGCCGGCACGAAGGCTCCGACCCAGGCGACCATCTCGAATCCCGGATAGCCGGACTCGGCGATGGTCGGCACGTCGGGGAACTGATTGAGCCGCTGCGCGCTCGCGACGCCGAGCAGCCTGAGCTGCCCGCCCTTGATCGGTCCGAGCGCGCTCGAGGGATCCGGGAACATGAAGTCGATATTGCCGCCGAGCAGGTCCGTGATCGCCTGCGGCGTCCCGCGATAGGGCACGTGCAGCATGCTGGCGCCGATGCGCGCCCTGAACAGCTCGGCGGCGCCGCGGCTCGAAGTATTGCCGCTGCCGAAGCTCATCTGCTTGCTCAGCGCGAGCTTGACGAAACTCGCGAGATCATTCGCCGGCGAGCTCGCGCGCACCGCAAGCACCATCGGGATCTTCATGATGCCGCCGACCGGTGCGAAGTCCTTGTCGGGATCGTAGGGCAGCGACGTGTAGATGTTCGGATTGGCCGAATGCGTCGTGTTGGTGGTGACGAAGAGCGTGTAGCCGTCAGGCTCGGCGCGCGCGACCGAGCGCGCCGCGATAATGCCGTCGCCGCCCGGCTTGTTCTCGACGATGAAGGGCTGGTTGAACGCCGCGCTCCACCCTTCGGCGAGCTTGCGCGCCACGCTGTCGGTCGCGCTGCCGGCCGGGAACGGTACGACCAGCGTGACCACCCGGGAGGGCCAGGTCTGCGCCATCGACAGCGACGGAAGCGCGCAAGCCGAAAGGCCGATGAGAGTCAAGATCGTGCGACGCCTGCAAATCTGCATCGGGGCTCCTGTGGTTTTGTTTTTCGGGCTTGTCGATCGCGTGTCGCACACGAAGGCGGCCGCTCAGTGCAGCCGCTTCGCGGCCTCCTCGACCAGGGTGAGGTCGCTGTGCTTCCGCACGTCCAGGCTCGATGACACGAAGCCGAGATCGCGCGTCATGTCGACGTTGCGCTGCAGCGCATCGAGATCGGGAAGCATGTTCGGATCGTGGTAGCAATCGTCCTTGGTGAACAGCCAGCCGAAGCGCTCGGCCGGCTGTTTGGTCAAGCGCGCCGCGATCTCGGTCGCTTCCTTGTGATTGGCCGGGTCGAGATACCAGTGCACGATTCGCAGCGCGTCCTCCATGAAATCCACCATGGCGGCGCGGTTCTTGTCGATGAAGGATTTGCGCGCCGCCCACAGCGTCATCTGCGTCACGCCGATCGCGTCGCTTTGCCGGAACAGCGGCGTCCCGATCCGGCGCAGCTCGGGATCGTGCGAGAACGGCAGCACGCCCGGAATGAGGTCGGCCTTCTTCTCGGCCAGCATCGCGCGCATGGTCGGGAACGGCGCCTCGATCACGGTGTAGTCGCGTTTGTCCTCAAGCCCGCTCTTGCGCAGCATCGCGCGCGTCGCGATATCGACCGCGCTGCCGATCACGTTTGTGGCGATGACCTTGCCCTTCAGGTCCGCAACCTGCTTGATCGGCCCGTCCTTGAGCACGAAATATTCCTGCGAGTAGTAGCCGGGCACGCCGTCGCGGAAATCATCGGAGATGATGCGCAAGTCGTCGATGCCGGCGTTCTGGATCGCGAGCGCGAGGCTCGAAAAGGCGAAATCGGCGACCTCGAGCTCGCCGTTTGCCAGCGCCGTGATCATCGTCGGCGTGCCGGCGAAGCGGATCGTTTCCAACTGGTACGACTTGCCCAGATGCGTGGCGAGATCCTTCTTCTCGAGCAGGATCGAGCCCCAGTTCGCGAGCGGCGCCACCCAGGCGACGCGGATCTTCACCGGCGTCTGCGCCATGGCCGCGCCGTTGAGCGCGAGCGCAAAGAGCGCGGCGAGCATCGATCGCGTCAAGCGCATTGTCCGCCTCCTCCCTCGTCGCCCCGCCTGTTCCGGTCTGTTGCGGGCGTTTGCGGGATCATGCGTCAGATCGTGCTCGGCGCCAATGCCTCCTGATGCCACAGCAGCAGGCGACGCCGCGCGAGCGCCATGAGCTTGACGAGGCAGTAGCCGACGACCGCGATCTCGACGATGCCGGCGAACACGCCGCGCGAATCGGCAAAACGCGACGCCGTCATCATCGCGCCGCCGAGCCCGTAGCCGCCCATCATCATCTCGGCGACGATCGCGACGATCAGCGCGATCGGCAGCGCGACCTGCAAGCCGGTGATGATCTGCGGCAGCGCGGCCGGCAGGCTCACTTGGCGCAGAATCTCGCGCTCGCTCGCGCCCATGTTGCGGGCGGACCAGACGAGGTGCCGGTCGACGCCCGCAATGCCGACCATCGTCGCGGTGATCACCGGGAAGATCGCGTCGAGCACCACCATGGTGATCTTGGAGGTGTCGTAGACGCCAAGCCAGAGGATCACGACGGGCAGAAACGCGATCTTCGGCATCGGAAAGCCGATCGACACGATCGGATCGAAGAACCAGCGCGCCAGCGCGCTGCGGCACATCGCGACGCCGAGCGTGACGCCGGCCACGCCAGCGATGGCAAAGCCGGTCAGCGCGCGAAACAGCGTCACGCCGGCATTGATCGCGAGATCGCCGGAGCCCGCGTCGGTGGCGATGCGCGCGATCACGGCGCTGAGCGGCGGCAGCACGAACATCGTGACCGCGCCCGAGCGCGCGAACGCCTCCCAGGCGAGCGCGAGCGCCACGATCGAGCTCGAGCGCAGCGCGAGCCCTGCCAGAACCGAGAGCGCGCGCCGCGCCGGCATATCGGCGCCTTGCCTCACGCCTGCCATAGCAAGGCCCGCCGCATGATCATCTGGTAGAGCCGGTCGGCCGCAAAGCCGAGGAACGCGACGGTGAGCACCACCGCGAACATCGCGTCGTAGCTGCCGCTCGCCCCGAGCAGGCCGATCAGGTAGCCAAGGCCGGAGCGCGCCACGATCAGCTCGGACGAGACCAGCAGGATGAAGGAGAGCGCCAACGCGGTGCGGATGCCGTTGAGCAGCTCGGGCAGCGCGCTCGGCACCACCACGTCCCACAGCGTGCGGGTCCGGCTCGCCCCCATGCCGCGCGCCGACCACACCAGCACCGGGTCGCTCGCGCGCGCGCCGTTGAAGGCGCCGATCGTCACCGGCAGCATGCAGCCGAGAAAGATCAGCAGGATCTTCGAGCCGTCGCCGAAGCCGAGCCAGATCACCGTGACCGGGATCAGGGCGGACTTGGGCAGCGGATAGAACATCTCGACCAGCGGGCCAACGAGAATGCTCACCGGCCGCCACCACGCCATCAGGATGCCGATCAGCGATCCGACCGCGACCGCGAGACCAAGGCCGGCGGCCGCGCGCCAGAGCGAGGTCGCGCCATCGGTGATGAGCTCGCCGCTTCTGATCAGATCGACCCAGGCGGCGATCACGTCGGAAAGCGGCGGCAGCGCCAGCGCGGAGACCAGCCCGAGGCGCGAGGCCGCCTCCCAGGCGAGCGCCAGGATCAGCAACGGCAGGTAGCGCAAGGCCGCGCTCATCCGCGCACCGCCAGCGCCTTGACGGCCTCGTCGCGCACGAGACTCCAGAGCTCGTCGACCTTGTCGACGAAGGCCTTGCTCTTGGTGAGGCCCGGATCGCTCTTGTCGAAGCGCGTCTCGACGATGGTCTTGATCCGCCCGGGACGCGCCGACATCACGGCGACGCGGTCCGCGAGATAGACCGCCTCCTGCACGTCATGCGTGACGAACACCACGGTCTTGCGCGCGCGCTGCCAGATGGCGAGGAGCTCGGTCTGCATCAGGTGGCGCGTCTGCGCGTCGAGCGCCCCGAATGGCTCATCCATCAGGAGAATCTTCGGATCGAAGGCGAGCGTGCGCGCGATCGCGGTGCGCTGCTTCATGCCGCCGGAGAGCTGCGCGGGATAGCTGTCCTCGAACCCGGTGAGGCCGACCAGATCGATGAACGACTGCGCGCGCTTCTCCCGCTCCGCGCGCGGGAGGCCCATCCGCTCCAGGCCGTAGAGCACGTTCGAGCGCACGGTCTTCCAGGGAAACAGCGCGAAGTGCTGGAACACGATGCCGCGGTCGGGCCCGGGCGCGGTGATCGGCTTGCCGTCGAGCGTGATGCGCCCCTGCTCCACGGGGAGAAAGCCGCCGATGAGATAGAGCAAGGTGGACTTGCCGCAGCCCGAGGG
>Ga0187784_10002572_pt1 | contig 14551 bp, 8 predicted proteins | sample 1015_SJ02_MP15_2_FD_132964 | JGI IMG/M metagenome (GOLD analysis project Ga0187784, IMG submission 132964) | Tropical peat soil microbial communities from peatlands in Department of Meta, Colombia - 1015_SJ02_MP15_20_MG | ecosystem: Environmental > Terrestrial > Soil > Wetlands > Peat | place...
CCTGTCTCCACCCCCTCGGTCATCCGCGTCCCCTGGTAATCTACGAAGAAGAAAGACTTCTCTTTCCGGATGGGGCCGCCCAAGGTGCCGCCAAACTGACTTTGGTCGTACCCGGCGCGATCCGGGGAGAAATAGTTGCGTGCGTCCAAGTTCGTATTTCGCGAAAAATCAAAGCCGCTGCCATGGAGCTCATTCGTTCCCGATTTGGTGGTGACCACGATCTGCCCACCACTGTAATTGCCGTATTCGGCATCAAAGTTACTCGTCAGCACGCGGAAATCCTGGATCGAGTCGAGGTTCGGGATAAGCGCTGTGCCCATGTTAAAGTCTTCTTCGACGGTGCTGCCATTGACGACGAAGCCATTATTCGTTTCCCGCTGTCCGCTGACCGACAAGTTGCCGGCATTGAGGTTGCCGGAAGGAGCGGTGATCGTGCATCCGGACATGACGACGGCGTTGGGCTGTCGCGAGCTGTCCGGAACGACGCCAGCCTGGAGAGCGAGTAGGTCAGTAAAGCTGCGGCCGTTCAGGGGAACGGAGGCCAGCTTGGTCGTAGTGATGGTCTCGCCTAACGTGGTGTCGGCAGTATCGACGTGAAGGCCGGATTCTGAAACCGTCACAGCCGTACTTTGTTGCTCCAGTTCCAGCTTGAGGTCGATTTCGAGCGCTTTGTCGGTCTCGAGGATAAGCCCAGTGCGAAGAAGCGGGCGAAAGCCGAAATGACGGGCCTCGATCTCATAGTGCCCGGAAGGCAAGCCAGACAAAGAAAAGAACCCGTCGGAATTGGTGGTAGTCGTCTGCCGCATTCCCGTTTCCAGGTTGCAAACGACGACGGTAACCTCCGGGATTACAGCCCCGCTCGGGTCCACAACCCTGCCTGAGATGCTTCGCCCCGGACTGGCCCGACCCGAAAGGCACGCCATCAGTAAGACCGGGATCAACAGGCCTGCTGCACGGGCACCACGGAATTTCGATTTTCGGAACGGGCCGTTTACTCCCTGCATGCTTCCTTCCTCAAGCCCAAACTGCTCGATGGCCGACAGCGGGGTGGACATAATTGCCAATTGCAAGCCTGAGGCGTTGCCCGCATAGGTCCAGCTTCAGCGAACATGCAATTTAATTGCAACTATGAACGCTCACCTCAGTCTTTTCCGTATCTGCTTGTAGCCATTCAATTTCGACCTTGAGAATCCCGCCGCACCAGCCTAATCCTAACCAAAACAGTGGATTCGGCACTCAACCGGGTGGGTGAAAACCCTCTCATGGGGATACCTGCACCCAAGCCACGATGGGGTGTTAGCCTCCGTGAGAGGGGTCATCGTGGATCGGCGCTAACTGCAACAAACTTGCAACTGACACAACATTGTTGGTTGCGTTTGCCACGCTGTCAACGCTCTCTGGGCCACTGGTGCCTCTGGGCCGCCGAACGGTGCGCATGTGTGGCCGATTGGCTCGGCGATGGGGGTGGTTGACGCCGAGCGGACCGCGCCAAGTGGGGTGACGTTGAGCTGAGGGTCGGGCAAGCCCTACCCCCAGAACTTGTAGGCGGACGGCTTGCCGTCCCCTGGCCCGACTTCCAATAAATTGCACGATCAGACTCGATACCCCCAACCGGCCAACTTTCCTCTTGACTATCGAGAGGAATGGCGTATCCTCATCTTGATTAACTAGAGGAGAAGCCCATGCCGGACAAAACCACGGAGCTCGTGCAGGGCACCCTGGACATGCTCATCCTGCGGACCCTTGCACTGGAACCTATGCACGGGTATGGAATTGCGCTGCGAATCGAGCAGATCAGCCGGGGAGTGTTTCGCGTCAATCCGGGTTCGTTGTTTCCCGCCTTCCGCCGTCTGGAGCGGGCGGGATGGATCGAGCCCGGGTGGCGGCCGACGGAGAACAATCGCCGCGCGAAGTTTTACACCCTCACCAGTCTCGGCCGGAAGCAACTCAAAGCCGAAACCAAGGAATGGGGAAGACAGATCGCGGCGATCGCCCGAATCATGGAAGCGACGTAGGAAAGGTTTCGGGGGTCAGGTGCCAGGTGGCCCATTGGTGATTTGTGATTGGCGATTGGTGATAGGCCGGGAAGCGAAACTCGAAAACTGAAACTGGCCAAGCGGTGATCGAACTTCGGGTTTCGTGCATTGAATTCCGAATTTCGATTTTCCAATCTCGATTTTCGGCTCGGCGAAGGAGGGCGCGATGTTCCGCCTGCAAAGCATCGTTGAGGGTCTGCGGACGCTGTTCCGTAAGGACCGAGCGGAACGGGAGATGGACGAAGAGTTGCGCGGGTATCTGGACGCGCGCGTGAAAGAGAAGGTGCGCTCGGGGATGAGTTATGAGCAGGCGTTGCGCGCGGCGCGCGTTGAGATGGGCAGTATGGACGCCGTGAAGGAAGGAATCCGCAGCGTCGGCTGGGAGGCGACCGTGGCAACGTTGTGGCAGGACCTTCGCTTCGGGTTGCGCCAACTCAAGCGCAATCGAGGTTTCACGGCTGCGGTGGTGCTCACCCTGGCCCTCAGCATTGGCGCGAACACGGCGGTATTCACCTTGGTCAACGCGGTGATGTTCAAAATGCTGCCGGTACGCGATCCGCAACAACTCGTCCTCCTGTGTTGGTGGAAGCCGGGCGAGTCTCCCGAGGTTGCCACGAGCGGCTACGGTCTGGCCGATGCTCGGGGGCGTGGAGTTACTGCGTCGTTTGCCTTCCCCTTCGTCGAGCAACTCCGCGCTCAAAGGCAAGTATTCTCCAGCGCCTTCGGATTCGTTCCGATGGGGTTCGGCCGCGAGAATCTCAGCGCCAGCGTCGACGGCCAAGCCAGCATGGTGGACGGCGCCATGGTCACGGGGGATTACTTTTCGGGCCTGGGGGTCTCACCAGTATTGGGCCGCATGATTACAGATTCGGACGTAAGCGAGAGCGCCCCGCGTGCGGCGGTGATCAGCTACAGCTATTGGACTCGGCAGTTCGGGCGCGCTCCCTCGGCAGTGGGGAAAGCGATCTTTGTCAATGGCGTCGCCTTCACGGTGGTAGGCGTGGCGCCACCTGAATTCTCTGGAGTCCAACCCGGGCACGCGCCCGACATCTGGATTCCGTTGATCCAGGAGGCGAGGATTGGCCCCTGGGGGGCAACCCCCTCCCATAGTCGCGAAATGTGGACGCGGCCGGACCGGTGGTGGGTGATGGTCCTTGCGCGTCTCCGGCCGGGAGTCACCGAACAGCAGGCGCTCGTGGCAGCCCAGGTGCCTTTTCTGCGCAGCGCCGCGGCGGCCGCCAAGACCCCTTTCAAGCCCAGCGATGCACCCCAGGTTGAATTCCTGCCCGCCAGCCGCGGCCTTGACACCCTACGCTGGGAGTACTCCCAGCCTCTGCTGGTTCTGATGACCGTAGTCAGCCTCGTTCTCTTGATTGCCTGCGCGAACATCGCCACGCTGCTGCTGGCCCGCGCGTCGGCCCGCGGCAGGGAGATTGGAGTTCGCCTGACCCTCGGCGCCTCACGCTTCAGGTTAATCCGACAGCTCATCACGGAGAGCGTTCTGCTTTCAGTGATCGGAGGGGCGGCGGGATTCCTTCTTGCCCATTGGGGTAGCCGCCTGCTTCTGCTCTTGATGTCGGGAGGGGTACAAACGGTAGGGCTGGAGATTCGTCCGGACCTTGCGGTGCTGGGTTTCTCTGCCGGAGTCTCGGTACTCACGGGAATTCTGTTCGGTCTTGCGCCGGCCATGCGCTCCACACGGATTGATGTGGCGTCAAGCCTGAAAGAATCTGCGAGCAGCCTTACGGGGGTAGGTGGCCGCCTGCGGCTCGGGAAGGCGCTCGTGGTTCTCCAGGTGGGGCTCAGCCTCTTACTACTCGTCGCGGCCGGGCTGTTTGTGCGAACCCTTACCAATCTCGAGAAACAGGATCTCGGCTTCAACCCCAACAGCCTGCTCGTCTTCACGCTCGATCCCACGAAAAGCGGCTACGAGGGCCAGCAAGCGGTGGATCTTCTCGAAAAGGTGCGCGCTCGTCTCAGGTACCTGCCGGGAGTCAAGGCGGTAACGCTTTCTGGAACCGGCCTGCTTACGAGTTGGGGGGGTGACTGGTCAATCTGCACGGAGGGATCTCAGATGAAGCCGGGCCAGTCGAGAAGAATCGAAGCCCAAGATGTGGGTCCGGATTTCTTTCGGACCATGGACGTCAAGGTCGTGCTGGGGCGTAGTATCGACGAGCGCGACACCGCCAACTCCACCCCGGTTGCCGTGGTCGACGAAAATCTGGCTCACTCCTTTTTTGGCGACTCGAATCCGGTCGGCAGACGTTTCAGCGAGGATAAGACTTTTAACCCACACTGGGCCGTCGAGATCGTCGGCGTGGTTAAGAATCTCAAATACCGCAGCCCCAGGAGCTCCGACGTCAAGCACGCCTATTTTCCGTACACGCAGGCGCAGGGCGGGGTGGGGACCATGCATTTTGAAGTTCGCAGCGCGGGAGATCCGCTTGCCTTAACTGCCGCAGCCAGAGCCGCCATTCGCGAGATCGATCCGAATTTGGCGCTAGCGGAGGTGAAGACTCAAACTCAAATGATGGCGGAAGCCCTGACCCAGGAACGCCTGCTGGCGAAGCTGTGCTCTTTCTTTGGCGCGCTGGCCTTGGCGCTGGCGGCCATTGGCCTCTATGGATTGATGGCCTACTCCGTCTCGCGAAGAACCCATGAAATCGGGATTCGCATGGCCTTGGGTGCGCACCGGAGACAAGTACTCTATATGGTCTTGCAGCAGTCGCTTGTGCTGGTTGCGGCTGGCACAGTAATCGGCCTGCTGGCGGCCATTGCCACGACGCGGCTGATCGCAAGTGGGCTCTACGGCCTGAAGCCAACCGATCCCTTCACCCTTGCCTCGGCCGCCTTTTTCATGCTGGCCGTCGGAGCCTTCTCCGCCTACCTGCCGGCGCTACGCGCCACCAAGGTCGATCCCACCGTGGCGCTACGATACGAATAACCTCGGCTTCAGGTGAGTAAACCGCATTCCTCGCCACGCTCTTCCCTTTTGACCCGGCAGGCCGGAAGGGCGGAGCTAAACAGGCTGCGGAAAAACGCCTCCAAGCTGTCATTCCGAGCGGTCATGGGCCAGCGGCCCACCCATAGAAATGAAAGTCAACACGTCACCCCCGCGGAAGCGGGGGTCCATATCCGGGAGGAGCTGGATTCCCGCTTTCGCGGGAATGACGCGACTTTCCACGGGGCGAAGCGAAGAATCACGGCAGTCCTAGAGTCAACCAACTGCGTGGATCCTTCGTCGTCCGCCAGTAAACGTGGCGGACTCCTCAGGATGTCGGCCACCAGGAGTTCTTCCGCGCCCTGTAGCACTAGTCGCTGGGACGTTGTTGTGCTGCGAAGATTTTGCGTGTCACGTAGGGGCGAGCGGCCCTTCGACAGGCTCATACTTCGACGTTGCTCACCGTCCCTGAGCGGAGCCGGAGGGAGGGCGCTCCCTTCGGCGTTGCTCAGGGACGCTGAGCGAAGTCGACCCGCGCCCGCCCCGGGGCCGAACGCCGTTCGGCCCTACGTGTGTGGTTGCGGCTCCACACAGGCTCGTAACGCCCCGGCAAGACGGTTGGTCAAATTCCGCTTGGCGAAAGCATTCAAGGATGCCGTCGTGCCTCCCAAGAAGAAGCAGCCTTAGCAACAATCGAATTCGCCTGTCACGCACTCCCTCTCACCTCCTTGTCCGGGACAGGTGCAGATCGGCCATCGACAGAAGGGCTTGGGTCGCCCTATACTGAGCCACCATGCGAACTGTTGCTCTTGCCCTTTCGTGCTCAGTATTTCTTGGCGCTTCTCTCGCTCCCGCCCAACAGCACCCCCCGGACCCTTTCCTCCAATGGATGGACCGGATCGCGCAGCAGCAACTGGACAAACGCGAGAGCGCCATTGCGGCAATCCACACGGTTGCGGAAGCGGAACGCCGCAAAAAGTGGGTTCGCGAAACCCTCCTGGATATTCTGGGTGGCTTGCCGGATTACCACGGCCCCTTGAACGCGAAGCTCACTGGTCGCATCACGGCCGAGGGTTTCACCATCGAAAAAGTGCTTTTCGAGAGTTTGCCTGGTTTCTTCGTTACCGCTGATGTTTATCGGCCGGAGCAACCCGGTCGTTATCCGGGGGTTCTCCTTCAGTCAGGCCATACTCAGGAGGGCAAGGCCGAGCCCCAGCGTCTGGCGGCGAATCTGGCTCTAAAAGGCTTCGTGGGCTTGGCTTTCGACCCCATCGGCCAGGGCGAACGTGAGCAGACTTATGACCCTCAACTCCAGGGTCCGCTGGCGGGTTGGTCCGTACCCGAACACACCCAGGCGGGAGCCCAGAGCATCCTGATTGGCGAAGCCGCGGGCCGCTACTTCATTTGGGATGCCATGCGCGCCTTGGATTATTTGGTCAGCCGGCCGGATGTGGACGCAACGCGAATTGGAGCCACAGGCTGCTCGGGAGGAGGAGCCTTGACGACTTTCGTCGCCGCTCTGGACTCAAGGGTTAAAGCTGCCATCCCTGCCTGCTACCCCAATTCCTATCGTCTGTTGTTCGCAGGCCCCGACCCTGACACCGAGATGTCTTTCCCCACTTTCCTGGCGCGCGGGCTGGATGTGGCCGATTTTGTGGAACTCAGCGCACCCACTCCCTGGCTGATCCAAGCCACGGAGCATGACTACTTCGCTCCCGCGGGCGGCAAAATGGTTTATGAGGAAGCGCGGCGCTGGTACCACCTTTACGGCGCGGAAGACAAGGTGCGATTTTTTGTTGGACCAGGCCCCCACGGGATGCCCTTGGTAAGCCGGGAAGCGGCGTATGAGTGGTTGATCCGATGGCTCAAAGACGGCAAGGGTGATCCTCACGAACAGCCCGTCAAGCTCTACCCTAACCAGGATCTGTGGGCCACACGCACAGGGCACGTCATTGACGAACCAGGCAACCGGAAGCTCTACCAACTGCTTCTGGAGGATTTCAACGCCAAGCAGAAGCCGGGAAGCCCACAGGAATTACTCGCTTCACTGCGCGACCTCGGAGTCCCGTCTGATGGCTCAGCCCCGCTTGTGAAAGTGGTGAATGAGACCAGCAGCCCGGAAGGGCGGCGCCAGCGCATTGTGTTCACTAGCGAGCCGGGCGTAGATGTCGAGGCGACGCTCTACCTTCCCGATTCCACTGGGCGAAAGCCCGCCGTGTTGCTGCTGGCCGATCAGCCTCCTTACTTTATGTCGCCCGCTATGGATTGGTTCGCGGAAAGGATGTTCAAGGGCGGACGGGTGGTTCTGGAAATGGAGACGCGCGGGTCTGTGCTGGAAGGCGACGAAAGGCCGTTCGTGCGAGATTGGCTTGCCAATGTCCGAGCTAACCAAATCGGGCGTAATCTGCCGGCCATGCGGGCGCATGACATTGTGCGCGGGGTTGATCTTCTGGCGGCACGCAGCGATGTCGATCCGGCCTCGATTCATGCCATGGCCCGAGGCGTCAAAGGGATTTGGCTCTTGCTGGCGGCTGCCACAGATTCACGCGTCGGGAGAATATGGCTGGATCGAACACCCTACAGCCTGCGGCCTGCGCTGGAGAACTCGATGAACACCGACCTATTCGATGCCGTCATACCGGGTTTTGTGCTCCGCTGGGACCTTGCTGATTTGGTAAAAGCCATGGGAAACCGGCCAGTTCTGTGGACCGATCCGACAAACTGGATGCGGCGAGTTGTGGCGCTGGGTCCGCCCTTCCAGTATCGCTACGTTCTGGGTGACACCACCGACTTCCGCGATACACAAGACGACGCGTACGTGGGCGAATTGCTGCGCTGACCCGCACGAGCCTTGGGACCCATCAATTGAGGCCTCGAAACACCCCTCACCCTGTCACCCCTTTCCCCTCTTCCCTCTCTCCAGGAGTCTGTGTGATAACCGGGCCAGTGCCGTCATTCCGAGCGGAGCGAGGAATCTCGCTCTGAGTATTTTCAACGCAATGCGAGATTCCTCGTCGCCTGCGGCTCCTCGGAATGACATGCAAACCGGGCTACCGCACAGACTCCTGGGGAGAGGGAAGAGGGGGAAGGGAGTTGGGGTGAGGGGTTTTTTCGAAACAAGGCGGACGAAACTGAGGTGGCGAGCGCTCGGCTCTAGCCACCCTGCCACTCAGAGCGGTCATGGGCCAGTGGCGCACGCATAAAGGTGAAAGTCAAGACGTCGCCCCCGCGAAAGCAGGGGTCCACGTCGAGGAGGAACTGGATTCCCGCTTTCGCGGGAATGACGTGACTTACGACGGAGTTTCCATGGACCTGTGGTCCACCCAATTTGATGAAAATCCCCATCCTCATCGCCCCCGCGAAAGCGGGGGCCCACGTCAGGTGGATTCCCGCTTTCGGGGGAATGACACGGCTTTCGACGGAACGGAGCGAGGAATCTCGCTCTGAGTATTTTGAACGCATGCAAGATTCCTCGCCCTGCGGCCCAGAGCCTTCGGGCGACGGGTCGCCGTCCGCCAATAAGAATGGCGGACTCCTCAGGACGACAGCCACCAAGGATTCTTCCGCGGCATGTGGCGCTAGTCGCTGGGACGTTGTTGTGCTGCGGAGATTCTCTTCTCCGTGTTCTCTGTGGCCGAGAAAAGACTAAACACGGAGGTCACTGAGACCCTCGGCGTTCTCTGTGTTGGGGCTTTGGAGGCACGGAGGACACAGAGAAGTTCGTTTGGGTTGCGGCTCCGCTGCGCTGTACAGCTCATCACTCTTTCGAGATTCCCGGAAGGTTGAATTTTTGCTTTCCGGCCTTGACCGGGAACGATCGTGAAGCACCTTGAAAGTACGCCTGGAGTTCAAAAGGCGAGTCCGACTGAACGTGGACGATCACTCCCTTTGATCCGGGTGTTGCGGGTTTCGCAATCAAAGATACAACGTGCCCGTTGAAGCGGAAGCGCTTGCAACCGCGCCGGCCCCCTGGTTCGATCCGCCAGACCAGCCTGTTGCGAGCCGCATCAGGTCGGAGTCCGATGGCATACTCGAGGAAGTAAGCGATGGGCCCAATTCCACTCCAACCCACGAAATCGGGCTTTGCCTCGTTACCCTGCTGGGGGTGGTCCGGGGCGTAGTTCTCCCAAATCGTTCCCGTTCTTTCATAAACATGGGCAACCAGTTGGAGGTGATTCAAGGCAATTCCGCGAGCGAGGTCGGAATAGCCGTACTTCTCCAAACCCTGAATGACCATGGTGACCGTCGGCGCCCAAACCGATCCTCGCCAGTATCCGCCAAAAGGCTCGTACCCAACCTGGTTGGCCGCCAAGGTGGGCACCAGGTTGGTCCGTCCAAAAGTATCGGCATTCTTCAGCTCCCTGACCAAATCCGCGGCTTGGGCGGGGGAAGCGACGCCGGCGAGCAGCGTCCAATACGCGGCGATCGTCTTCACGGGGGCGCGCTGGCCGTCCGAAGTCAAGTCGAAATAGAACTTCCGCTTTTCGTCCCACATCGCTTGGTTAATCGCCGAGGCCAGTTGGTCAGCTTCTGCCGAGTACTCACGCGCCTCGGTGTCCTTGCCAAGGATCAACGCGATCTCGCTCAGTTGCCGCGCGAAGAGCACTATTTCTGAGGAGATATCAATTCCCGTGCCACCATTCTTCAGATAAGCATTACGCGGAGAGTTGTCCATACTGGCCCAATCCGTGACGTAGAGCCCGTTCCCTTGCCTCAGGTAGAGCTGAAGCGCCGCATAATAGTGGACAAGGGGTTGCCAAACCTCCCCCAAACGGTCCTTATCTCCCGTGATTCTGTAGTGTTCCAATTCGGCCCAAGCCAGTATGGGGTGATTCAGCGCATCGAGCGTCAATTTGGGATTGGGGGAAGGAACCGCCCGGCCCACGTAGACGACGGGCGCGCTTCGAGCTTTATCCACCGCTTCATCGTAGCCGGGCCAGCCCCATCGGCTCAGAAGCGGCTTGTCCTCCTTGTTGACCCAATAGTCGAAATCCCTGCCCGTCTTCCGCACGATCTCGCGGCAAATCTCGCCATCCCTATGCTGCTTCGCGTAAAAGTTGTCGAGGGTTGAGATGCCGGGCACGAGAGGATAGGCATAGTTGCAGAACATGGTCATGAAGCAACTATCCCAAAGGAATATGTTCTGGTTGAAAGCAGGGTCGATGAATTGGGAGACGAACCCACTTTGCGGGGCCGGTTCGTAAAAGTTCTGAAATGCCAACTCCCAGGCTTTCCAGTAGAGCCGCACCAGCACAGGGTCGTCATCATAAACGGGCGAGGGCATCCGGGAACGCAACTTGGCGAGCTTCGGAAGGGGCTTGGCTTCATACGTTTTCTTGGCAAAATACACTCCGGTCTGCTCTTTCGCAGCGCCTGTCTCCGCGAAGAGGAAAATCCTCGGCTGCACGGCGGCCATCGCTACTGCCAGGATGACTATTCGAAGCCCGAAACGAAGATTACCAAGTCTCATGCATCGCTCCCCTTGACGCTATTCAGCCAAGCACGTCGCATTAGTTCGGGTTTTCATTTTACGCTAGAGGTGTTGGTAGGTATACCACGACTGGGGAACTCCCAAGCGAACACGCGGTGGCCATCAAGATGAAATCGGGGTTAATGAAAACGGGCAATTACCGTTCGCAACGGGTGGGGCGGAAGAGGTCTGAAGCGAAGCATCCCTGCAGTTCTTCGCAAATAGTCGAACCAAAGGCAACTGCGGAGGTCCTTCGCTGCTTTGAAAATGATTTCCCTTCCCAGCGGGAGGAGGGGCCAAGCGTAGTGGCTGCGGCGTCGCCGCTGAACCACCCCTGACCCCTCCTCCGCGCAGGTTGGGAGGGGCGCGGGGCCGGTATAACAGGCATGAGCTAGCGGAGGAGAAGAGGTATGGGTCATGCTGGAAGTAACCCCTCACCCGTCCCGCGACGGCTGGAGAAAGCGCCGTCGCGGGACACCCTCTCCCCAAGGGAGAGGGCAGTCTTTTGAACAAAGATGTAGAAACTCCAGGGAAAGGCGCAGCCTTTCTGCAAGGCAGGCGGCGAAGCCGCTGGTTATCAGATCTCAAGACCGGCGCGGCTACTCGACGCGGATGTTCCCCGAGACGGTGCTTACATCCAGCATGAAGCCGCCGCCGCCGACTTTGCCTTCCAGTTCATGCTTGCCCAATGTCCCCTGCACGGTCATCTCGCGCTCGGTGTGAATGCTTCCGGAGACCGTACGCGCGTGGAGCGTGAATCCCTGCTCGTGGGGTAAGCGCGCGGTGACGTTGCCGGAGGCGGTCGAGAGCCGCCAGGATTCCTGGCCTTCGCCCTCCACCAGGATATTGCCGCTGGCGGTCTGGGCGCGCACGGATCCGTGAACGCCCTCGAGTTGAAGCGTGCCGGAGCCCGTGCTCACCTCCACGTCGCCCGGCGCGGTCTGCCGCAGCGTGACGCTGCCGCTCCCCGTCGAGGCGTGCAGGCCGCCCGCCACGTCCGTGGCGACGATTTCGCCGCTCCCCGTCGATGCGCGCACCGATCCCTTGACGCCCTCCACGGAGATGCGCCCGGACCCAGTCGAGGTTCTGACCATATCTCCGATATTGGTTAGCCGCAGGCTGCCGGAGCCCGAACTTGCTTCCACCGGCCCGCGCACGCCGCTCACCTCCTGTTCCCCGGAGCCGGAACTCGAGCGCAGGCGCGTCTCGACAGGCGTCACGATCTCGTAGCTGATGGAGATGTTGCGCTTCAGTTCCTCGTCTTCAATGCGGCCGATCTTGATGAAATTCCCGTGCTGCTCGATGGGCGGGTTAGTTTCCAGGTAGTGGACCTTTTCTTCCGCGCTCGCGCTGTCGAACCAGCCACCCGTGGCCCGGATCGTGCCGGTGATTCGTACGGTGGAACTGTCGCCCGTGCGCACGTCGATGTTGCCGGAGCCCGTCTGGACCTCGAGCTCCACGGCACCCGAGACATGCAAAGTGCGCGCGAAGTGTCCCTCCGCGGCGCGGGCGGACGCCGCGAGGCACAAACACAGAGCGGTGAAGGTCAGAGCACTCAAAAGCAGTAAACGCTTGGACTTCATGTGGATTCTCTCCTTTTACATTCGTCTCTCATACCTTATACGTAACCTAGGGTCTCAAAAGGTGTGGAAAAATCGCGCTGTAGCGGCGGTCTGTGACCGCCGCTCTCTTGGAATCAAAGCTTTCGGCGCTCATAGAGCGCCGCTACAACTGCCCTATCCGATTTTTTCACACCTTCTCACGGTTTAGACGCGCCAAACACTGCACCGTGAGCCACCGCGGGCGAGGTGTAGCGTGGGCGTCTCGCCCGCCGTGGCGCGGGCATTCCTTCGCTGCCGTGAAAATGGCTGTGCCGAAGGCGCATTTTCACGCACGGTGGTGAGCCGAAGGATCATGAAGTCTACGCTCAGGGCAGGCGCTGCCCGCGTGATGCGGGAGCGGGACGCTCCCGCCACAGCGGGCGAGACGCCCGCGCCACGGCTCTATTTCTCCTCGCCGCTCTTCAGCAGGACGATGACCAGATCCTCACCGCTCCACTTGATTTGAGCCTTGGCGGCCTTTACCGTGGCGCCCGGTAGGTCGAGCGCCAGATTGGCCGCTATGCCGCCATTTGTCGGCGCTGAGCCCAAGGCCTTCTCTACCTCCGCGCGCGTTGCGCTCTGAGGCAGTCGGAACCGGACAAGCCGCCGCCCGGTATCGCGCAGGAGCGGCGCGGGCACTTTTTGGGCCACCTCGCCCGATTGACCAAAAACCACCTGCACGGGAATTTGCGAGAAGATTATGCGCTCCCCGTCCACCACAGTGATCCCGAAGGGCGTGAAAGCCATACCGAGCTTAGGGGAACCCAGCGCCGAGTAATCCACGATTACGCCGACGCCCGGGCCTGCTTCGATCTCCTTAAGCACCGCTTCGGTGTGCGCCTTGCCTTCCTGAGCCAGCCTGGTCTTGTCCGCGACGAGGGAGGCATAGTTGGCTTCGCTCCTTGCCTCCTTAAGTGCCTGGTCGAGGTCGGCCTGGGAGGGTTTCAACGCCTCTTCGGCGAGGGAGGTCAGGGAGGCATCCGGCGAGAAGACCCGGCTCTTCCAGCCGGGCGAGAGGTTGTCGAGCATAACGCCGATAGCCATGCCTGAGTAGTACAGCCGCATGCGGAGCGGGGCTGCGCCATAGGGATCGTTGTTGACATTGACCGCCCCGCTCATGTTCTTAACCATCGTCTCGATGAGCTTTGCGCGCTGTGGCGCGAGATTGGCGTAGCCGGCGAACCCTTGCGCCCATGTCATGGCCGGCCCCGGGCTGCGGCCCTCCAATACCTGGAAAAGGCGGTATTCAGTGTACTTCGCCAACCCCTCGCTGAATTCGACCCCGTCCTCGTAGTCCACGGCCTTCGCCGGGAGGCTCGCGCGGCGGTCTTTGCGCAAGGCCAGCCAGCGCACCGCCGCACGCCGAATTGCAGCAACGTCCGTGGCGCGCAGGGCCTCCGCGAGGGCCGTGCCCTCCTGGGCGAACCCCACGTTGTTTTGCACCGAGAGGACGGGGTAATACAACAGCAGCATCTCGTTCGCGCCCTTGTCGGGAACCTGCTTGTTCTGAAAGACGTGGAAAGCCTCGTGCACCACCAAGGTCAATTGGTCATAGGGGTCCGTCGCGAGGTTCGAATAATGCAGTCCCTGGACTTTTTCCCCCGCCGGTCGCGCCTCTTCGATGAGGGCGGACATCCGGTTCCGCATGTTGGAGAGCGTGTCAGCCACCACGAGCGTTCGGGTTCCTTCCACATCCTTGGAAGTGTTCTGCCCGTCCCACTCGATGATGGTCGGGCCGCTCTTCACGAGAATCCGCCAACCCGGAAATCGGACAGGCCCGTCGTAAGGGACGAACCCTGCGGGCGCGTGCGGGTGGTTAATCAGGACGTCCTGCTCGCCCGGCAAGTAGAACAGGAGGGGCGTGCTGGAGGCGTCCCAACCTGGCCAGACGGGGTTATTCGGGGACGCAATCAGCCCCCACACCTCGTGCGCCTCGGCGATCAAGAGCGGGTCAACCCGCAACCTCACTGGGGGCTCGATTCGGCTTTTCTCTGTTTTCCCTGCCGCCGCCTGCGGAGGTGCGGACGACGCGGCAAGGACCAAAGAGAGAGCGGTGAGGGTCAGAATACCCAGAAGTATCAAAAAGAGCATTAAGCGGTGGGACCTCATAAAGACTATTCCCCTTCATGATCGTTTCTCATCCATTGTACGTAAATCGGAGTCTCAGAGTTTAGACGAGCGAAACCCTTCGGCGTGAGCCAAGCAGTCGCGTGCGCGACATGAAAGTTGAGGCCTGGCATTTTGATCGATTTCCTGGCTCCTTCCTTGCGTAATGGTACACCAGGATCGTAACACCCCTGTCCCGCGAAGCGGGACACCGTGAGTAGTCCCGCAGCCGCGGGATGCAGCCTACGGACACGCGCGCCAGAAAAGCCTCCCGGGTAGAGTAGGAGAGGAGGCGATGCCGCAAGGCACGACGTCCTCTCCCCTCGTCGAACCGGACGTGAGGATCTCCCTCATCCGGCTCTCGCAGAAACGTTCAGCCGAAAGCATGCGCAGGCAG
>Ga0187784_10002573_pt1 | contig 14551 bp, 14 predicted proteins | sample 1015_SJ02_MP15_2_FD_132964 | JGI IMG/M metagenome (GOLD analysis project Ga0187784, IMG submission 132964) | Tropical peat soil microbial communities from peatlands in Department of Meta, Colombia - 1015_SJ02_MP15_20_MG | ecosystem: Environmental > Terrestrial > Soil > Wetlands > Peat | place...
AACTGGCGATGCAAAGCGGCAGCGGCGAGGCTTCGGCAGACATGCTCTTCCGGCTCGGCATGACCTGCGCGACCGGCGCGCAAATGCCGGTCGACTACGTGGCGGCGCACAAGTGGTTCAACCTCGCCGCCACGAAAGGCAACGCGGAGGCGATCAGGTTGCGGCGCGAGATCGCCGAGGAGATGTCGGAGGCCGAGATCACCGCTGCGCTGCGCGCCGCGCGCGATTTCCTCCGGCACTGACGCTAGTGCATGATCCCGAAAATGCCTGCCCCGGACTTGATCCGGGGTGGAAACCGGTTTTCGCAAAAAAGATCATGCACCATGGAAAGATAGCGACGAGTCTGATTCGACTTCGTCGAATCAGACTCTAGGACCAGGCCCGAATGCGCAGGGGCTTGGTACGGCCGCGAATGGCGATGTCGCGTGGGGCGATCGCGGGAAGGTCCGACAGCGTCGCGGCCCCGTTGCCGGCTTGGTACAGGTCCTCGCCGACGACCACGGCACCGCCTTGCTGTTTTGCCACTTCGAGCAGACGGCTCGCGATGTTGACGGTGTCGCCGGTCGCCGTGATGTGCTGGTGATGGACGGCGCCGAGCCGCGAAACCGCCGCGACGCCGAAATGTCCGCCGATGCGGCAGCTCAGCCGCTCCATGGCAACCGGCGGCAATCCCTTGATCCAGGCGGCGGTCGAGGCATGAAGGTTCTGGATCGCCTTCAACGCGCGCACGGCGTCGTCCGGTTTCGGCTGCGGCAACCCGAACAGGATCATCGCGCCATCACCGAGGAAGCTCACCACGAAGCCGCCCTGCGACGCCACATCGCGTTCGATCAGGGACTGATAACCGGCGAGGAGGTCGCGCGCCCATTCCGGGCCGAGCACCTCGGCGACCTGGCTGAAGCCGGTCAGATCGATGAACAGGACGGCGACGTTCTGCCGTACCGGCGTCTCCAGAAACCGCGGGTTCGCGAGGATGTGGTCGAGCAGCACCGGGGATTGAAACTTGGTCAGGGTTGCCTGCGCGGCCGCGAGGCGCGCGGCCACGTATCGGTCGAGGCCGAGGCGGGCGATCCCATAGCCCGCCGCGACCGGAATCATGGCGGCAAGCGGCACCGCGACGCTGAACCAGTAGCCGGCGTGGAAGGCCGTGACGTTCAGCGCCGCCCAGGCGACGAGAACGAGGCCGGCGAGGGCGATGCCCACAAAGGCACGGCGCATCGCCATCAACAGCACCGTGCCGCACGACAGCAGGATCGCGGTAGCGGCATCGATCCAGCGGATCGGCAAGGTGCGCACGAGGCCGTCGCCGGCGAGGAGGTTGGTGATGCCGGTTGCGAGAACCTCGACCCCGGGCACGATGCGATCGAACGGCGTGGCGAACACATCGCCGGTCCCGACCGCGGTCGCGCCGACCACGACGATCTGGTCGCGCACGTCGTCAGGGTTGACCTCGCCGCGGAGAATGCGGGCCGCGCTGAACTGCCTGATGCTGCCGCGCGGACCATAGTAGCGGATCGGCAGGTGATAGCCGAGGTCGGTCGGCGTGGTACGCGCCGCGATCCGCAGAGCATCCGGCCCGAGAACGACCTCGCTGTTGAGGGCGGTGGCCGCCGTCACCAGCGGGAAGGATTGCACGATATTGTCGCCGAGCAGATAGATCATCGGCAGATGGCGCGGCGTGCCGGCGGCGTCGGTCGCGACGTTGACGAGACCGGCCTTGGTGACGGCGCGAATATCCGCGGTCGGCCACAGGACCTGCGAGGGAGCAGGAACGAGCGTCAGCGCGTCCGGTCGCTGCGGCGGGTGCCGGGTGTCCTCGCTGTCGAATACGCCGATGGCGGCGACGACCGAGCGGCTCGCGCCGAGCGCACCGGCGAGCTCGCGCGTTTCCGATTCATTGCCGGCCTCCAGGAACGCGATGTCGGCGGCGATCGCCTGTGGCTTGAGAGCCGTGATCGCGCCAATCATCTTCGCCAAGACGGCGCGCGGCAGCGGATAGGAGCCGACCTGTCGGATCGTTTCGTCATCGATGGCGGCAATTGCCACGCCGCGCGGCGGCACGCGCGCGCCGCCTGCCAAGAAACGCCAGTCGGCAGCAAGATTCTCAAAGCTGTCGAGGACCGATCCGATCCCGGCGACCTGGCGCGCGCCGAGGAAGCCTCCCCACAGCAATCCCAGCAGCACGAAAATGCCAGTCAGTATCAGCGCTGCGCGATGACCAGCCAATGCGCACTACTCGCCGAATCGCGCGAGCAGCGCTCGCACGCGCTTCTTCTTCCAACGTTTCACGACGATCCGGCCGCTGCCGGGTGATGAAATGTCGGCGCCCTCGCCGGATTGGAGGACGACGACGGGGCTGGCCCTGGCGTGTCCCACCGCCACCGCACCGGAGATCACCAGCACCGCGGTGCCGCCGGGCTTCACTTCCACCGCCCATTTCGTGCCGCGGACCGCCGCGATTGCGTGGGGGGTGAGGATCTGGAAGTTCTTGCGCGGCTCGCTCGGATGGAACTCGATGAGCAGCGCGCCGCTGTCGAGCCGCAGAGCGGCTGGCGGCGCGCTGCCGCTCTGCCCGACGGGATGGTAGTGCGTCCTGGGCGCATTGCGGACTACGAGATCCTCGCCGCAACGCAGGATCTGCTGCGACGGGTTGCGGTCATCGGCGACAAGCTTGCATTCGTTGTTCTGGGCTGCGGCCGGCGTCGCCAGCATGAAGACGGCCAAGAGCATTGCCGCCGCCGCCGACATGCGTGCCGGCATGCCGGCAGCTCCGCCTCCGGCCCGACGCGGACCGGCACGCCGCAATGCCCGGTACCAGTCTCTCGACGCGGTCATGGTCGAATCTCGCTCAACCGAGGCAGCTCAAGGATCATGAAGGCGATGCTCACCCCCCGCAAGGCCCTGACGGTTGCGTTCACCAGCACGGCACGGCCGGCGCGATCGCAGGCCGCAGCGCTTGCGTCGCTCATCGCCGAGCAACGGACCATGTTTCCAACGACACGTTCGTGTTATCAAGAGCGCCACGACCCGGACCATGTCTCGATCTTCATGACAGCGAAGCAACGTGACGACCGCATCTTCGAGTTGCTGGTCGGAAGCGACCTGTTCAAGGTCCTCCCGCCGGACGTGCTCGCGGTCTGCGCGGCGAGCTTTCGCGAAGCCAAGTACCACAAAGGGGAGATGCTGTTCGCGCGCGGCGATCCGGGCACCCATCTCCACGTCGTTGCCGAAGGTCAGGTGCGCCTGGCGATCGCCACCAGCGAGGGACGCGAGCTGAGCTTCGAAATTGCCGGCCCCGGGGACTTTTTCGGAGAGATCGCCGTGCTCGACGGCAAGCCGCGCAGCGCGGAGGGTACCGCATTGACGGATGTCGTCACCTTCACGCTGGAGCGCGCGGAGTTTCGCAAGCTGCGGGCGACGCACGCCGAGATCTCCGATGCGGTGACGTCGTTCCTGTGTCGGCGCCTGCGAAACCTCAGCGACAAGCTCGAGACCATCGCGCTCTATCCGATGGACATCCGCCTCGCGCGGTTCCTTCTCGGTGCCCTCGGCGATCGGCAGGCGCCGCCTGGACGACGCGTCCCGCTCGAGCTTCAATACTCGCAAAGTGAGCTTGCCCATCTGCTCGGCGCGAGCCGGCCGAAGATCAACGCGGCGCTCGGCATATTGGAAGAGGCCGGGGCAATCGGCCGGACCGCGGACCGCCTGTTCTGCGATCGTGCCAAGCTCGCCGCCATCGCTCAGCTAAACGAAAGCTGATCCGCCGCCGCGGCTCGGCGTGAACAACGCGCATCGGCCGGGCTCGCCGCGCCAAGCAACGCAGCGGCAAGCGCTGCCGTGGTCAGCGCAACGGCAAAGCCTTTGCGCGCCTTGCTCATCAACTCCATCGTCAGCTCCATTGGTGATTTGCGACGCACCACGCGCCGCAAATCCGAGACCTATTTCGCGCCGGCCCGGCCGGCTGTTCCCGCGGTGACAGCGTCTCGAGCCGCCCCGACGTACCAATCGGGGCAGGAAGCGACGCGTTCCCGCCGCGAGGGAGACGACGATGGACGTCACGATGGAACAGGCCCGTTACGACGAGCTGGCGATGTTTCTGCGGGAAATGGTGGGCCGCTTCGGCGACACCGCGTTCACCGACAAGCGCCGCCTCCTCTCCCTCCTGTCCGATCGGCTGGTCGATGCGCGCCGCGAGATCAAGGTTGTCGGCGCGGCGATCGATGAGCGCGCGTTCGAGTTGCTCGGCCGCGCGCATCCCGAACAGCTCGCGATGGAGATCGAGCGCATCGCCGCCAAGCTCGAAAACGACCTCGGCATCCGATCCGACGTGGCAGTTCCGGTCGTGCGTGCCTGCGCCTACGGGCTGTCGATCGGCCCGCTGCCGTCGACCCCGGCGGACGGCGGCACCGCTGCCGGCAAGGGAGGCGGCGAGGCAATCGGCAACGATGTCAGCTGGGTCGGCCTGTCCGAACCCGTCGCCGCGGGGGCGGGGAGCGGCCAGCGAACGCCGCCATCGGCGAGCTCTTCGGAGGTGTGGAAGCGTCGGCTGCTGACCTGCGTCGGCATCGGCGTCCTGATCCTTTCCGGGGCGAACTACATCGGCAGCCATGGCACGACCGAGCAACCGGTCGCCGCGCAGCCGACGCAGCCGGCGCCGCAACCGCGCCCGAGCGCGCCAGCGCCGGCCGTCCAGCCGCAGCCCGCTCCGGTCGTACAGCCCGAGCCGGCACCAGTCGTCCCGCCGCCGGCTCCGGCCGTACAGCCGCAGCCGCAGCCCCAGCAGCCTACGGCGCAGCCGGTCTACTACGCTGACGAGAATTACGACTTTCACGTGCCGCCGCAGTCGACGCTTAAGAGCGTCGTCGGCGATCCGACGCCGTTGACGGTGCCCGGCGCCACCACGGTCTCGACGGTTCAACTCGTCGAGGCGATGCAGAACCGCACCAGGATGATCCTCATCGACGCGTTGAAGGACGCGCACACGACCACGATCAGGACCGCGATCCCGCTGCCCTATGCGGGAAGCTACGGCACCTTCAACGACGAGACCCAGGCGCGGCTGAGCAAGGTGTTGGGGCAGCTCACGCAGAACCATCCCGAGATGCCGCTGGTGTTCTTCTGCGAAGGCATCCGTTGCTGGGAATCCTACAACGCCGCGCTGCGCGCGCGCGCCGCCGGCTATCTCAATGTGTTCTGGTATCGCGGCGGCCTCACGGCGTGGCGGGCGGCCAACCTTGCGACGCAGTCCTATCCGTGAGCGCCGCGACGCCATGTCATATCAAGCCAACGAAATTCCGGCTGGAACGGCGTTCCGCACCGTGCGCGGCGGCCGTCTCGGCCGCGTCAGCCAATTGCTCGGCGCCGGCGGGCAGGGCGCGGTCTATGCCGCCGACCTCGGCGGCGCCAGGTTCGCGGTGAAATGGTTTCACCCGAGCTATGCCGAGGTCGACCAGGAGCTGCGTCCGCGGCTTCTGCGTGCGATCGAGCGCGGCGCACCAAACGATGCCTTCCTGTGGCCGATCGACCTGGTCGAGATCGCCGGCCAGTCGAGCTTCGGTTACCTGATGCGGCTGCGCGATCCGGACTATGCCGGCATGCGCCAGCTGATCGCACCGCCGCCGGCGCGGCTCAGCCCTTCGCTCGCGGTGCGCGCGAACATCTGCCTGCGCATCGCCGAAAGCTTCCTCGAGCTCCACGCCAGCGGCTTCTGCTACCAGGATGTCAACTTCGGCAACGTGTTCTTCCATCCCGAGAGCGGCGAGATCCTCATCTGCGACAACGACAACGTCGACATCGATGGGGTACCGGCATCGGTCTACGGCACGCGCAAGTTCATGGCGCCCGAGATCGTCCGGCGCGAGACGATGCCGAGCTCCCGCTCCGACCTGTTTTCGATGGCGGTGCTGTTCTTCTACGTGCTGCATGCCTGGCATCCGCTCGACGGCAGGCGCGAAGCGGCTGTCGCCGTCCTGGATGCCGCGACCGAGACCGACCTCTACGGCGTGCATCCGCGCTTCCTGTTCGATCCGGTCGACAACTCAAACGGCCCGGTGGCCGGCATGCACGAGCCGATCGTGGCGCGGTGGCAGGCGCTGCCGCCGGCATTGCGTGCGCTGTTCGTCCGCTCCTTCACGGCGGGGCTGCATCATCCCGGCCGGCGCGTGCAGGAGGCTGAGTGGCGCCCGGCCTTCGCTTCGCTGCTCGCCGGCAGTTTCGGCTGCACCGCCTGCGGGTTCGAGCACGCGGTGGAGGTCGGCGTCGGCGCGCCGCCCGTGTTCCCGGCGCGATGCGTTGCATGTCAGGCACCGCTGACGCCCCCGCCACTGCTTGTGATCGGCCGCTCGGCGGTATGCCTGACGCCGGGTCGCACCATTCCGTTGCACCTGCTCTCGCCTGCTGCGCGAGCCGATGCCGGCGCGGCCGGCGTCGTGGTCGAAGCCCACCCGACGAAGCCCGGCGTGTACGGGCTGCGCAACCGCACCCGCGACACCTGGCGCATGACGCTGCCGGAGAGCTCCGCGATCGCTGTCGCTCCGGGAAGCGCCATGCGTCTCGTCGACGGCGCGGTCGTCGAATTCGCCGGCGCCGCCGGCACGATCGTGGCGGCGAATCAGGTCGGCGCAGCGGCGCGCAAGCCACCCGCGCCGAAACGGCAGATGGAGCTGGTGGCATGACCATGGCAAACCGAAACTGGGTGGTCGGCGGCGCGAGCGCGCGCGGCGCGGCGCATCAGCGGCGCGGCACGCCGAACCAGGACGCGATCGACTGGCTGCCGCGTCAGGCGAGCGAACGCCGATTCGTCGCTGCGGTCTCCGATGGCCACGGCGCTCGCGTACATGTCCATTCGCAGATCGGGGCGCAGCTCGCGGTGGAAAGTGCCGCCGCGGTGCTCGACGCGTTCCTGGCAGGCGACAGCTCCGACGCCGCAGCGCGCGTGCTGCCGCGCCGCACGCTTGGCGCCTGGCGCGACGCCGTCGCGCATCACGTGTCGGCGCGCGCAGGCGCGGACGAGTGGATCGAGCCTCTCGCCGACAAGCTCGTCCAGTACGGCGCAACACTGATCGCGATCGCCGCGTCGGAAAACGTAACGGTCGCATTGCAGATCGGCGACGGCGATCTGTTCCTCGGCTACCCGGATGGGCGGATCGAGCGGCCGCTGTCGCCGGACGAGGGCCTGATCGGCGAGCAGACCTATTCGCTTTGCGCGCCCGATGCGCTGACGCATTTCCGCGTCGCCGTGCTGCGTGACCCCGCGCCGATGCCGGACTTCGCCATGCTGGCGACCGACGGCGTCTCGAAGTCGTTCGCTGACGAAACCCAATTCAGGAAAGTGGTCGCGCATTATCGCCACGCGATGCTGACGTGCGATGCGGCAGCGGTGCTTGCCCCACTTCCCGATTGGCTCGCATCGGTCTCGCAACGCGGTACCGGTGATGACGTCACGCTGTGCCTCGCTGCTCGGCGCAGCGTGCAATGAACCAGGAGCAGCTTTCATCCAAACGAGAGGACTGTGTCATGTCGAACGCAAATCAACCCGCGCTATTGCCGCGGGACTACGATCAAGCTTCGTTCTCCGAAGTGGTTCCGTTTCGCTCCCGGAAGATCAACCTGCTGAAGAGCCCGATTCTCTATCTGACGGCATTCACGGCGATCTTCGCGGTCGTGCTCTTCTATCTGCATCACACGATCGCGGTCGAACGCAATGGCAACATTCAGTACGAGAACTTCACGTATTTCGTGGAGATCGCGCTGTTCTACCTCATGGCGCTGCCGCTGGTCGGCGTTCATGCCTATGCGAAGACCGACAAGCCGATCACCTACTATCTGTTCCCGTGCCTGTTCATCTACCTCTTCCTGACGTCATCGTTGACGCACCCGATCTGGAGCACGATCTTCCAGATCTTCGACGCACTCGCCGGCGGCAAGGCAGCCGAGTCGTCGAAGGACTGGGTCACGCGGATCTGGGCGGGGTTCGCCGGTCCCGGATTGCGCGAGGAGCTCGTCAAGGGCTTGCCGATCCTGCTCGGCGCGGCGATGACCGTGTGGGCGCAGAACTTCAAGTGGGTGCCGGAGCGGCTTTACAATCTGCTGCGCGTCCGCTCTCCGCTTGACGGCGTCCTGATGGGATTTGCGGTTGCCTGCGCGTTCACGTTCTACGAGACGGCCTATCAGTACATTCCCGATAACCTCGTGGACTACTTCAAGCAGACCAGGAATCTCAACGGCGCCTTCGGCTACGCGATGACGCTGCTCATCCCGCGCGCGATGAACGTCCTGGCCGGCCACACCGCCTATTCCTGCATTTTCGGCTACTTCATCGGCCTCGCCGTGATCCGCCCGCGCCTCGGCTGGCAGCTTGTGCTCGGCGGCTGGATGATCGCCGCGCTCCCCCACGGCTTGTGGGACGCGGGTCTGCCGGGCGGCCTCTATTCGATGGGCCTCGTCGGCGTCACCTCCAGCCTGATGGCGGTGGCCTGCCTCATCAAGGCCCGGCAACTCGAGGCGAGCCTGTTTGGCCGAAGCATGGAGACCTCCGGATCGATCATTGTCGATCCCGATCTGCGGGCACCCGCCGGGGCGGCTGCGGCTGCGGCGCAGGAGGCCGTGTTCGCGGTCGAGCCGGCCACGCTCGCGCTGGTGATCGACGGCGTGCGGCTGCCGCTCCAGGCCGGCCACGTCATCGACCTCGGCGAACAGGGCGCGCTGTCGGGCCGCGGGCAGGGCATCCGCGCCGAGGTGATCCAGCACCCCACCAACGCGGGCGTGCTCGGCCTGAAGAATCTGGGCACCACGACATGGTATGCTCGGATGCGCGATGACAAGATCCATGCGGTGGAAGGCCAGCGCAGCCTGCGCCTCTCGACCGGGATCAGCATCGACTTCGGCGGCGGCCTGGTGGCTCAGATCGCAGCCGCGTAAGGGAAGCGTCATGACCGATCCGGTCGTTCCGAGCCTCGACGTGGCCCGCCTGGTCCGGCGCCAGCAGCATGTGCTGCTGGTGCTGGACTGCTCGGGCTCGATGCGCGGCAGCAAGATCGCCTCGCTCAATTACGCGATCCGCAACGCGATCCCGGAACTGCGGAGCGTGGCAGCGGAGAACCCGGAGGTGGACGTTCGCGTGCGCGCGCTGCGTTTCGCGTCGACCGTGAGCTGGCACGTCGCGGCGCCGGTCGCGGTCGAAGCGCTGGAATGGACGGACCTCGCGGCCGATGGCGAGACCAACATGGGCGCGGCCCTCACCACCGTCGCGGCCGCGCTCACGGAAGAAGCCCTGCCCGGCCGCCAGCTCGCGCCGGTCATCGTCCTGGCTTCCGACGGACAGCCTTCCGACGACGTCGAGGCCGGCCTCGCCGCGCTGATGGCATCGCATTACGGGGCGCGCGCATTGCGCGTCGCGATCTCGATCGGATCGGACGCGGACGACGACATCCTGGAGCGTTTCATCGGGCGCCCGCCGATGAAGCCGCTGCAGGCGAACAACGCCCAGGACCTGGTGCGCCAAATGGCCTGGGCGACCACCATGCCGGTGCGGTCGGTTTCGTCTCCCACCAATGCGCCGGACCCGATTGCGGCGCTGGCGCGCGACGCCGAGCTGCGGCAGACGGGGCCGAGCGATCTCGTCTGGTGAGCTAGCAGGCGCACGGAGCCACGACCGTGCGCGGCCGTGACGCCGCGCCTCCGCCATCGCGGCGACCATCTGTAACCGCGGGAACAGCGTCGCGCGCGGGTGTCCGGTAGGTCTGCGGCGGCTCGGGGCGATTGACCCTGTCGCAACGCAGGAGGACACAGCGATGAAGCTTTATTCGCCCGCGCAGGTCACCGTCAGCACGTTCCTCGGCGGCCCGGTCGCCATGATCTACGTGCTCAAGAGGAATTTCGACACCCTGGGCAGGAAGGACGCGGCCCGGGCGACGCTGATCTGGGGCTCGCTCTTTGTGGTCCTGATGGTCGTGATCTCGCCGCTGCTGCCCGACGACTTTCCAAACTACGCGCTGCCGTTCGGCTACGGCTTCGCGGCGCGAATGATCGCGGAGAAATATCAGCTCACGAAAGGCGCCATCCAGGCATCCGGCGCATACGCGCTGCAATCCAACTGGAAGGTCTTCGGCGTCGTTGTCGGCTTCCTCGCGGTTTTCTTCGTGCTTATCGCATCATGGGCCTACGCGCTGGAGACGATGTCCGCATCGTGAGCGCGCGGGCCGCAGCGCCGGCGCTGACCGCAGAAAAGCCCCGCCCCGCGCTTTGGCGCAGCGTGGGGTGCCGGCTTTTTCGAAACGGATGTGTTTGAGATGAAAGAAGCCGGAGCATTGCGAGCCCCGGCGCGGACGCGACGCTCGTTCTGCCGCGGGGCATCGCATGGCTCCGGATCGGCTTTCTTGCGCGAGCTGCTTTTGGCGGTCGCCGGCATCGTGACGTGGCGGGCGGATCCCGCGCGCGAGGCGAAGCGGGCGTGAAGCGGGCGTTCGGCAGACAATCGTTTTGCCGCGCCGCCATGTCAGTCACGGAGGGAACAGCGCTGACGAATGCTTCCGCGTAACGTCCCAAACATCGCAGGACACGACGTCCTGCGGCAAACCCAAAATGGAGATAATCATGAAGACGATGTCTACCGCCCGCAAGGTCCTGGCGATCGCTTTCGCTTCGGCTACCCTCGCGGGGACCTTCCTGGCGGCGGCGACCCCGGCGAACGCCGGCGTGTGGCGCTGCAGCTGGACCTCGAACGGCCGCGTGTGCAACTACTCGCCGTATTGATCCGCGCGAGAGTTGATCCGTTCCGGCGGTTGGTCCGCTTGCATCCATGATGCAGGCGGACCACTCGTCATGCATCAATCAGACTGCTCGCGCGCACGGCGCTTTGGTGCGTTCGCTCCCTGCCGCCACGATCGGCGTCGGCGCCGGAATGCTGCTTCGCACGTCGTTCGCACCGATACCGCCATCGACTTTCCGTCATCGCGATCCTCACGGTTTCAAACGAAGCAGCAATTTGCCAGCGCGCTCGAGATCGGTGCGAGCCGCCAAACGGCGGCTGTCCCCTTCGTAACAGCGTACCGCGCCGCTGCCCGCTACACCGAAGCCACATCACCGACAGCGAGGCGAGACCCCGACATGACGATGCGCAAACATCTCCTGTTCATTGCGATATTCGCTGCCCTGAGCGGCGCTGCCGTTCATATCCTGGCGGCGGGCATTCCGGCGCGCCAATATCGATCGGCTGACGCGCGTCCGAGCATGCCGGTCCAGTGCGGCATTCTCGACGCGCCGCGGGAGAGCCCGCGCGGCAAACCGGTCGTGCCGATCTGCAAGCACCCGCTGGTGCCGACACCGACGGCGAATGAATTCAAGCTTGCGTCTGAAGACGGCGTCTCCCGGGAGCTGAGCTCTGTTAGCGCGCCGCAACCGGGCTGCGCGGCAGCTCGGGGCTGCCTTGCAGCCGCGCGACGACCAGATGCAGCAGCCGAAAGCCGAATTGAGGGTTTGCGAAATACAGCTCCTTGAACCGATCGTAATCGATCTTGGCGGTTTGAACGTCGCTGTTGCAGCGTACCGTCATCGTGCGCAGGCCGTCAGGCGCGAACAGGCCAATCTCGCCGAGCAGCGTGCCCGGTCCGCAAATGCGGCCGATTTCCACGACTTCGGCCTCGCCGCTGACGATGTAGAACGCGGCCGTCGCGACCTCGCCGCGCCGCATGATCGTATCGCCGGCCTTGAATTGCTGCGGGCGGGTGTAGGGGAGCAGCCAGTCGACACTCAGGTCGCCCGCGATCGCGCGGTCCATGTCGCGGATCAGCTTCAGCATCGCCCACAGCCGCCAGCCATTGAGCGGCAGCAGGATCGCGTTGAGCACGAAGGTCGGGTACGTGCCGTGCGAGAAGCTGTAGACCATCGCCAGAAAATTCGCGACGGTCGCGGCGACGCGCAACGGAATGATGGTCCTCGCATAGGCCGCATAGAGGCTCGCGGCCGCGGCGGCGACCCCGAAGGACTCGGCAAGGTAAGGGCTCATGGGGTCTCCGCTGTGCGTTTGCGTGTGCCGGCCGAGGCATCCGAATAGGCGGCAAACCGGGCGATCATCGGGTCGTCTGCTGCCCCCGCGTGCGCGCCTTCAATGCGCGCTCAGGTGCTGCGGCAGAAACAGCGCGAGCTCCGGCCAGAAGATCACCAGCGCCAGCACCACGAACATGATCAGATGGAACGGCACCGTGCCGAGCACGACCTCGTTCAGCTTGCCGTCCCAGATGCTCTGGATCACGAACAGGTTGATGCCGATCGGCGGCGAGATCTGTCCGAGCTCGACGAACAGCACCAGCACGACGCCGAACATGATCGGGTCGATGCCGTAGCTGTGCAGCACCGGAAAGATCAGCGGCACGGTGATCACGATCATGCCGAGGCTTTCGATCAGGCAGCCGAGGATGGTGTAGAGGATGAACAGCGCGAAGAAGAACTCGAGCCGGTTCAGCTTCAGGGAGACCACGAACGCCGTCACCTTCTCGCCGACGCCCGCGAAGCTGATCGCGTAGGAGAAGATGTAGGCGGTCAGGATGATCAGCAGGATGTTGCCGGCGAACTTCACCGTGTTGTGCATCGCCTCGACGAAGGCGCGCGGCGTCAGCTTGCCGAAGGCCGTGCCGAGCAGGATCGCGAGCAGGCAGCCGATGGTCGCGCCTTCCGTCGTCGTGACCAGCCCCGCATAGATGCCGCCGAGCGTGCCGGTGATCAGCAGCGCGAAGGGCAGCACGTCGGCCGCGGCGCGCATCAGCTCGGCGAGCGATTGCGGGCCGCGCTCGCGCGGCGCGACCGCGGGCCGCAGCGCGGCGTGCAGGCCGATATAGAGCATGAACAACGCCGTCATGATCAGGCCGGGGACGATTCCGGCCATGAACAGCTTCGGCACCGAGGTCTCGGTGAAGCTGCCATAGACGATCAAGCCGAAGCTCGGCGGCAGCAGGATGCCGAGCGTGCCGCCGGCCGCGAGCGAGCCCGCCGACAGGCGCCGGTCGTAGTGGCGGCTCACCAGCTGCGGCAGCGCGACGCCGCCGATCGAGGCTGCCGTCGCGATGCTCGAGCCGCTCACCGAGGCAAAGATCGCGCAGCCCGCGATGTTGGTCTGCAGCAGGCCGCCGGGCAGCAGCGCGACCAGTTTCGACAGCCCGCCATAGATGCGGCTCGACAATCCGCTGATGCGCAGGATCTCGGCCATGAACATGAACAGCGGCACGCAGGTCAGCACGAACGAGTTCATGCTGCCCCAGCTCATCAGGCCGAGGCCGGAGAGCGCCGGGAAGCCGCCCTGCATCAGCAGATAGACGATCGCCGGCACCGCGATCGCGAACGGCACCGCCATGCCGGAGGTGAGCAAGGCGAGGAACAGCGCGATCGCGACGACGAACTGCAGCTCGATGCTCATGCGCCGCCCCGCAGCCGGCGCAAATGCAGCGCGAGCGTGCGCAGCACCGCGAGGCAGAGCGCCGCGGCGCCGATCGCCATCACCAGCCGCGGCAGCCACAGCGGCGTCTCCAGATAGGTCGGCGCGCGCTCGCCGAAGCGCCACGATGTCAGCTCGAGCCGGACATAGTGCCACAGCAGCAATGCCGCAAAGCCGAGCGTCAGCAGGTCGAACAGCATGGCCGACAGCGCGCGCCCTCGCTCCGAAAGGCGCGCCTGCACGATCTCGACGTGATGGAAGCTGTCATTGACCTGGCAGACCGACAGGCTGAGGAACGTGATCGTTGCCAGCATGTAGCCGCCGATCTCGTCCGAGATCTGGAACGAGAAGTTGAACAGCCAGCGCGTGAGGATGTCCGTGCCGATCACCGCCAGCATCACCAGCAGGGCGGCCTCGCAAGCCCATTTGCAGGCAAGCTCGACCGGCCCCTCGGGCACGGTGTGCTTGCGCGGCGCCGGCGGCTGCGCGCTGGCGCGTGGCGCGTCGTCGTCGGGCATTGCGTTTGCTATCGGTTGAGCGCGGCGCGCACTTTCGCCAGCGCCTCGACCACCTCGGGGCCGCGCGACTTCGCCCATTCGTCCCAGTAGGACCTCATCGTCTCGGCCACTTTCGCCGCCTCCTCGGGCTTCGCCGTGGTCATTACATAGCCGGCATCGGTCAACGTCTTCACCGAAGCCGCCTCCTCCTCGCGCATCGTCTCTTGATTCCATTTCGCCGCGTCCTGCGCGGCCTGGCGCAGCTTCGCCTGCAATTCGGGGGAGAGCTGGTTGAACGCCTCGGCGTTGGCAATGATGTAGGAATTGTTCCAGTTCACCGGGATCAGGAAGCCGTATTTCAACAGGTCCTTCCACAGCACGGCGCCGACGCCGGCGGTGAAGATGCCGTCGACCACGCCGCGATCGAGCGCGGAGGGCACCTCGGGCGCCGAGATCGTCACCGACGTTCCGCCGAAGCGGCGCACCATCTCGCCCTGCTCGGGCTGCGCGACGCGCAGCTTGAGGACCTTGATGTCGTCGAGCGAGGTGAGTTTCTTGCGCCCCCAGATCACCTGCAGCGGATAGGTGTAGTCGGCGAGCATCACGATGCCCTTGGCGGCGAACGCCT
>Ga0187784_10002574_pt1 | contig 14545 bp, 10 predicted proteins | sample 1015_SJ02_MP15_2_FD_132964 | JGI IMG/M metagenome (GOLD analysis project Ga0187784, IMG submission 132964) | Tropical peat soil microbial communities from peatlands in Department of Meta, Colombia - 1015_SJ02_MP15_20_MG | ecosystem: Environmental > Terrestrial > Soil > Wetlands > Peat | place...
AATCGCTCAAGCACAATTGATCCCCGCCCTTCTGCCGCCGGAATTTCCAAGTGTGCACCGGTGTGACGCCGCCCGGCACAAACAAGTGCAGCACTTCTCCTTCCGCTTCCGCCTCAAAAAACTGCCACACCACGCGCACCTTCATAAACGTCGAGGCCTCGTTCTTCACCTCTTCCATCTCGTTGAACAGCTCCACCGCCTTTGTTTCCCGCGCCGCCAAATGTTTCTCCAAGTCCCCGCGATACCCCATGTGCCTTCCATACAGCATGTACGGGTTGACGTAACTCCACACCTCGCGCAAATCCGGCACCAGCCGCACCTTGCGGTCCTGGCAGCTCACCTTCGGAATCGGCAAATCCGTGCGCACTTTCGGCGACCGCGTCACCCGCGGCTTCTCGGTGATCTTCAGCGTAGTCTTCACGCTCACGCCATTCCGGGAAATCACGTGCTCGCTCAACACTCTCTCCCGCGTCGCCGGGTCCATCAATTCATTCATCAGCCGCAAACCGGTCATCGCGTCCTTCGCGTAGCACACCGCTCCACCGTAGCTCGGCGCAATCTTCTGCTGCGTGAATTTCGCGCTCAGCGCGGCGCCGCCCACCAGCAGCGGCACACCAATCCCCGCGTCCTTCAAATCGTTCGCGGTAATCACCATCTGCTGCGCGCTCTTCACCAGCAATCCGGACAAGCCAATGGCGTCCGGTTTGTGCGCCTGGAACGCCTTGATCAACTCCTCCGGCGGCACCTTGATTCCCAGGTTCACAACGTCGAACCCGTTATTCTTCAAAATGATTTCCACCAAATTTTTTCCGATGTCGTGCACATCGCCCTTCACCGTCGCCAGCACCACTTTGCCGCGCTTCGCGGTGTCCGCCTTCTCCATGAATTGTTCCAGGTGACTCACCGCTGCCTTCATTGCTTCCGCCGACTGCAGCACCTCCGCCACAATCAATTCATTCGCGTTGAATAGCCTCCCCACCTCGGACATCCCCTCCATCAGCGGCCCGTTGATGATGTCCAGCGGCGCCGTGCCCTCCGCGCGTTTCCGCTCCAGGTCCGCCACCAGCCCGTCCCGCGTCCCTTCGATGATGTAGTTCGCCAGCCGCGTGTCCAGCGGCACGTCCTCCGCCTTCAACTTTTCCTTCTTCTTCGTCGTGCGGAAATGTTCCGTGATCGCCGCGATGTGAAACTGGTTCAGCGCTATTTTCTGTTCCTTGCTCTGCTCTCGCCAGTCCGCCGGCGCGTTTCGCAGCAAATCGCTTTGCGGATGCCCTGCAGGCGCATCTTTCGCCGCGTGCTGGAACAACAGATTCTCCGCCAGTCGCCGCTCGTGTTCCGGAATCGAAGCGAACCGCTCCAGCTTTTCCGTATTCACGATTGCCAAATCCAGGCCGGCCTTCGTGCAGTAATACAAAAAGACAGAGTTCACCACTTCGCGTGCGCCCGCCGACAATCCAAACGACACGTTGGAAATCCCCAGAATCGTGCGCGTATCCGGCAGCGCCTGTTTGATCAGCCGGATTCCCTCCATCGTTTCCACGGCGCCGCCGATATAATTCTCGTCGCCCGTCGCGCATGGGAACACCAGCGGATCGAACACGATGTCTTCCGGGGCCATCCCATACTTCTTCGTCAGCAGTTCGTACGACCGCCGCGCAATCGCCAGCTTGCGTTCCCGCGTGAACGCCTGCGCTTGCTTCGCGTCTTCGTCAATGCAGCCCACCACAATCGCCGCGCCATAATCGTGCGCGATGGGCGCCACCCTCGCGAATTTCTCCTCGCCGTCTTCCAAGTTGATGGAATTGATGATCGCTTTGCCCTGGCAATACGTCAGCGCCAGTTCCACCGCCGCCGCGTCCGTCGTGTCAATCATGATCGGCGTCTTGATCTTGCGGATCAGCTTTTCGTAGAACGGCGGAATGTCCTTCTTCTCATCCCGCTCCGTGCTTTGCAAGCACACGTCCACGATGTGCGCCCCGCCCTTCACCTGCCGCCGCCCAATTTCCGTCGCCTCATCCCACTTTTCTTCCGCCACCAGGTTCTTGAACAGCCGCGACCCGATCACATTCGTCCGCTCGCCCACCAGCAGCGGCCGCGTCTGCTCATCGGCCTCAATCGTCTCAATCCCCGAATAAATGGCGCGATGCGAATCGGCCGGCCGCACTCTCGGCTTCTTTCCTTCCACCATCTGCGCCAGCGTGCGGATGTGCTTCTCCGTGGTACCGCAGCAGCCGCCCACCAGGTTCAGCCAGCCGTGGTCCACGAACTTTCCCAGTTGTGCCGCCAGCGAAGTTGGCGTCTCCAGGTATTTCCCCTCTTCATCCGGCAGCCCCGCGTTCGGATAGCAGGACACAAACTCGCTCGTCAGCGCGCTCAACGTCCGTATGTGGTCGGTCATGAACTCCGGCCCGGTCGCGCAATTCATCCCAAACGCCAGCGGGTGCGCGTGCCGCAGCGCAGCCCACATTGCTTCCACCGATTGTCCAGCAAGCATCGTTCCCATCGGCTCGATGGTCACCGAAACGACGAAGGGAATTGCCGCCCCAATTTCCCGCGACAATTTCTGGATCGCCAAAATCGCCGCTTTGATATTCCGTGTGTCCTGACACGTCTCCACCAGTAGCAGATCTGCGCCGCCTTCAACCAATCCCTTGGCCTGCACGTAGTACGAATCCCGCAGTCCCTCAAACGTCACGCCGCCCGTCACCGTGATCGCCTTGGTCGTCGGTCCCATCGAGCCGGCCACAAACCGCGGCTTCACCGGCGCCGAAAATTCCTCCGCTGCCTGTCGCGCGAGCACCGCCGCTCGCTTGTTCAATTCGTGGGCGTCGGCCTGAAGACCATATTCCGCCAGCACCAGCGGCGTCCCGCCGAAACTGTTTGTCTCGACAATGTCCGCTCCCGCCTCGAAGTACTTCCGGTGAATGTTCAGCACCACGTCCGGCCGCGTCCGCACCAGGTTCTCGTTACACCCCTCAAAAGCCGCGCCGCCGAAGTCCGCCGCCGTCAGGTTGCGTTGCTGCAGCATCGTGCCCATCGCGCCATCCAGCACCAGGATGCGTTCCGCCAGCAACTCCCGCAAAGCCTTCTCGGATTCCTTCAAGTTCCTCATTCGTTCCTTGGATACTTCGCCCGCGCGTTTTCTGCGACGATTGATAGCGCGAAGTATCCCCCTATTTTACTTGGCCTTTCCCCGGAACCGAACCCTTTTCGTCCGCCCCACTCACGCTGAGTTTGATGCCAGCCTCCCGGTTTCTTGTCCTAACCCCCTGAAAATACGCCGAATCTGTCAGTAACGACTCGTGAACATCTGGCCCCAAGGCCCTTGCCCCATGGCGCAGCTTTCTCTACCCTGAAGTACAGTGGCCAATAAACGTATGTCCCCGAAACTAACTGTCTGTTTGCTCTCGCCGCACCCTCTGGTGCTCAGCGAATTTGAACGCCTGCTCGGCAAGGCTTCGCAGTTCAAGGTGATTGCCAAGCAGCTTGAATCCACTCTCGCTCCCGACCTGCGCAACCTCGAACCTCCTAAGGCTCAGGTCTACGTCATTGACGCGCACGCCGCGCGCCAAGCTACCGGCGCGCTCCTCACCAATATCCTCGAGCGCTACGCCGATGCCCGCCTGATTGTTGTTGGAGATTCTGTCAACGAAACCAACGCTTATTCTTTGCTCCGTCTGGGCGTGAAGGGTATTCTCACCTACGCCGAAGCCCGCGACCAGCTTTCGCGCGCTCTTCCGCTCGTCTCCAACGGCGGCTTCTGGGTGCCGCGCTCCGTGCTTTCTGGTTTTGTGGATTCCATCCTCACCAGCCAGGGGCGCCGCCTCAAGACCGACACCGTCACCAATCTCAGCCGCCGCGAGCAGGAAGTCCTCGATTCCTTGCTGGAAAATCTCTCCAACAAGGAAATCGCCAGCAAGCTCAACATCGCTGAGCGCACCGTCAAATTCCACGTCTCCAATCTTCTGAACAAGTTTGGCGTGCGCCGCCGGGCAGACCTGATCCTGCTGACCTTCCAGCGCCGCATGGCCCAGGCCTAACCAACGTTTAATTTTCGTCTTTGTAGGAGTCCAGCACGCTGGACCCCATTTCGGCAAGGTCTAATCCGTTTTTCCGCTGTCCGCTCGTAACGCTTGTCCAGTCTCAATCCCCCACCTTATACCGGATGATGCACCACAACGCCTGCACTCCATCCTTCCACGTAATCTTCTTTCCCTCTTCGTACGTGCGTCCGGCATAACTGATGGGCACCTCATAGATGCGCCAGTTGCCTTTGGCCACTTTCGCTGTGATCTCCGGCTCAAATCCGAACCGGTCGGACTTCACCGTAATTCCCTTCAGCACTTCGCGCCGGAACACCTTGTAGCACGTCTCCATGTCCGTCAGCTTCAGGTTCGTGAACACGTCTGAAAGCAACGTCAAGAATTTATTCGCCAAATAGTGCCAGAAGTAATGCACGCGCTGCGGCCCGCCCAGGAACCGCGAACCAAACACCACGTCCGCCCGCCCGTCCAGAATCGGTTCCAGCAATTTCGGATAATCCCGCGGGTCATACTCGAGGTCGGCATCCTGCACCAGCACAATGTCGCCCGTGGCCACCGCGAATCCCCGGCGCAATGCCGCGCCCTTCCCTTGATTCGTTCCCTGGAAAAAAAACCGCATGTCTTGCAGCTCAATGGGATCGCCCCCGTCCGTTGAAGCTGCTTGCCTTTCCCCTTTTTCTTGCAGTTCCGCCAAACCCTGCAGGAATTCGCGCGTGCCGTCCTTGGAGCAGTCGTCCACCACCACGATTTCCTTGCGCATTTCCGTTTCCAAAACGCGGCGCAGGATTTCGCAAATCGTATCCTTCTCGTTGTACACGGGAATCACTACCGAAAGCTTTGCATCCAACATCGCTGCGGGGTTCCGTCGGGGGTGTGCCATGGATTTGTCCCTATTGTAAGGGCGCCTTCTCCCTCCGTAAAGTTTTCTCTAGAAGTCATCCCATAAATGGGGGCAACGGGGGTCGGAGCTTCAGCTCCGACATTAAGGCACAGTAAATAATGGGCTTTAGCCCCTGAGGAAATGATTCTGTTTCTGTCATTCCTATTTATGAGATGGGTTGTAGCCGAGCGATTGCCGTCCGGTGGCGCAGGGCGTCCTTCGCCGCGGCTCCTCTCTGTGGTTAAATAGGCTTGCCGAAAGCCAGCTCGTAAATCGCTTCGGGAGGGCACGGCTTCAGCCGTGCCGAAAAGACCCGCAAATTCAAGGGTTTTAACCCCCGAGGTGCGAGGGTTCGTTGCTCGAAGCATTCAGGAGATAGGCACGAGTTTTCCGATCATGTCCACGTTTTACATCGAACAATTTGGTTGCCGCGCCACGCAAGCCGACGGCGCCGCCATCGAGCGCCAATTGCGCGAACAAGGTTGCCAACTCGCTTCCCTCGCCCACGCGGCCGACGTCGTCGTGCTGAACACCTGTACCGTCACCGCTGCCGCAGACGCCCAAGCGCGCGACGCCATCCGCAAACTCCACGCCGCCAATCCCTCCACGCGCATTATCGTCACCGGATGCTACGCCCAACGCGCCCCCGAAGAGATTGCGGTTCTCCCCGGAGTCTCCTTCGTTGTCGGCAACTCTCACAAGCCGCAAATCCCCAATCTTCTCCGGTCCATCGCTCCTTTTCCGCTTCTCTCGTTACCCGTAGGGGCGCAGTACGCTGCGCCCCATTTGGCAATACTGCCGCATTCAGAGAGTCTGCCCAATCCGGCAAAAATCTTCACCGGCGACATCTTCGATCTCACCGAAGTCCTTGTCGCTCCCGTGCTCGGCGGGGAAGGGAATCATACGCGCCCCACGCTGAAAATTCAGGATGGCTGCAACGCCCGCTGCTCCTTTTGCGTGATCCCTTTTGTGCGCGGGAAATCCCGCAGCCTGCCTCCCGAAAAAGTTGTCGCGGAAGTCCAACGCCTCGCCGATTCCGGCTATCGCGAAATCGTTCTCAGCGGCATCAATCTCGGCGCTTACGGCCGCGATCTTTCGCCGCGTGTCGCATTCCTCGATCTCCTTCGCCGTATCCTCGACGAAACTCCCGTCGAGCGCCTCCGCATCAGCTCCATCGAGCAGCTCAACGTTTCTCTCTCCCTCATCGATCTCATCGCCTCCACCGATCGCCTCGCGCCCCACTTCCACATGCCCTTGCAATCCGCTTCGGACCGCATCCTCGCGGCCATGCATCGCTGGTACCGCGCCGAGCACTACGCCCGCCGCGTCGAACTCATTCGCGAGCGCCTTCCCCATGCTGCCATCGGCGCTGACGTCATCACCGGCTTCCCCGGCGAGACCGAAGCCGACCACGCCGCCACACTGCGTTTTATTGAAAAGCGCCCCTTCACCTACTTGCACATCTTCTCGTATTCCCCGCGCCCCGGCACAAGAGCAGCGGCTCTGCTCCATCAGGTTCCCGGCGGCGTCATCAAACGCCGCGCGCGCGAATTGCGTGCCCTCGGGGAAACCAAATCCGTCGCGTTTCGCGTCTCGCAAATCGGCCGCACCCTTCGCGTCCTTACTTTGCGGCGCGATCCCGAAGATGATCCTTCTCTCACCCCCGCGCTCTCCGAAAATTATCTCTCTGTCCAGCTCCCGCTCGCGTCGCCGCCCAATCAACTCTTGACTGTTTCTGTCACCCACGCTGAAGGCAAAATTCTTTGTGCTTCGCCGCTCGGGCCGGTCCTTGCGGCTTCGGAAGCGGGCTGACGCAATCTCATGCGCATACTTGGCATTTCCACAATCGGCCGGGGCTCGGCGGTCACGCTTCTTGACGAAAAGTCCATTCTCTTCGCCATCGAAGAAGAGAAGCTCAATCGTCAGCAGGACGCTCTCGAAATCCCGCGTCTCGCCCTGGAGCGCTGCCTGCACGAAAATCAACTGAAGCCGGCGGACTGCCGTGCCATCGCGCTGGCCGATCGCAGCACGCCGCTCGGGCATTCGCGCTCCCGCCGCAAGCGCGCCCCGCGCTCCGCCTTCGAGGACCTCCTGCAGCCGCTTCTCCGCGGCGGCCCGCGGTTCTCGCGTTTCGATCACCATCTTTGCCACGCGGCCAGCGCCTACTACACCTCGGGCTTCGATCGCGCCCTCATCCTCACGCTCGATCAGGGGGCGCATTCACAAGCGGGTCTCGTGGCCCTCGGCGACGGCGACGAAATTGAGCCGCTACACTCCCTGAAGTTTCCCGATTCACTTGGCTGGTTCTATTCGCGCGTCACGGAGCTTGCGGGTCTCCGCTCGCGCCGCGATGAACACAAGTTGCAATGGCTCAGCAAGGATGGCGAGCCGGAATTTCTCCCGGCTTTCCGCAAGCTCTTTACCTGGAAACCCACCGGCGCGCCCGCCTTAAACCGCCGCTACTTTGCCTCGGGTCCTGATCACCGGGGAATTTTTTCGCCGCAGTTTTATCGCGAACTTGGGCTTTCTGCACGCAGCCATCCGCCGGGCCCCGTCGTGCGCGCCAATCTTGCCCGCAGTGCCCAGGATTTTCTCGAGGAGGTCGTCCTGCAGCTTGCCGGCAATTTCGCCGAGCGCACCAACGCCCGCTCGCTTTGCCTGGCCGGCGGCATTTTCCTGAATGTTCTTTTGGTCCACGCCCTGGAAGCCCGCGGCCCCTTCGAGCGCGTCTACGTACAACCCGTCTCCGGCAACGCGGGCACGGCCCTCGGCGCCGCTTATCTTTCCCGCAAGAAAATCACCGGCCACTCCGGCCGCGCGCCGCTTTCGAGCCTCGCGGTTGGTCTGCACGCCAACTCGCAGGAAATGAAAGCCGTCCTCGACAACTGCAAAATCTCCTACCGTTATCTTTCCGGGGAAGAGCAAACCGTCGAGGAGTGCGCGCGCTTGCTCCTGCGCGATAAAATCGTCGCCTGGTGCCAAGGCCGCACGGAATTCGGCCATCGCGCCCTGGGAAACCGCAGTCTGCTCGCTTCCCCTTTTTCCGAATACGTCATCGAAAACGTCAACGAATACATCAAGCATCGCGAGGAATTCCATCCTTTCGCGCTTTCCGTTCCCGCCGAGCGCGCCTCCGAGTATTTCGAGGCTTCGCCGAATTGCCGCTTCATGACTTCGCTGGCGACGCTTACCAATCCCATCGGCGGCCTCGAACGTTTTGCCTTCCACGGAAACCTGGTGCGTGTCCACACCGTCGAACAGCACGCCAATCCGCTTTTCTGGAAGCTGCTGCACAAATTCGGCGAGTTCGCGCCCGCCCCCATCCTGGTCAATACTTCGTTTAACCTCTTCGGCGAGCCGCTGGTCACCGACCCGCGCGGCGCCGTCCGCAGCTTCTATTGCGCCGGCATCGACGCCCTCGCCCTCGGCCCATTCCTCCTCGTGAAATAATCCTCCGGCATGCAAGCCGCCCCTCCCCCTAGGGGTCGAGCACTGCTCGACCCCATCTCGGCAAGATGTAAGAACACTTGTCATTCCGAGCGAAGCGAGGAATCTGCTTGCTTCCGGGCATCCTAGTCTTTGTGGCGGCCGCTTTCTGAGGCGGGCGCACTCGTTTCCGAATGGTCTTTTTGATTTCCCAGCGCTGGCCGGCGCCGCTTCCTTCTGCGGCCAACTATCCCTCGAAGATCACCTGCGCAATCGCTTGCTCCGCCGTGTGCGTGATGCTCACCGCAATATTCTTTACGCCGAGCGCCTCGGCGATCTTTTTTGCCTCGCCCTTCAACGCCAATGTGGGCCGTCCGCTCATTTGTCGCACCACCTCCACGTCCACCCAGCGCACCCCGCGGCTCCAGCCCGTTCCCAGCGCTTTCATCGCCGCCTCTTTCACCGCGAAGCGTCCCGCATACCTTTCGTACTTGTTCTTGAACTGTTCGCAGTACGCCACTTCATCCGGCGTGTACACGCGCCGCAGAAACCTCTCCCGCTGCGCTTCAATCACTTCCTGGATGCGCTTCACTTCCGCCACATCAATGCCGAGTCCTACAATCATCCATCACCTAATCACCGCGCGATTCGGCTCTGCCACCTCGACACGATTATACTGTCAGGGCCATGCCGCGACGGAAAACATCCGCGAAAAAACCCTCAATCCGCAAACGCGCCATCGCGCGCCCGCTGCCTCTCTCGCCGCCGTGGGCCATCCGTCGTTCCCGCGGCTTGCAAATTCTTCAACTCGCGCCCTTCCGCAAACTTCCTTGGTTGGTCCACGGATTCAGCACGCGCCCCGGCGGCGTCAGCCTTCTCGATGGCCAGCAAGTTTGCAATCTCGGCCCCATGGAATGGGACACGCGCGAGAATGTCGCCGAAAACCGCCGCCTCCTGCAAGTCGCGCTCGGCGCCGATGATTTCACGCTTGCACCACTCAAGCAGATTCATTCGGATTCGATTCAGGTCTTTGCGGATGCCTCTCCCCATGCCGGCAAAGGCGACGCCTCCGTGACAAATCGCTCGGGTCTTCTCCTTGCCGTGCAAATCGCCGATTGCGTTCCTATTCTCTTGGTGGACCCTAAGAAACGCGCGGTCGCCGCCATTCATGCGGGGTGGAAGGGCACGCTCGCCCGCATCGCGGAGAAGGCCGTGGGCCGAATGCGCCTCGAATTCGGCAGCAAACCGGCCGATCTTCTCGCCGCTCTTGGCCCCTCAATTGGCCCCTGCTGCTATGAAGTTGGCGCCGAATTCGTCACCAAATTCTCCGCGCAATTCGCCGATGCATCCGATTATTTCGATGAGCCGCGCTCCGGCGAAGAACCGAATCCTCTGCAATGGCTCAACATGATGCCACCGGGCCACCAGCCCCCGCCGCGCAGTGTCCACCTCGATCTCCCCCAAGCCAATCGTTCGCAGCTCCTTGCCGCTGGCCTGCGCCCGCAAAACATTTTCGCCAGCGGCCTCTGCAGCGCCTGCCGCACCGATCTCTTCTTCAGCCACCGCCGCGAGGGCGCCATCACTGGACGTTCAATGTCAGTGATTGGGATTCGCGGGTAAGAAAAGAAACTCTGTTCAAGGAAGGACTGCGAGCGGAGAATTCTTGACCTCGATCAATGCCAACTGCCCGCAAGCCGCCATCACGTCGCGCCCGCGCGAATACCTCACAAATGCCGGCACGCCGCGCTCCGTCAGGATCCGCCGGAAGGCCTCAATCGTTTCCTCGCTCGATTCCTTGAACGGCAACTCGCCCGGATTCCACGGAATTAGATTCACTTTCACGCTCTTCAGCGGCGCCAGCAATCGCACCACGCGCCGCGCATCCTCCGCCGCATCATTCACGCCGCCCAGCATCACGTACTCGAACGTCAAATGCTCCCAACTCCGCAGCGGGTATTGCCGGCAAGCCTCCTTCAACACTTTCAGCGGGTACTTGCGGTTGATGGGCATCAGCGCGTCGCGCTGCTCATCGTTCGACGCATTCAGCGAAATCGCCAGCTTCGGCCGCACTGCTTCTTTCGCCAGCCGCTCCATGCCCGGCACGATGCCGCACGTCGAGAGCGTTACATGCTTCGGCGAAAGTCCCACGCCCTCTTCATCCAGCAGAATTCGCAGCGCCGCCATCACATTCTCTAAATTTAGCAGTGGTTCTCCCTGCCCCATCAGCACCACGTTTGTACGTCCCGCTAATCCGTCCGCCTCGGCATCGTCCGTCCCGTCGCCTGTCGTCGCGCCTGAATGCTTTTCTGGAGCCTCGCCCATTTCCTGCAGCGGCACCAGCACCTGCCCCACAATCTCTCCCGCCGTCAAATTCCGGATCAGCCCAAGTTGCGCCGTCAGGCAAAACTGGCAATCCACGGCGCAGCCCGCCTGCGTGGAGATGCAAATCGTCTGCCGCCCCTCGCCCGGCATGAACACCGCTTCCACCGCCGCCGGCTTCTGCCGGGTCTGTCTGCTCTTCTCTGTGTCCTCCGTGTCCTCTGTGGTGAGGTTCTTCTCTTCTCCGATCCCAAACAAATACCGCACCGACCCATCCTTTGAGAAATACCTCCGCCGCACCTCGGGCAACGTAATGCTAGCCTCGCGCGCCAGCTTTTCCCGCAGCGCCCCCGGCAGATTCGTCATCCCCACAACGTCGAATTTCCGCTCCGCGTACAGCGCGTGATAGATCTGCCCGCCGCGATACTCGGGTTCCCCCAGGCTCTTGCAGTACGCCCGCAATTCCTCCAGCGATTTTCCCAGCAATTCCATCTGTGCCCACCCCTTCCGCTCTCATTCTCTCATTAATAGAAGCAAATCCGCCGGCCGCCCCCGCCCTCACGTGCCGCCCGCCCAAAACTAGCGTAACCCCATGCAAATAGTGGATTTATCGCCTTCAGCCGGGATGTCGCACTCGCCACTCGCCTCTCTCTCCCCCGTGTGCCACAATACTTTCATGGTCTCCAACGTCCGCGACATCCAGCGCCACGTTCTGCCCAACGGCCTCATTGTGATTACCGAGACCATGCAGCACGTCCGCTCTGTTTCCGTGGGCATCTGGGTGCGCAACGGCTCGCGCCGCGAAGTTCCTGCCGAAAACGGCCTGGCCCATTTCCTGGAGCACATGGTCTTCAAGGGCACCGACCGCCGCTCGGCCGAAGATATCGCCCGCGAAATGGATTCCGTCGGCGGCATGCTGGACGCTTTCACCTCCAAGGAGCAAATCTGCTTCAACGCCAAGGTCCTCGATGAGCACTTGCCCATCGCCTTCGATGTTCTCGCCGACCTCGTCTTGCGTCCCAAGTTCGATTCCGACGACGTCAAGAGGGAGCGCCAGGTCGTTCTCGAAGAAATCAAGATGGACCTGGACAATCCCGAGTATCTGCTCCACGACATCTTCACCCGCGGCTTCTGGCCGGAGCACGCTCTCGGTCGCCCTATCCTCGGTACACCGGAAACCGTGCGCAATTTTGACCGCGAAGCCCTGTGCCGCCGCTTCCAGAACTGGTTCGCGCCAGACCATATCCTTGTCACCGCCGCCGGCAACATCACCCACGAGCCGGTTCTCGAATTGGTCGAAAGGGAGTTTGGCCACTTGCGGCCCATCGGTTCGCCGCGGGAGGATCCCGCGCCCTCCGCCAGCGCTCCTATCCATCTGGAAACCAAGCGCGATCTGGAGCAGGTCCATCTGTGCATTGGCGTTCCTTCGCTGCCGCTGGCTCACGAGCGCCGCTTTGGCGTGGCCGTGCTAAATAATCTTCTGGGCGGCGGCATGTCCTCGCGGCTGTTCCAGAACATCCGCGAAAAGCAGGGGCTGGCCTACGCCGTATTCAGCGAGATCACGCCGTATTCCGACGCCGGGATGCTGACGGTCTACGCGGGCACGGCCAAGGAAACCATTGACAAGGTTCTCGACCTGACGGTTGCGGAATTCCGCGCCATGAAGGAATCGCCGGTCTCCGACGAAGAACTCCTGCGCGCCAAGAACCATCTCAAAGGTTCCCTGATGCTCTCGCTGGAATCCACCAGTTCGCGGATGTCCAATCTGGCGCGCCAGGAGCTGTATTTCCAGCGCTTCTATTCGCTGGACGAAATCCTCGCGTCCATTGAAGCGGTCACCCGCGACGAAGTGCAAGCGCTCGCGCGCGACTTCTTCCAACCCGATCGCGTGGCCGTCACAGTACTCGGACCCCTCAACGGCTTCTCCGTCGGCCGCGCCCGCTTGGCCTGCTGAGCCGGATATCTCACAAGAGATTTGGAGAGACGGGTCGAATGGGTTGATCGGGGCTGGTGTCCGAACCGGAACTGAGTGTGTGTCATGGCCACAGTGCGCGTGGGGGATCGAAAAGGCGCCCGCCTCAGAAGGCGGCCGCTACAAGAGCTTGTGCGATTCGTTGAAATCGTGGTAAGAAATGCCGGCTAAGCGCCACGGCTGTCCGCAGCAATCAATTCACTTTGATGGCGCCGCAGCACTTCTTGTACTTTTTCCCGGATCCGCAATAGCACGGGTCATTGCGCCCGATTTTCTGCTTCTGTCGCCGAAACGTGGTTGGCTCTTGTTGCACAGCAGCATTGCGCTCGCGGTGCGGCGCGAAATAGCGGTACATCTCCGTGACCATCACCGATAGACCCGCTAGGAGCTTCTCCCTCAGTTCATCCGTCACCGGCTCTTTGTAGGTACGCAGCTCGGGGTCGGGATCGTTTTCGTGCACCAGCGCAAAGATGGGCACGAACCACCCAGCCTTGTTTTCGTCGTCGAGAATCTCCCGCCACAATCCCTTGCGCATATCCGCCCCGCGCAGAAATCCCAGGGCCCAATTGTTCCCGCGCGCTTCCCCTTCGTCATCCTTCAGCAACAAGGGCATAAAGAAATCCCCCGAACGGAACGCCTCTCCCACCGCATTCCAGTGATGCAGGATCAGACCAACAAAGAGTTCCACAGCCTCGGGGTTGGGGAAAAGCTCTTCGTTCTCCAGGGCGTCCTCGGAACCCAGAATCACCGGCAAATATTCGCTTAGCGGCACCAGTTCCGGGCAGCAGTGCAGGGCTGCAAAGAAACCGTCCAGCTCTTCCAGATCCATCGCGCCGTCATCCCAGAGCTGGTCCAGAATTTTCCCGAGGACCTCCAGCTCCGGGCCCCCAAAGCGGTCCAGCCTCTCCGGCTTGTCGTCTGGTTCATCCATAGCCGCCGATTTTAACCCTCTCCACCGCCGTTATTGTCAAGAATTCTGTCTTGTGCATTGACGCCCTTGTCCCGCTCTGCCATCATCTTCCCAGTTTCGCGTTTCGGCTGGCGTTCTTGGGGAGATTCTCCATCGCCTTGCGCGTTTCCATTCTCGCGTCCGGGAGTTCGGGCAACATCACGCTGCTCGAAACTGAATGCACCAGCCTCCTCGTGGACGCCGGCCTGGGCAAGCGCGAAACTCTGGCGCGCCTGGCCGCCATCGAAAAAGACCTTGACCGCCTCGATGGCATCCTGATCACCCACGAACACACCGACCACTGCGGCGGCCTCCCGCAAGTCCTGGGCCTCTGGAAAGCCCCGCTGTATGTCACTGAGCCGACTCTGGGCGCGATGCGGCGCATTCTTCCGGACACCTTCGGCAAGCGGCTCAATGGTGTCGAGTCCATCCAGGCCGGGCAGACCTTTTCCGTTGGCGATATCGAAGTCCACGCTTTTAGCGTTCCCCACGATGCTGTCGATCCTGTGGCTTTCACGTTTCGGACTAACGGCAGCAAGGTGGCCATCTGCACCGATCTTGGTTACATGCCCAATCACGTGAAGGTGCATCTGCGCGAATCCGACTGTCTCATTCTCGAATCCAACCACGACCTCGACATGCTCAAGGTTGGCCCGTACCCCTGGATCGTCAAGCAACGCGTGCTTTCCCGCACCGGGCATCTTTCCAATCACGCGGTTAGTGAGTTCCTTGCCGATCCCGAGGGTTTCGACTCCCGCGCGCGCTATCTCGTCCTCGCCCACATGTCGGAGGAAAACAACAATCCGTACACAGCAACCATCTCCGCCACGGAGGCCCTCAGCCGGCGTCCTGCCGAAGCCACTTTCACCGGCGAGCTTCTCCTGGCCTCGCAGCACGTTCCGCTCAAACCCCTCGAACTGTAGCCCATCAACCCGCTATGTTCTCCAAACACTGGC
>Ga0187784_10002575_pt1 | contig 14539 bp, 10 predicted proteins | sample 1015_SJ02_MP15_2_FD_132964 | JGI IMG/M metagenome (GOLD analysis project Ga0187784, IMG submission 132964) | Tropical peat soil microbial communities from peatlands in Department of Meta, Colombia - 1015_SJ02_MP15_20_MG | ecosystem: Environmental > Terrestrial > Soil > Wetlands > Peat | place...
AAATAAGCCGCCGAAATGTTGTATGAAGCGTTGCCTGTCACTCTTTCTGAAGTTGGAAAACTCTCATTTATGAATGAAATAAGTGTCCCGGTGCCGATGGAGGCAGAAATTCCGAAGATCGCAGCCATTAATATGATTGGTACTATCTGTTTAGTTCCCACAGTAAGAAAGTAGATGGGTGTTACCGGAATCAGCAGAAGCGTGGACAACAAGAAGAGTTTTTTCCTAGTCCTGAACTTGTCGGATAAATATCCGAAAACCGGAGTTAAAAAAGTTAATAGCACCAATGAAGTTAACGTTGCAATTAGCGCAGTGCTCAGACTTAGACCGACAATAGTAACAATATACGTCGTCATATATGTGATTGCACCGTAAAATGCGGTGGTTAAAGCAGCGGCTCCAAAAATGATAATCAAGAAAGGTTTGTAATCATTTCTCAGGGTTGCTAAGATTGGAGATGATTTGATTTCATTCTTGGCTTTTGATTCTTCAAAGGAATTGGTTTCTGGAATTCCTTTCCTGGAAAGGTAAGCCAAGGGAATTATTACCAATCCTCCGACCAAGAAAGGGATCCTCCATATGATAGACGATACGGAAAAAGTTGGTATGTGAGTGAGGGCTAACCCCACAGCTGTGCTGATTACAATTCCAAGAAGTGAAACAAACTCTTGGATTGATGAATAAAAACCTCTCCTTGTACTTCCGCCCAGTTCAATCAAGTAAGCGCTCGCGCTCCCCCATTCTCCGCCAGTGCCGAACCCTTGCGCGACACGAGCCAGGGTTATTAGAATGGGAGCACCGATTCCAATGCTGGCATAACCAGGCACCAAGCCAGTAAGCACTGTTGCTCCACCCATAATCCAAAAGGTAAGCGTCAGTGCCCTTTTCCTTCCAAATTTGTCGCCAATGTGGCCAAAAAAGAAGCTGCCAACTGGTCTCATCACAAAACCTAACGCATATGATAAGAAAACAAGAAAGATTGCACCTATCGACCCAAAGATTTGTTTGGAGATTATCACTGCGAATACTGCATAAATCGAATAATCAAACCATTCGAGAAATCCACCAATTGAGACCCCAAGTATTCTTCCAACCAAATTTCGAGAAGGCAACGGTTGAAGCCTCTCGAAGCGCATTTCTATTTCTCTCAAGATTGAGACTTGCCTTTTATGACTCTGTTAGAGCCATAAACATTTAAGCACTTCTTGAAAAAGGGAGTGAATTTTATCGGAAATAAATGCATAGTCCTAAACTTCGAACAGACATTTTCAAGTCTGAACAATGGGTTTAGAGTAACGAATGAATGAACGAAGCCTTTCCCCAGGAGCTTTATTAACACTTCGACCTAATTGAGCCCAAATTTATAGGAATTGGCTTATTCTGAAAAAGGTTTAAAACGCTTTTGCATTTGGGGACGGCAGCCTTGCAGTTTTACTGGTAAAGTCTTGGAGCAAACTTCAATTGAAGTGACATGAAAATTACTCGAGTTAACCAAGGCGACTTTCATAAATGTCAAGTTATGCGGGTTCAAGGGAAACTTCCATAACGCACCCTCCAAGGCTTGACTCTTTTGCTCTTCATCAAGGCTACTGTAGATGTGGAATTCGTACCGGTCCACTTTTACTGATCCTGGCCAAAAAACTTTCCTCTAACGCATAAACGCCAACGACGGAGACTAAAACTTTTAAGACCTCAGAACACTCCAGCTTATACTCCCAGCGGGCCAGCTTGGGAACTTGTAAAAGATTCCGCTTTTGCAACTTTGCTTTGAAATTAACTCTTTGCGTTAATGGCAATTTGAGCACTTCCTCCTTTTAGAACACTTCAAGGAACGCTAAAAAGTTTCCTCGCACTTTTTTGCACTTTTTTGCACTTATGTGCACTTCCTCGCACTTTTTTGCACTTTTTTGCACTTATGTGCACGCAACCTGCAAACGTTTTAAGCCCTGAAACAAAAAAGCAATCCAAAACAGCCTGAACAAAATCAAGAAGAAAAAAAATTTGGTGAATATGGCTCCTACAAAGTTTCAATGCACGCGCTTAACCATTTTCGGGACAAAGCAGCGTGTTACTTTAGCGTTTGAGTATTATCACTTCAACAGTCACATTTGTCTTGCTGCTGCCTATTTTTTTGCTTATAATCGGCAGCAGGTTTTGGTCAGATTCATACCCTATGCTGTTGCGTTCGTTTTGCATGGCTACTTTTGTGGTGGTTCCTGAACCTAGGAATGGATCCAGTACAGTGTCGCCTTTGATGCTGAACATTTTGATTAGGCGGTCGGCGATTTCGTCTGGGTATGCTGCGGTTCTTCTCTCAAGCGGACCTGCGGTTTGACGTGTTCCCTTCACTGTCCAGATTTGGCTAAACCATTCGTCGCGCTGATGCTTAGTGAAGGCGCTGTCGTATCGTGTTTGGTCGTGGGGTAGAAATTTGCGGAGACTGCCTTTTCTGAAGAGGAGAATGAATTCGCAGTCGAGCGTAACGTAGGCGTTTGGCGGCAGAAAACCAGAGCCTAGGAAGGCGCCTTTGCCTTTGTATGTTGGTTTGGTTGTTGGTTTTTTCCATAGAATGTATGGCAGTGTCGTGTAGCCGATTTCTTCGCATATCTCTGTTATTCTTGAGTGGTTCGGGTAGAGTTTGAATTTGCCGTTAAGGGTGCGTGTTGCGTCGCCGATGTTAATGCATGCTATGCCTCCTTCAACGAGAACCCGATAAGTTTCTATCCAAACTTTAGCAAGATAATCATGCATTGCATCGTAGATTTGCGCCACAGGCTCTTCTCGGCCGTCAACCTCCAGTTTTTGCCACAGCTCTGAAATTTTTGGTTCAGCTTTGGCGAAGAGGTTGTCCCACATTTGTATCATGGGGTAAGGAGGTGAAGTAACCATTAGCTGGACGCTGCCGTTTTGGAGTTCGGGCATTTGCTGGCTGCTGCCAAGAATTATTTTGTGGTCCGTATGCATGCGTGTTCCCTATTGTATCGTTGATGCAGCGTTTTTACCTTTGCGGTGATTGAAATGATTAATGAGAAAGAAAGTGTTTATTCTTACTTAAAGGCGAAAGAAATGATAAGCAGAGAACAGGAAGTTACCTGGGACTTGACGGAGCTGTTTCCCAGCATCAGTGACCCGTCCGTGGAAAAAGCGATTAATGAAGCAAAAGTTTCGGCGGACAACTTCGAGAAGAAATACCGAGAAAAAGTAGCTTCTCTTGATCCGGCTAGTTTGCTGTGGTGCATCCGAGAATTGGAGGCTTTTGACGTCAATTTGGGCGATGTATCGCTTTTCTCAGGTTTGTCCTTTTCGGCTAACATGACATTGCCGGAGACGCAATCACTATACGATAAGGTGAGCAAGTTGGAGGCGCAGTTGGGTAAGCAGTTGGCATTCTTTTCGCTTGAGCTCGGTGCGCTAGTGAAATCCAAGCCTGAGATAATTTCGGAACCGGTTTTGGCTGGGTACAGGCATATGCTGGAGCGTGTGCGGCGGCGTGTGGCTCATCAGTTGACGGAGGTGGAGGAGCAGCTTGTCATCGAAAAGGACCAATTCGGCGTGCAAGCGTGGGAGGAACTGCAGAGCAAATGGCTTAACACACGCACCTTCGACATCGCTGTCCTGGGCGAGAAGAAAAGTCTTAGTTATGGCGAAGCCAACGGTTTATTGCCTCACCCTGATAGAGCGACAAGGGAGTCGGCGAACCGCGCGATTTATGGTTTGCTGGGCAATGACGGTGAAATCTTCGCTTCAGCTCTGCGCAGTATCTGCAACGATTGGGTTACTGTTTCCCAGCGCAGAAAATACGAGTCACCTATGGAGTCCAGCCTAATAAATAATGATACTGAACAGGCAATAGTTGAGAATCTGCTGCGGACAATAGAAGAAAACGCTGGAACATACCGCCGCTACCTTAAACTTAAAGCCAAACTCATGAACCTGCCCATTCTCGGAAACCACGACATCGTCGCACCGTTACCCGATGCACCCGAGTTAAAATTCGCTTTTGAAGAAGCCAAAAATCTGGTCGAGCGAGCATACAGCCGCTTCGACTCTGCATACACCGCCGCCGTTCGGGAAATGTTTACAAAACGCCGCATCGATGCAACACCCAGATTTGGGAAACGTAATGGTGCTTTCTGTGCAAGCTGGTATAGGGGCAGATCCGCCTTTGTTCTCGGCAGCTTCAATGGCACCCTTAGCGACGTTTACACATTGGCACACGAGCTTGGCCACGCGACCCATGACTACTACATGTCTCGAAGCCAAACCCTCATGAACACAACCGTGACTTCAACTGTGGCGGAGACCGCATCTATCTTCGGCGAACTCCTCCTAACGGACCTCCTTCTTAGCGAGACAAAATCAGACAAAGAACAAAAAGCAATACTTTGCCAAGTTCTTGATGAGGCAGGCATGACCACGTTTCAAGTCACGGCGCGCGTCTGGTTCGAACAGGCGCTCTACGCCTCCATCCAGAAAGGCGAATACCTCGATTACAAAACCATCTGTGGCCACTGGACGGCGGCGCGGAACCGCATCTACGGCGATGCAGTCACCTGGTTCCCCGAAATGGAAGCCGAATGGACCATGAAACCGCATTATTACATGGCGAATTACCGATTCTACAACTACCCTTACGTTTACGCCCAAATGTTCGTCTACTCGCTTTACGAGAGGTACTTGGAGGAGGGCAAAGCGTTTGTGCCTAAGCTGGAAGCGGCGTTGTCGTCTGGCAGCACCGTGTCTCCACTGGAGATAGGCAAAATCGTCGGCTTAAACGTGGCAGCACCCGACTTCTGGAAAGACGGCTTAAAAGTGTTTGAACACTTAATCGTTGACTTAGAAAAAGTCATCTAACGTGACATGTGGGATGGAAATGATTAATAAGACAGAAGCCAGACATTTTTAGCTGCATTGTGCTGCGGTAACCAAGCCAGGTCAAAGGTGAAAGGATACGCATTGTGCGTGTTCCACTAAGGACTCAAGATCAAACATTTGGCCTGTAATGGGCTCATGATGGGAAATCCTTTCCCGCAGGGGTTCGCAGGTTCGAATCCTGCCCGCAGCACCAAAATTTATCAGAAAAGCCGAAACGAGCAGATTATCTTTAGTTAAAGAAATTTAGTAGATACAAAGATAGTTAGATAAGAATAGTTGTTGATAACGGGTAATTTTCCTTTCACTATCCAATTTCTTCCAGATGGAGCGTTCTGTCGTGTTCGCCCAAAAATCTATCTAATTCGTTGAACCCACGCTGGTTTGTGATCTCTTCTTTCTACTTCTTTCATAGGAATATGCTGCCAAGAAAGCGGCAACTGCCACCGCGACCCCGGAGATGGTTAAGGGAAGTAATATTGAGGTTTTTTGGATAACTTTGTAAGGACGCATCATCTCATTGTCCTCGTGCTCAAGCAAGTGGCAGTGCCACACGTATCCTGGCCCGGCGGTTGCGTCAAACGGGAAACCGGAGCCATCTTGCTGCGCAAACCGAACTCGGAGGGTTACGACTTCACCAGGGTTCACAGTGATTGTATCTTTCCAGCCTTGCTCGTACGGTTGAGGCGGCACCACCAAGTTTGAAAGATAATGGTTGAGGTTGGGAACATTTATTGTCGGGTGAGTAAGCGGAGGTTTTCCGTTTAGTGCGATCCAATCTTCCATGTACACCGTTGCGTCGAACGTTTCCCTTTGGACCAGTTGGAATTGAATCAGATGGAGATGAATTGGATGCGGATCCATCGTTGGGTTGACGATTATCCAGTCTTCGGTTGCTCCCAGTTCAGGCTCTTCAGAGATCGGTGCACTCCAAGTTTGTCCGTTAAGTAACGCTTCTATCATTACGTTGTTTTGCGTTGTGACCTCGAACAGAGTGAGAATTCTTTGTTTTGTTGCTTCTGGCAGGGTTGGAAAACCTGAAGCTGTAAGTGTCGGGTTAAAAGGGCTTGGCGCCTGCGCGAGATTGAAAGGCGTGGACCCCGTTTGGCTGGTTGCAGTGAACTGCATTATTTGACCCACTGTTTGCGTTTCCTCGGCGGTACTTGTAATCAGAGCACTGTTTTGGAGAATCACAGTTTCTCCTGAAGACAGCCCGCTGAAGTCCACAATAATGTCGGCACGTTCAGCAGGTGCAATGAGCAAAGATGTTAGTGTGGCTGGTGTTTTGAGGTAGCCGCCGTCGCTTCCGATCTGAATGAAAGACATTCCGTTTGAGAAGGCAATGTTATAAAACCGGGAATTTGACCCATTTAAGATCCTGAATCGATATTGTCCCGTGTCCACGTTCATATTAGGCCAGACTTTGCCGTTGACCATTATGGCGTTGCCCAAGAAGCTGTTGACCCAGTACGGATGAGTAACAGAATCGGAACCGACAGACGGATAGTTTAGTGAGCCATCGGTGTTGAACGTTCTATCTTGAATTACAAGAGGCATCTCATATTTTCCCGTCGGCAGTATAGCGGCAACCTTATCACTTCCATTTGTCTCCCTTATGAGATAGAAACCGGCGAGCCCTGACATTACATTGAGACGTGTAAGGCCTAAGGCATGATCATGGTACCAAAGTGTCGTGGGTTGTTGAGTGTTAGGATAATAATAGACTGCGGAGTTTGAATCAGTCTTTGTGTAGGTGTTGTAAGCTGGCCCATGCTGCCCGTTCGTGGTAAACCAAGCCTTCGGACCTCCATCGTAAAAAGACTGGTTTTCACCGCCATGAAGATGAGTGACAAGAGGAACGGGACTCTGCGCATTTGGATAACCCGGAGGGTAGGCCGGAAACGGCGACGTGTACATTGGATTATCGCTCGGGTTAGCCCAGTGAATTGTTGGATCTACTGCAAAAATGTAAGGTGAGGATATGTTGTTTTGCCATTCCACCTGAATGGGTATGCCTCTGACGGCTTCAAACGTGGGTCCAGGGGCGCTTTGAACAAAACCTAAAGAGGCTCCAGTTACCGCATCATTGGCTGTACCGCCATAACCCCAAACCGCGGTAAGTAGATTCATCGATGGAGGAAGGATTTGCTCGTTAAAACTTCCCATAGCGACCGTGTATTCGTGCCAAATCACCTTGCCCTGAATAGTTACGACTTTGGGCGCATACACAGGCGGCGGACCAGCTAACTGGTTTTCAAACATTGGGATGCTTAACGGATCTAAAATGGCAGACCCTGAAACCTCAAGCGGCTCAACCAACCCCAGTGCCGCCCCTTTTGACCCACCAAGAAGTTGACCCGCTACGTTTGGTATCAAATTCAGAGGCTTAAGGGAGCCTCCTAAAGCAATTGCGGCTAAACCTCCACCGACCACCATGGCTGATAGCTTCAAGAATTCTCTTCGCTTCTGCTCTTGACTGCTTACGCCCACGCCAACTTTATCAACCCCGGTAAAAAACAGCGATTTATCCTCAGAGCTAAGATCCATCGGTTTGCCAGTCTCGCATTTTTTACTTCGCCGCGTTCGAGAAAAATTCAAAATCTTACCTTGCCCTAAATGAATCTGAGCTTTTAATTTAGGTTAGCTCTCTCAAGTTAGCTAAGATAGCTTAAATTCTTAAAAGTATGTGACTGCTCATTCACACCAACAATTGCTCAGGGATAACACTGGGAAAGCAACGTGAAAAGCCAAGCGGCATAATTAAAAAACAAAATTTTTTTAGGTATAGATATTAAGCTTGGTTTACCTTTGGTTAGCAAGCGTGGATTAAAATGAGTGTTAAGCTGCAGGTCTTCGAGCATAACGGTAAAGATGACAATCCCTTTCGAAGAAACTTTCGCTTCGCTGTTGTTGACTTCAGTAAGTCTCAAAGTTACCCCTCAAACTTCGTTTGCATGTTACCATTAAAATTAGGGGTGGGCAAACCAGATAGCGTTTTCTTGAAAGTTTATGGAGATAGAAGTTTAGAACAAGCTAAAATATTGTTAACTGGAGCTTTGAAGGCCGAAAACGACGCTGAAATCAAAGCCGAAATTGAAAGAAGACTAAAACTGCTTGATCCCACACAGACAGTGCAAATCAAATGCAGTTCTTGCGGAAAACTTTTTCAGCCTCAAAGAATAAGACGTTACAAAAAAAATTTTTGCCCACCTTGCATGAAAAAAAGGTACGGAAACCGATAAGTTGTCCTCGATTTTTGGGCAGCCTCTTTAGCCACTAAGACACTTTTAACTTTAGAATCTTGATTAACATACTATTCAAATTAGCCCATATCGCTCAAACGTGTACTCATCTTAGGTGGTCATGTGTTTCCTCAAAAAGGCAATTCTCGAAGTTAATAAGGGCACAAGTTTAGTTGCTGCAAAAAATGCGATTGTGGCATAGGCGATTCCGCCTAAGACGTCAGTAAAATAGTGCTCGCCTAGGTAGACTGCGCTAAACCATGTCCCGACAGGAATCGTCACCGCTGGAAGTGCTTTCCACCTCCAAATTTTAAAGGCAAAAAGAAAGACCAGCCAAGGCAAAGCTGAATGCATGCTGGGAAAAGCAGCGTACGCGTTTGGGCTTAAAAAATCAAACAAGGTCTTATAAACAGGAAGCCCTAGACTGGCGTCAACTGACCCTGTTAAGATTCGAGTAACGTCAGGAACCGCAATCCACGGAGGCGCGACAGGATAAAAGAGGAAAGTTATCAAGGCACTGTAGGTTAATACGGCGAAGGCAACGGTGTATGTCCAGTAGTTCTTAGGGCTTTTTTTCCAAACAATATAAGCGAAGACGGTTGGTACAAAGAAATATATGCCGTAGAAAAAGGCTCCCATGTAATTTAAAACAGGCATCTTTATTGTTTGTTGAAGAATGAGACTAGGAACTTGACCGAACATTAGCATATCGAATTTGAATGGTCCTACATGAAGGTTGTACTGCGAGATCGTGCCTATGAAACTATACATGACTTCGTAAGAGACAAACACCGTGACAAAAGGAAGCCAATCTTTAAGGGCACGCCAAGTCCGTTCATTATACGTACAGTAAATCAGGATGCCTAAAACTAGAAATTCAGGTCCTGGAATAATTTTGTATTCTATGCAGAAAACGGTTACGGCCACTATGTAGAGTGATGATAAAAGAAGAGAGAAGAAGCGGGTAGAACGATAATTAATATTTTTTAGTGCAAGTCTGGATTTTCCGTCTTCTTCTTGTTTTTCTGTCATTATGAAATCTTTACCAGAACTTAGCTTGTAAGTTGCGTTTTAAATGCTTTTTCCCAATTCACCCCCTAAAAAACAAAAAATGCCCGTTCGATAATAATCTTTCAAACAACTTTTGAAATTAAGCTTTAGCTGACCGTTGATCGCATTAAAGAATTCAGATCAAAATTTAGGCTGGCATCCAATAGCTTGAGCTACTGCAATAAGCAACGTTTCGAGCTACGGTTCTTGTTGCATGGGAGCTTTGGCAAAGCTTGCCGATATTTGTCATAAGTTGATAGGACGCTTTTAAAGCCAAATTTAAGTCGTGGTTTGTTAAGAATTTTGCTTCTATGTTAAGCGCTGTTCCCTGTATGTTTGCGGCTATTTGGATGCCGCCGTCTTCTGTGATCCACTTTAAAGTGACGCCTTGATTATTTTCCGATATGCCCAGCCAACGCAGCAAACCGAACCATTTCCCTTTTAGAGCCAAGATGAGTTGTTGCGTCATAAGGTCTGACGGAAGGAAAGTCTGAATTAGCGGCGTTGTCGGTTCTTCTTTGCGTGCTTGGTTAAGTTTCAGTTCAGTTATCTTCGGGGTGACTTTGTAGCCTTCAGGTCCTTTTTTCACTATGCCCTCTTCCTCCAGTCGAGCAAGTATGCGAGAGAGCGTTTCGGGATGCAGTCGTGTTCTTCGTTTTAATCCGTCGAATGTAAATATGGCTAAATCTTCCGTTTCTATTAGCGCCAATATGTCAGCGTCGCGTTCGCTAAGGGAATAGTCAGATGGAAGGCTTTGCCAATTAACATTCAGAACCGGTATCATTGTTCTAATTTCAGGTTGAAGCGTCGCTTTTGAATGTTATCCCATCTTTGTAAGAAAACCAACGTTCAATATTATTTGATGCTTAGATAAGGCGATTTTTGTTTTGATTGTTATCTTAACGTCACTTTTTCGCCGGTTGCAATGTAGACTACGGCTTCCATTATGTGTGTCGCGTGATCCCCGATTCGTTCGAGATATCTTACTACGAGTGTGCTTGAGACAGTGCACTCGTTTGAGACGCCTACCGCCTTCACAAGTTTGCCTAGAAACTCGTGGTACATGTCATCCACTCCTTGCTCGGTTTTAGTTATTTTCTTAACGAGTTCTGCGTCTAGGCTTTTAAGGGAACTGATGCTTATCTTGACCATTTTGAGGGTTTTTTCAGCCATTTTATTGATGTATTCGAATATCCATTTATCACAATTGCTTTTTGCATTGAAACGCGTGCTGATGAAGGATATGTCCCACGCATATCTGCCGTAACGTTCAAAGTCGTAGGCGACTTTGATGTAAGAGTTTATGATTCGTAAGTCAGAAGCTACAGGCTGATACTTCGCTATCAAACTGAAAGCTTTTTCTTCAACATCAGCAGTCGTTCCTACGAGAATTTCGGAGAGTTCATGCACATCGTTGGTTGTGTCTTTGCCTTCAAGAAAGCCTCTTAACGATATTGTGACAGCTTTTTCGGCATCTTTGCCCATCTTGTAAACCATTGTTGTTAATTCTTCTAAGCCTTTATCTAACAATCTTTGCATAATGTTCACTTTATCCGAACTTTCCAGTTATGTATTTTTCTGTTAACTCGCTTTTTGGGTTCTCGAATACTTCTGAAGTTGTGTCGAACTCTATAAGCTGACCTAGATACATGAAAGCGGTGAAATCTGAAACCCGAGCAGCCTGCTGCATATTGTGAGTCACAATTATAATGGTAAACTCCTTTTTAAGCGCAACAATCGACTCTTCAATTTTAGCTGTCGCGATAGGGTCAAGAGCTGAGCAAGGCTCATCCATAAGGATAACCTCCGGTTCAACCGCGAGGGCCCGGGCAATGCATAATCTCTGCTGCTGCCCCCCAGACAGGTTGGTTCCCGATTTCTTGAGGTCATCTTTAACCTCGTCCCAAAGGAACGCCATTCGAAGACTTTTTTCTGCCATGCTGTTCAGTGTCTCACTGTTTCTTACACCAGCGAGTTTCAAGCCTGCAACCGCATTATCGAAGATAGACATTGTCGGAAAAGGATTAGCCTTCTGGAAAACCATGCCTATTCTTCGGCGAATCGCCACTGGATCAACTTGTGGGGAATAAATGTTTACCCCATCCAAAAGAACCTCTCCTTCAACTTTTGCGTTCGGAGTCAATTCGTGAATTCGGTTAAGGCATCTAATCAAGGTAGTTTTACCACATCCAGAAGGACCCATAATGGCAGTAACCTTATTTTCAGGAAAACGCAAGGTGATCCCCTTTAAAACTTGCATTTTGCCAAAGTTAGCTTTCAAATCTTTCGTCGCTATCTTAGCACCCGGTGAATCTAAGCTTTTATGTTTGCTTATTTTCAATGCCCCTCCTAACATGATTTTGTATGCACATTATTGAATTTTTAGTCGTCAAACTTACATTTCCATCCTTGCTTTAGATGAATTTCTTCCTATAGTTAGCTTCACCAAAAGATTCAATGCCAGCAAGACGAGGATTAGGAGTAAAGCTGCCCCCCACGCCTGAGTTACTAGAGAAGGAGCCCCAGAAATAGCGTAATTGTAAATATAAATTGTTAATGAAGCTGTAGGCAGAAACAAACTCTTTGCAAAGATAACACTTGTAGCCGCTGTAAATAGCAATGGAGCTGTTTCTCCCATCGCACGCGCCACAGCCAAAAGTACGCCTGTTAATAGCCCATTTTTCCCTGTACTTAAAACGATTCTCAACACGGTTTTCCATCTGGGAATTCCAAGAGCCATCGATGCCTCTCTCAATGATGTTGGAACGAGTTTCAAAGACTCGCTTGTTGTCCTTGCAATTATAGGAGTCATTATAAGACTCAATGCGACGCCACCGGCAAAAGCAGAATATTCTTTCGTGGTCAAGACGATTAAAATAAAAACGAACAGGCCCAATACCATCGTGGGAAATCCAGTAAGTACATCATTCATAAAACCTGAAATTGTAGAAAGCTTAGATGTAGACCATTCCGAAAAAAAGATGCCAGCTCCAACGCCGATTGGTACCGAGATAAGCGCCCCTAAACCCACCATGATGAAAGAGCCTTGGATTGCTGGGCCTATTCCTCCTCCTGAAATATTTTGTGCAGTGGGCACATTGGTCAAGAAGCCTATACTTAAAGCCGGTGCCCCTTTCATAAAAACATCCCCGAGTATGAGTATTAAGGGAACTATGGCAAGAACTACGGCTATCAAGACTAATATCGTCATTAGCTTGTCAACGATTTTTCGCCAAAGTGAAATACGCGCAGGAAGATTAGCTTTTGTCATTTCCCTTTACACCTCTCAAAACTTAATTTGTATTCCACGATTCATCCTCCAAAGCAGAAGACGAGCAAGGACGTTGACTAATAAAGCGACAGCAAACAGGATTAGCGCAATTTCAAGGATAGACGATTCATAAAGTCCGGAAGAGCCGCCGAATTCATTGGCTATTAGCGAAGATAATGTGTAGCCAGGCGAAAACAAATTTGCGGTAATTGTGGGAATGTTGCCGATCAACATTGTGACAGCCATTGTTTCGCCGAAAGCGCGTCCAAGCCCCAAAATAAACCCGCCAAATATGCCTGATCGAGCATAAGGCAAAACACTTTTCTGTGTAACTTCCCAGTCTGTGGCGCCAAGCGAGTACATTGCTTCCCGCTGACTATTTGGAACAGCATTTAAAACATCTCTGGAAACAGCAGACATTGTTGGAATAATCATTATGGCCAACACAATTCCAGCGGTAAAAAAATCGGAGCCAAGATTAGGATTGCCCGAGAATAATGGAATAAAACCTAGATAATGATGCAAAGGGGTTTGTGCGTAAGTACGTAAAAGTGGAATAAGAACAAAAACACCCCATAAACCGTAAACAACACTGGGAACAGCCGCCAATAAATCAACAATTATTCCCAATACATAACCAAAGCTTCGATGGCTTTTTAGTTTCTCTGAAATAAAGATGGCAACACCCAGACTAATAGGGAATCCTATAACAATAGCGATAGCGGACGTCAACAATGTTCCATAAATAAACGGCAAAGCCCCAAATTCGTTCTTATTTACTTTCCATTTTGATCCAATCAAAAAAGCTGGTCCGAATTTGAATATTGATGCTGCTGCGCCCTTGTAAAGTTCAGCTGCAAGTGCAACAACAATCCCTATAATGAATAAGGCTGCAGCTATAAGCAGGATTTTTAATATTGTGTCGCCTCTTATTCTGAACTGCAACTTATTGTTGCCTCAGTATTTTGTTTAATATAAAAAATAAAGGGGTTTATAGCCTTTAAAACCTACTCGATGGGCACTCCATTGTAGGTTATCGACGCAAGTGTTGTATTGTCAATGGTGATTATACTAGCCGGCAGTGCGACGTAGCCTTCGCTTATTCCATATTCTTGGCCTGAGTTCACGATCCATGAAAGGAAGTTGACGAGAGCTGCACCTTGAGCTTGGTTAGTCTGCTGCTGATAAACGAGGGCGTAAGTCATTGTGACGATTGGATAGATAGTGGTGGCTGTTGCATTTTTGTAGGTGTTGTCAATTATCGATACAGTAGTCCATGAGGCATTTCCTGCTGGAAGCATTGTTGCTCCTGCTGCAAGAGTAGCCGCAATGTTTGTATCGTTAGCTAAGATGAAATTGCCTGCGGCGTTTTCAACAGCTCCATAGTAAAGTGAAGTTTCACCAGGGTTTTCAAGTATGTACGAAATTTCAAGCGGACCGATTGTGTCATTGGTTGTAGAAATATACCCTGCTACACCAGCATTTTTGGGCTCCGTTACTTCGTTTGGAATTATTGGCCAGATACTTGGACTTGTGCTTGGCGGCCCCACAGCTGTTGCCCATGCACTGCTTGTATCATATAAGAAATCGGTGAAGGCGAACATAGTTCCGCTTGAATCAGATCGGTGAACGCACAAAATTGCTGTATTAGGTAACAACGCGGCAATGCTTGGGCTTTGCAGAGCTTGAATTTGTGGATCATTCCACATGGTAATGTTTCCCATGAAGATCTGTGCTAAAACTGGACCGGTGAAATTGAGACCGTTCGTCATTAATGCGCCATTAGTGAGAGGTAATCTATATGCTGGAACGACTGCGCTGGCAGTTATAGGTATGGTTAGGCATGTTTGACCTGCGGGCGTAGTAGGTACTTCTGCGTACTGTGCTGCCGTTAGTGGTGCATCTGATTCGCCGAAATTCCCCAGTCCATCAACTATAAAGTCAGTAATTCCGGCACCGCTTCCTACTGCATTATAGGTAATTGATATTTGTGGTTCAGCTTGTGCGTAGAATACTAGCCAAGTAGACATTAGTGGGGCGACGAGTGTTCCTCCATTTCCCGTTAAGGTTGCTGCTGCTAGCGGCGCTGGAGTGGGAGTGGGAG
>Ga0187784_10002576_pt1 | contig 14537 bp, 12 predicted proteins | sample 1015_SJ02_MP15_2_FD_132964 | JGI IMG/M metagenome (GOLD analysis project Ga0187784, IMG submission 132964) | Tropical peat soil microbial communities from peatlands in Department of Meta, Colombia - 1015_SJ02_MP15_20_MG | ecosystem: Environmental > Terrestrial > Soil > Wetlands > Peat | place...
CAAGGGTTTCAACCCCTGAGGGCCGGGTCGGCCGATCAAGACATTTGCAAAGTAGGTTCTACTTCGCGACCGTGATCGTGGTTTTTGCCGCGCCCACGTTTTCAAACCTATCGTAAGCGCGCACCGCGATCGTGTGCTCACCTGGCGTGAGGCCTCGCACGGTGAATTCGTACGATTCCGTCTTGCTGTCGCTGATGCCCGTTACCGGCGCAAGCAACACCCAATCGCCGCCATCCACGCTGTATTGCGCTTTTTCGACGCTGCTCGTTGCATCGCTGGCCGTGAACCGGAAATCATACGCAACGCCCTGCGAACGGTCCGCGTTCATTCCACTCGGACTCGCCTGCAGCTTCTCAATGCTGGGCGGCGTGTTGTCCACTTCAAATCGTTCGCTCTCCCGCTCCGTCTTCAGTGCTGCGGCTGGTGGATTGGACGGCGCATCGCTCGCCACGATTTTCAGGTAATACGCCCCATCCGGCATCGTCGTCGTGTCCCAGGAATAAAATTTCTGGTCCAGATTGTCTTTCAGAAGTTTCCAGTCGTACTCGCTCTCGCCCCGGAAATACACGGCGTAGCGCAAATCGTCGTCATTGTCGTCGTGGGCGCTCCACAATACAGACTGGTATCCCTTTTGTTGCGTTCCTTGTGGTGGCTGCTCAAATTTGGCCGCGTTCGTCGTCGTAATCACCACGCCGCTGGGGTTGGGCGTTGGTGGTTGCTTCAGAACAACAGTGGCCGACTGCCCCATAACAATCTGCTGCGCTTGCACGCGCACCCCCGGGTCCTGCAGGACAATCCCATCAATCACCGGTGCTACATTTTTCGGCTGGTACGCCACGCTCACCCAATCGATCCCGTCGCCGGGGCGACCATCGTGGATCACGGCTTTCCACTGCAGGAATCTCGCCGCGGGCGCTTCCACGGGTGTCGCGGATGCCGTGTATGGCCCAAACCACCGCGACCATTCCTTGGCCGGGTCTTCCGTGTTTCCGCTGCGCACGAAAAACTCCAGTCGCGCCTCACCCGCGCTCTTTCCATCCTTACCTGCTGCGGCGCCAGCGCTATCCGGTGGTCCCCACCACTCGATGCGTCCCCACTGCGAAAAGAGCTTCGCGTCGAACGATTGCGACTCAAACGTGCCTTCCGGCTCGTACTCCGGGCCCAGCGAAAACACCTTGCCGGGATTCGCGGTGCACAGAAACACCTTGCCGCCGGACGAGCGCGAAATTCCCGTGATTTGCGCCGAACCCGATTTTGCCAGTTGCGCATACACCCCGCGCCCGTCAATCACCAGCAGCGAACCGGTGTTTCCTGTTCCCGCAAGCAATCGCCCGTCCGAATTCAGCCCCAACGCGTAGACCACCTCGTCCCGCGAACTCCAGATCTCTTCGGGTGCCCCATCCGTCGCGATCCTGTAAATGCTGCTCGAAATGGCCTGCGGAAACGCCAGGAAGGGAACTCCGGCCTGGCCGCCCATCGGCACGACCGTAGTGGTTACGGTCGTCGTTCCCTGGGGCGTCGCGATCACCGCCGCAGGAGCTTGCGTGGCCGCTTTCTGTTTCTCCCCAATCGCTGCCACGTAAACAATTCCGTCCGGCGCCACCGTCAGCGAAGTCACCTCGCGCTTCGCGGTCTCGTAAATCACGAACCCTTCCGCCATGGCCTCTTCCGCCGGTTTTTTCTTCGTGGCTTTCTCAACCCTTCGCGATATCCGCAAGACCCGCCCATTAGGCTCCGTCCCGGCTAGCAGATTGTACTTCGCTTCGAACGCCAGCACCTTGATGTGCGCCTCGTCGCTCGCGTAGAAAAGTTCTCCCTTGCCCTCCGTTGTCACCGCGAAGATCTGCCCCTTATCGCCCGTCGCCACGTACAGCGTTCCATCCGCTCCGAACGCCAGGTCCCAGATGTATTTCGTCTTGGGTTCAAAGAAAACCGACTTTTCACCGCCCGGCGTAACGCGATAGACCTTCCCGTCCGGCGACGTCGCCACATACAGGTTGCCCTTCGCGTCAAACGTGATCGCTTGCACCAGCAGGTCCGTGGATTCAAAGACTGTCTTCGGCTTCCCGTTTCCCTCAAATCGGAATACCTTCGCGGGAGATCCTCCGCCCGCGTACAACACGCCCACGGGATCCGTCCGCAGCGACCACAGATAGGAAGCATCCGCGTCGGAAATCAGCGTGAATTTCGGCGCAAGCTCCAGGTGTCCATCGCTCCGCACCGCCACGCCCTTCGCCGTGCCTTTCAGGAATTCTTCATACGTGGATTGGTGCCAACGGCGCGTGTGGTCCGCCACAGCGGACGCCGCCACCAGGCAAACCAGCGAGGCCAGCAAGATCAAGCGTTGCGTAAGTTTCGACATGGACAGTTTCACCGAATTTGGAGATTCAAGGAGATTAGCCCGAAAACAGGGCCGCCAAGCGCAATCGAAGACTCGCTGGACAAGGATTCGCGAAGCACCTGCACCGTGCCCGGCGCCGGACGCCCGTCAATCATGTTGATCTGCGACAGCGGCACATTCGGCAATTCCTTGTCGTCCCACACCAGCGTCGGCGCCGGCACAAACATCCCCACATACAATCGGTCATTGCGCCGTTCGCGATTCATCAGCGTGATCAGTTGATCGAGCCCCTCCGGCCCCGCCGCGCCGGGCATGCCGGGAAAATTGAACCCGCGCGACGCCCGGTTCATCCAGTCCGCATCGCTCACCAGCACCCGCAACGTTGTGCCCCGCGCAATCTGGTCCGGCACGTGCACCGTGGTTTCTTCGATGCGTGCCGGCCCGCGATACGGCAGCAAAAGCACGCGCACTTTCAGATTTTCACCCGGTGCCGCTTCGCCCTTTTCCAGCCATGCGCTGTCAATCGTGTAGGACTTCCGCCCCGGCTGGCTTTCCACGCGCAGCGCAATGCGCTCCACCGTAGGAATCTCGTAATTATTGTTGAAGAGCCGCCCGAACATGCTCTGCACCACCAGCGCAATCGGCATGCTGTCTGGCATCAGCGAATCGCCCGGCGCAAACGTGTTGTCCACCTGCACCGGCACGTGCCCCTGTAACCGGATTTCGCCCGTCAATCGCAGTGTCGTTCCCTCGCCATACAGCGCATTCTGGCCAATCCCGCTGAAGGTCGTTAGGGCCACCAGCAGCGGCGTCAGCTTCGGATGATTCACCAACTCGAAGTGTAACTTCTTCTCCGCGCTCCCGGCGGCCACAAACGTCAAATCCAGCGGAATCATCGCCGGCGGCGGGCCCAGTTTCCCCGTCACCGCCGTCAGGTGATCGCCGGTGATCGTTCCAATCGAGCCGCCCACATTCACAATCTTCGTGGACCTCATTGACGACGCTAAGGTGGTCACCACGCGGCTCCGCGCCATGGGCATCTGGATGTCGCCCAGGTTCATGAACGGATGCCCGCACAGGAACACCCGGTCCCCCTGCACCGCCGTTACCGTGCATGCCGCATTGATCGACGCATCGCCCTGCACCAGCACCATTCCCGCCATGTCCCCGGCCGCCAGGTGCGCATCCTCCGGCCGCGCTTCGGCCGTGCCGCCCTGTGCCGCCACAATTCCATAACTCTGCAGTTGCGGCGCAAACTGCTGCAGCGCCGCCAGCTGGAATCCAGAGAACACTAGCGGCGTCTCGATGGGTTCCAGCGACGATCCGCTCGGCAGGGCGTTGCGTGCCAGCGCGTCGTTCGGCAATGTGAATTGTTGCGGGCTGGCTCGTGCCGCGGCGTTTTCCGTTGGCGGCCGCAGCACATCTTCAATCGGCGTCACGGCCGCAATCGCTTCTTTTGTGAAAATTCCCAACTGTAGCGAGAGCGCCCCCGCCAGCTTCCCCTCCAAATAGACGGGACTCCCGCTCATCCCAGCCACCACGCCGGTGTGCTCCACCAGCGGCCCCTTCAGTTGCACCAGGATGATGGACTGCTTTGGCCCCAGAAAATTCGGCAGCACCCCCAGCACTTCCAGGTCAAACTTCTCGATTTGATCACCAGCGAAAATCGTGTAGGCATAGCCGTGCATTCCCGCGCGTACTTGGGATAACGGCATGATTTCCGCGGAATCCGGGGGAGCAGCCGCAACAGCAAGGCCGCCAAGAAGCAGGGCTGGCACAATCAACTTTGCTAACCGCTGGAAAAAGCGTGCCATAGCGAAGATAGACGTGACCCCCAACGTGAAGGATGCATGATACTGGTTGGGGAGGGGGGTACGCAATTGAACCGCCAGCGTGGCCGGGCTAGCCGCAAAGGCTTAGCCTTCCTAGGACTCGACTTGGCCCTTCTTGCGGTTTCTCACTGCAACGCGATATTGTGAACGGAGCAAGCGGAGGAGGAACCATGGCAGAACCCACCAAGGAAGAATTGCTCGCGCGCATCGCCGAGCTTGAGAAGCAGACCCAGGGCCGCAAGAAGGGCACGCTCGAATTCCGTGTTGGCGAAAAAGGAGGCGTCAGCGTCTACGGCCTCGGGCGTTTCCCGGTCACGCTCTATTACGAGCAGTGGGTGCGCCTCCTCGATGCCGCCAAGGACCTGCGCGCTTTCCTCGAGGAAAACAAGCACCGCCTCAAGCTCAGAGATCAGTAGAAAATAGCTGGCGAAAGTCACCCCAGTCGTGGCGGTGTGTCTCGTGTGGCTTCTTCTTGTGCCCTATATGAGATAAGGACGCGCAGCTACGTTCCGAATCTTATCGGGTGGAATCGCCGGCCTTAGGCGCTGTCGCGGGGTTGTGTTTTGTGGTTCGCGCATCGTCCCGTTCCCGAGATTTCGCCTCATCCATTTTCATGCCTTGCGCATCCGAGCGATCCGCCCCTTGCGCTCTGGGTGCTTGCTCAGGGGAAGACCCGGTCACCGCGGGGGCGTGATGATTCGGAATCGCGGCCAGCAATACTCCCACAACAAACAGCGCGCCCAGGCCCAAGGCGAGTTTCGTGGCCAACTGTAGCAGTGTGCGGCGGGCAAACATGTCTCCCCCCAAATACAGCGCGATGCGCAATTTGTTCCCTTCCATGATACGGATGCCTCCCGAAAGATGTTTCGCCTCATTTCCACCCGCGTTCCCCATCAAAACTGTCCCCCAGTACAGGCGATCGTTGCCCTCCTCTTCGTAGGGGTCCGGCACCGTTTACCCTGTGCTTTGAAGGGCTGGACCCCATCTCGGCAGGACGTATCCGCGAGTCCTGCGGCCTTTTTCTTGGGTTTCTCTTTCTTGTGTAGGGGCCGCCTTCTGAGGCGGTCCGCTCTTGGGTTTGCCGTTGTTTGTATAGCACCCACCACCCAACCTGTCATCCCGAGCGGAGCGACCCGACTTTTTCTTCCGCGCCGAATTGTGGCGCGTCGGGTCGCGCAGTCGAGGGATCCCTCCGCAACTCTTCTTTTGCAATCCCCGCAGCTTTTCTCTCACCGCACGAACTTCCGCGCCCCCGCGGCCACAAATCTCTCCGTGATAAACTGAATACAGGCCACTGCATCGTGAGACAAGAGACCATTCATCCCGCCAAGGCCCTCACCGGCGCCCTCGAACTTCCCGGCGACAAATCCATCTCCCATCGCTACGCCATGCTCGCCGCCCTCGCCGAGGGCGCCAGTGAACTCCGCCACTTTGCCGCTGCACGCGATTGTCACAGCACGCTCGCTTGCATGAAGTCGCTCGGCGCGGATGTGAAAGTGGACGGCAGCACAGTCAAAATCACCGGGCGCGGCCTCCGTGGCTTGAAAAGCTCCTGGCGCACCCTGGACGCGGAAAATTCCGGCACCACCATCCGCCTGCTCTCCGGAATCCTCAGCGGGCAAAACTTCACCACCAGAATTACCGGCGATGCCTCGCTGCAAAAGCGCCCCATGAAGCGCGTCGTCACCCCACTCCTCCAGATGGGCGCGGAGATTCAAGCGCGCGATGGCAATTTCCCCCCGCTCGAAATTCGCGGCGGCCATCTGCACGGCATCCGCTATGAGATGCCTGTAGCCAGTGCTCAGGTTAAATCCGCCATCCTTCTCGCCGGTCTGTATGCCAACGGCGAAACGCTGGTCACCGAACCAGCCCCAACGCGCGATCATACCGAACTCGCCCTAGAACTCTTTGGGGCGCGCGTCGAAAAACGAGGCCGCACTGTCGTCATTCAAGGCATGGCGGACGGCCCCGGCAAAAGAGCGTTGCAGCCCAAGTCCCTCGATGTGCCGGGCGATCTCTCCTCGGCCGTGTTCTTCATCGCCGCCGCGTCGCTCCTGCCCGCATCGAATCTGTTCATCGCCAATGTGGGCTTGAATCCCACCCGTTCTGCGATTCTCGATTTCTTCCAATCCATGGGCGCTTCACTCACGGTTCTGAACCTGCAAAGCGCGCAAGGCGAGTTGGTCGGCGATTTGAGCGTGAAGGGCGCGGCCCTGAAAGGCGGCCGCATTTCTGGTGAACTCGTGCCCCAGCTCATTGACGAATTGCCTATGCTCGCCGCTCTCGGGCCTTTCACCGAGGAAGGCATCGAGATTCGCGATGCCTCCGAATTGCGCGTGAAGGAGAGCGACCGCATTGCCGCCCTTGCCGAGAATCTTCGCAAAATGGGCGCGAAGGTCGCAGAGCTCCCCGATGGCTTGCGCGTGGAAGGCCGCCACTCCGGCAAAATGCATGGCGCGGAAATCCGGCCGCACGGCGATCATCGCATCGCCATGGCCTTCGCCGTGGCCGGTCTGGCCGCCGAAGGTGAAACCCTAATCCGCGATGCCGATTGCGCCGCAGTCTCCTATCCTCGTTTTTTTGATGAGTTGCGCCGTTTGACCGAGGACTAACCTGTATTTCGGCAATGACGCGCCGCGATATCAGCGATCAGATATCAGATATCGGCCACCAGGGAGCAAGGAGTTGCGTAGAGGCGGATTCAGCGCGGTTCGTTGGCGCGAAGCGTTCGCTTTGCGCTCTCCGAAGCTCCGATGTTGTTCATCACCCTCTCGCGCATCCGGAAGAGCATGCTGGCCAATTCATCGGTTGCGCGAAGAACCTGCTCTGCCGAACCCTGGGGAGCAAAGCCCAGGCGCCGCGCGATGATGACATGAGTTTCCAGTTCGCGAACAGAGCCGCACGCGATCGCCAAGTACCGCCCAAACTCACGCGTGTTCCATCTGCCGAAGCCCTCGGCTATATTTGCTGGCACGGACGTGGCTGCTCTACGGATTTGCGATGTCAGTCCGAACCGCTCATCAGCCCGTAAGGTGGCGGAAAACTTGTAGCACGTCTCGACCAGATCCATGGCCTTCTGCCAGATCTTAAGCTCGCGTACCGATTGCAAGGGAGCGCCCGCCTGTTAACGGATACCTTATATTCCACAATAGTACCACACTCTTAAGCGGGCAGCGACTGAGCAGGCGTGGAGCCTCGAGTGCCTGATCCCTGGTCCCCAATATCCACGGATTCCTGATATCTGCTCGCTGATATCTGATATCGGATCTGCATGATCCACCAACTACTGTTCAGTGGCCGGTGGTATCGGTGCCGTGGGCGGGGCGTTCAAGGGAATTGGCCGCGGAGGCGTCGCTGGCGCCATGAGCGCAATGGATGTCCGCCGCAACGCGATATTCCCATAACTGGTCTTCAACGTAATCTTCGGGCCCTTCCCGGACCCATACTTGCCTGCCAGGCTTGCATCTCCGGACGGAGCCTTGACCGGCCCCAGCCCGGGAAACTCGCTGTCTACGTCGCAGTCGCGGCAATCCGCCTGAATCTCGAAGCTGGAGCTGCCCGGCAAGCTCAATGAAATGCTCGATGACGAATTCGTGATTAGCACATCGGCCTTCGGTGCCGATGAAAACCGCACGTTGATATTGGCATTGCGGTTGTCGATGTTCACCTTTCCACCCGGATTTTCCACGTTAATCTCGGTGTCGCGCGCCCGCAAATTCACATTCCCGGACGCACCAATCAAACTCAGGTTTCCCGGACCTGCCTCCATGTGCCCTGTCAGCGAGGACAACGTCAGGTCCGCTTTTGCCGACACCAGGTGCACGCCCTTCAGCACATTATCCGCGCGCACCGGCCCGTAGAAATCGCCGTCCACCGTCAGGCTTCCCTTGGCGCCGACCACTTCAATTTCTCCGCCTTTCCCGGAAATCTTCACGTCGCCCTTCGTGTCATTAATCTTAGCGTCTCCATCGCGCATTTCCACCGCCACGTCCCCACCGGTCGATCGCACTGCAACGTCGCCGCTCTGGTTGCCAACAACGACCCCGGCCGCCATATCAGAGACTTCTACGTCCCCTTTTTCCGTTTTGACCGTCAACGTGGATTGCTTTGGGACTGACACTTCCATATCCACGCCAATCCTGGCATCCGGGCGGTCGATCCCGCTAGGCTGCACTTCGTAGGCGTCTCCGTTCTTGCTGATCTCCACTGAAATTGGCTTGGCAATTCGTCCAGCATCCTCCTCGTTCCACGTTCGCACATTTTTCTTCGCCGTGATCCGGATCTGCGATTCGTCCGATCCCCTCACAGTGATGTCGCCGCGGACGGTCCGCACCAGCACCGGCGCCTTCGCGGGAATCGTTTTTGGCGCAACGTATAAGTCAAACGAATAGGTATCCCCTTGAGGAATGGGAAACCTGGTTTCGATATATTCGTACGCCACCACGATGCCGAGCAGCGCAATCATTCCAAGCACCAGGAACACTTCGCCGGCAGTAATTCCTACTCCGCTGCTTCCAAACCGCCGTCCCGCGGTCCGCTCGTACAGGATCACTACGCCCCAGAAAATGATCAGCAGCGGCCACCAGTGCGTGAAGAACCTCTGCAATTCCAAATGCCTGTAGTTATGCAGGAGGAGAATCAAGGCCACGGAAATAAGAACAAGACCGGAAAAGAGTCCGCTACTGCGCGTCCGGGTGCTGGCCATAGTCTGTTTATTGCCCCTGCCCGCTGGACGGGGTCTGTGGAGTGCGGCCCGGCGGCACCGCCGGCAGAGCGGGTGGCGAAGCAATATCGACATGCCCCTCTCGCGATACAAGCGACGACGCCAGCAGCAACAAACCAACCACCAGCAGGATCACCGGGTACGTATTCCCGAATTCAAGAGGTCCGCCGAGCAATTGCCCTAGCAAAAAGAGAATTCCGGCTGTGATCAATACTGCCGGCCACATCAGGCCCCGGATTGTGCAACTTTGACAATGACAACGGACCTGTGTGCTCATAGGCGCCCTCGCATCAACTCTTCCCGGTTATCCGGTTCCGCAACAACAGCACGCCCACGGCAATCAACACAAGGGGCCAAAAAAACTGGCGAACGCGGAAATACTCGAAGAAGCCGAAATTGTGCAGCAGCACCAGCAATCCGATTCCAATCAGGATCATGGGGCCGATCGGCCGATTCTTTGACCAGCCTTCAAAAGGATCCAGAAGCGGCGCACCCGCTGACCTGGCCTTTGCCACCCGCAGTGCGTCGATCGCCATGTAGATCGGGAAGATGATCACCGCCAGAATGAATATTGCCGTCAGGCCATCGCCAAGGTCGCTGCTCAGCCCCAGGATGATTCCCGCGAAGATCACGATGTGCAGCAGCGCCTTGTTGTACTCGCCGTTATAGATCGCGCCGAGCCCGGGCAGAAACCCGAGCAGGAACGCAACCCCGGGATTTGCCCCGCTCTTCGGTGCTGCCGCTGGCGGTATGGCCATGGCGGGCTCTTCCGGCGGAGTTGCGGCTCCCGGCGCCACTGCCGGCTGCTGTGGAGTTAACCCCATAACCGCTGCCAGGCACTCCTCGCAATACAGCACATCACGCACGGGCCGCACGCACGCTGGGCACATCGGCTTGCCGCAATTCCGGCAATACCCTGAAGCATCCACTTCCGGATGCACGGCACATTTCATCGCAGGCTCCTCTCCAACAGCACGGGACACTCTGCCGCCAGCAAGTCCACCTGGCGGGCCAGCTCATTCGCGCGATTCTGCTGCCGCGGTTGCGCCGGTTTCTGATCGTTGGTCTGGCCGGGTTCTTTCTCCGGGGTCGATTTCGGCAACGACTCTTCTGGGGTGGCCTGCAAGTCGTTTTGCCCCTCGCGGAGGCGGGACTGTATCTCGTACACCACGCGCAAGTCGCTCACATACTTCACGGTCCGTGCATACCCCAGATGGGCCTGCCGGTCCACATTGTGATACACCGTCGCCGGTCGCAGATCCGCCAGCTTCGGCTTGCGCAAGGAAAATCCCGATGCGCCCACCAGCACGATGCAAGTGGCGAACACGCTCGCCACCCCATACGCAAACTTCGGCGATGCCAATCCGCGCAGGAAATTGCGCCATGCCTGCCACAGGGAAACCGTTTCGCGCGGCCCCAGTGTCTTGTCCAGAATTTCGTACACCAGCCGCGGCGGCACTTCCACTTCTTCCATCGCATGCATTTCGCCGACAAGCCCGCGCACGCTTGCCAGCAGCGGCGCACACTCCGGGCACGTCGCCACATGGGCATCGAACGCAGCCCGTTCCGGGCCCGCCAGCAGCCCGTCGAGATAATCGCTCAATCGCGCTTCAATCTGTTCACATGTCCAGGTCATCGCTTGACCCCCGGCGGCGGAGTTGCCTCCACCGTTACTTCCACTGCAAATTCTTGTGTAACGTTCCGCTTCATGCCGGCCGTACTCCCATCTGCTGCAAGATCCGTGCCAACTCAATCCTTCCGCGGTTGATCCGTGACTTCACTGTGCCCTCAGGTACCTCCAGCACCCGCTGAATCTCTGCATATTCCAGTTGCTGCAGGTCCCGCAAGATCACCGCCTCGCGCAATTCTGGTGAAAGCCGCGTCAGCGCGCTCTGCACCTGACCGCGCAACTCCCCCAGGAGCGCCTGCTGATCCGGTCGGCGGGCCGACGATTCCTTGTTCTCCACCACCGGTATGGCGTCGTCCAGCGAATCCGTAATGCGGTCGCGCTTCGTGCGCCGGTAATGGTCAATCAGCAGGTTGCGCGTCACGCTGGTCATCCAGGTTGCGAAGCCTCCGTGTGCCGACCGGTAACTCACTAATGTCCGATAAACGCGAAGGAAAACCTCTTGCGATAGGTCCTCGGCTTCCGTGCGGTTCCCTACAAATCGGTAGCAGATATTGTAGATTCGCCTCGTGTGCCGACGCACAAGTTCCTCCCAGGCCGAGCCATCGCCCTGGAGGCATTGCTGGACCAGTTGGGCATCCTGCTCCAAGCTTCCCTTAGCCCCATTTTCCCGATTCCCGCACTCACGAAAACCGCAGGTGACTTCACTCGGCCTGCCATATAGTGGAACGCAAATTGCCCCTGGAATGTTCCCCTGCTGACCAGGCGTGAAACCCACCGGATAGGGGCATCTTACCACTCCTGCCACCCCTGGCAAGACGTTGCATTTCAATTGGTTATGCGCACTTGACGCCACCCTCCCGCCCCCAGTACTCTTCTGCCTCATGGGTGCTACGTCGAGGAAGTGGTGGCTGCTGAGCTTGGGTGTGGTCCTGCTCTGGTTCCTCCTCTTCCATTCTCGCCATCTTCTGAACATCAGCGAGTTCAGTGGCGTAAAGCTCTGGCACGCCATCCGCGGAGCAAATTACTCCTACCTGTTCGTTTCGATAGTTGTCATCTACCTTGTGTACGCGGTGCGTGCCCTGCGTTGGCAGAAATTCCAGACCCACGTTGGCCACGCTAGCTTCTGGAATATTTACGCTATGAACCTCGCGGGCTTCAGCGCCCTCTTTCTGCTGGGCCGCGCCGCCGAGCCTCTCCGCCCGGTGCTCATATCCCGCAAGGACAAAGTTCCCCTCGCCGATACTTTTGGCATCTACGCCCTGGAGCGCATCCTTGACACCGCCAGCACCGCGGTCCTCGCTGCCATTGGCCTTCTCGTCTTTGAGTCCTCCGGTCACTCGACCGCCGAAGGCACTGCCCAGGCCTTTGAGAAAGCCGCCCGCACGGCAGGCACGGTTTTTTCCCTCCTCGCCCTTTTCGCCATTTCCGCGCTGGTCTATCTCCGCCTCCATGGCACGGCTGTCTTAGAGCGCCGCATGCAAGGCTGGCTCGCAGCCCACGGTTGGCGCTCCGGCTTCGCGCGCATCGTTCTCGGTTTCTCCCGCGGCGTGCAGACGGTTCGCACGTGGGGCGATCTCGCGGCGGCGGTACTTCTCTCCGCGCTGCACTGGTGGCTCGTCGTGGCCATTTATTTCCTGGTCATCAAGAGCTTTGGCGGAAAGCTTGGGACGCTCACGTTTACCGATGCCATGCTGGTTCTTGTGTTCACCATGGTGGGCTCCGTTGTGCAACTTCCCACCGTGGGCGGCGGTGCGCAAGCGCTCTCCATCGTTGCATTCACGCGTTTGTATGGAGTAGAACAGGAAGCGGCAGTTGCCGGCGCGATGGTGCTGTGGTTGGTTACCTTCGCTTCGTGCACGCTGGCCGGTGTGCCCATACTGTTCCGCGAAGGATGGTCGCTCGGCGAATTGCGCCGCATGAGCCAGCACGAGGACGAGCAGATCGACGCCGAAATCGCCGCTCGCTGATTTTGTAGTGGCCGGTCTTTAGGTAGGCTCTTGGGTTTCCTTTGGAGTGCGGCGGCTTGCCGCCGCTTTTGCGGCTTCTGGCGTCGCCGACAAACTTCACTTCATCGCTCCCCGCTAAATCCACCAATCCGTAGTTTTCCTGGTTCCTGATCGCTGATATCTGATATCCGATATCTGATTTCTGATATCCTTCCTTACATCAGGAGAATCTCCCGCGTGAAATGTCCTTTCTGCGCAAACATTGACGACAAGGTAATCGATTCCCGCGAAGGACGCACCGGCGACACCATCCGCCGCCGCCGCGAATGCCTGAAATGTTCCCGCCGCTTCACCACCTACGAGCGCATTGACGAAATCCCCTACATGGTGATCAAGAAGGACGGCCGCCGCGAACGCTTCGAGCGCCAGAAAATTCTGCAAGGTTTGCTGAAGGCTTGCGAAAAGCGCCCTGTGCCCACTCCCAGACTCGAAGCCATCGTGGACGAAATCGAAGGCGTGGTCCACGAAGCCACCGAAAGGGAACTGACCACCACGGAAATCGGCGAAATGATCATGCACCGCCTCAAGAAGCTGGACAAAGTGGCCTACGTGCGTTTCGCCAGCGTGTACATGGATTTCAAGGACGTCCAGGAATTCATGTCCGAGCTCAAGAACCTCCTCAAAGACCGCGCTCTCCCCAAAAAGTAGTTTCCGCTTGCGCCTGTCTCTTTTTCGGGAGGGCATGGCTTCAGTCGTGCCGTAAAGCGCCCCAAGAACAAATACTCCCAAAACCGGTCATCCCGAGCAGCGCGAGGGATCTGCTTGTCTCTTTCTTATGTAAGGCCCGCCTCTCCTCCTTGCTGTCATCCCGACCGGAGCGGCCCGATTTTTTCTTTCGCGCCGGATTATGGCGCGTCGGGCCGCGGAGTGGAGGGATCTCTCTTCCTGTCTGTTGCTCGCGCGCCTTGCCGCCCGCCCGCGAAACTTCGCGCTACTCCTCGGGCTCGGCGACGATGGGATCCACGCATGCAGCGCGTTGCGGGAGTAGCCTGCGAAACACCGCCGCGGCGGCAATCGCCGTCAGCACCAACACCATGGGGTCAATCGGATGGCGGTAGCGCAGCGAGGCGTGCATCAGATAGTAGAGCAAGGGAAAAGCAATTGGGAAAGCCGCCAGCGGAAACGCGTACGCATTGCGCCTGAAAAAGAGAACGGCTACGCCCAGTAAGGCTCCCACGGAAGTCAGGAAACTCCCCAAAAGGATGCCGCGAACCAAGAGCGAGTCCGTTTCACGAAATTTTTCCAGCGGCTCCGGCGATCCCATCCAGAAATCCGGAAAGCGCTTGGCCGTAAGCTCCAGCTCCACGCGCGGATGAGTCGCGATGAACTGCAAGGCTTTGCGTTTCTCTTCATCCATGAAAGCTGTCTCTCCCATTCTCAGGTAGCGCAAGACCTCGCGGTCATAGGTGATGGCCGCGGGCAAGTTCCTACGCCGTTCGTCGTAGTTTTCGTTGTTGCCGACGTACAGCTCAAAGCCGAAGTTGGAACGCAACGGAATGAACCGGTGGAAAACGACGTAGTTGCGCACGGTCCACGGAACGCAACACAGCAGCGCCAGAGCCGCCGCAAACGCGGGCCGCGCGAGATGCCAACGCCCTTCGCGGTGCGCGCGATAAGCCAGCCATCCCAACAGCAGCGGGAAAAGGGTAGCCAGCGCGGGGTTGCTCATCAGCGCAACACCCCAAAGCAGGCCGTAGCCGCACCAATCGCGCCAACGGCGTGACCCCGCCAACTCCAAAGTGGCCCACAGGATGGTCGCCGCCAGCAGCGCCGAGAGCGAGGTATCCCAGATCCATTCGAAGGGCATCATGATCGCGTTGGTGAATAAAGCCCACAGCCAGGCGGAGAGACTCGCAACTCCCATGCCCGCGACTCGTTTGCTGGTATAAAAAATCGCCACGCACGCGGCCGAAGCGAAAAGAATGTTCAGAAAAACTGCGGCGAAAAAAGAGGCGCGCGTGTAGATGCCAAACAGTTTGAACAATCCGGCAATCAGCAGAGGATA
>Ga0187784_10002578_pt1 | contig 14534 bp, 13 predicted proteins | sample 1015_SJ02_MP15_2_FD_132964 | JGI IMG/M metagenome (GOLD analysis project Ga0187784, IMG submission 132964) | Tropical peat soil microbial communities from peatlands in Department of Meta, Colombia - 1015_SJ02_MP15_20_MG | ecosystem: Environmental > Terrestrial > Soil > Wetlands > Peat | place...
CGCGATCGCGAGCCGGCGAGCAGCTGCAGATAGTCGACGACGAGCAGGTCGAGCCCCTTCTGCCGCTTCAGCCGCCGCGCGCGCGCCGCAAGCTGCGCGATCGAGATGCCGCCGCTCTGGTCGATGTAGAAGGGGACGTTCTGCATCTCCCGCGCCGCGTCGGTGATGCGGCGAAAGTCGTCCTCATTGATGTCGCCGCGCCTGATCTTGTAGCTTGGAACGCCCGCCTGCTCGGCGATGACGCGCGTCGCGATCTGCTCGGCGGACATCTCGAGCGAAAAGAAGCCGACGATTCCGCCGTTGACGGTCTTGTGCGAGCCGTCCGGCTCGACCTCGAACTGATAGGCCTTGGCGATGTTGAAGCCGATGTTCGTCGCGAGCGCCGACTTGCCCATGCCGGGGCGCCCGGCGACGATGATGAGGTCTGACTTCTGCAAACCGCCCATTTTCTCGTCAAGGTCGATGAGGCCGGTCGCCATGCCGGAGAGCCGTCCGTCGCGCTGATAGGCGTGGACCGCCATGTCGATCGCGACGGTCAGCGCCTCGGAGAAGCGCTGGAAGCCGCCATCGTAGCGCCCGGTTTCCGCGATCGCATAGAGGCGGCGCTCTGCTTCCTCGATCTGCTGGCGCGGCGATGAGTCGATTGGCGAATCATAGGCGAGATTGACCACTTCCTCGCCGATTGTGATCAAATCGCGGCGCACCGCGAGATCATGGATCATGCGCGCATAGTCTTCGGCGTTGATGATCGTCGTGGCGTTGGCGGCGAGCCGCGCGAGATAGGGCTGCAACGCGACGCCGTCCGGCAGCTGCATTGCGGAGAGAAGACTCTTCAGCGTGATCACGGAGGCGACGCGGCCGGCGCGGATCTGCTGGCCGCAGGCCTCGAAGATGCGCCGGTGCAGCTCCTCGCTGAAGTGCTCGGGCCTCAAGAAGTCGGAGACGCGGTCGAACGCGTCGTTGTTCATGATCAGCGCCCCGAGCAGCGCTTGCTCAGCTTCGATGTTGTGGGGCGGAATGCGGGCGGAAACGGCGTGCGGGTCGGCGACGTCGAAACGTCTCGCCGACGCGGATTCATGCGCGGGCATTTTCTCTCACGGTTGGGTTGGAGCCGACGGCTTTAGAACGCCACGCGCGGACCAGAAGCAGACGCAATATTTTTGCCCGAACGGCTCGCCTCTCGCAAGCGCGTCGTCGCTGAACGAGCTTCCCAGGGGCGCCGTCGACGGCCTTTTGAGCGCAATCCACAAAGCAAAAAAAATTGCGCCGCCAAAATCTCCCAAACGCTTGCGGCGCTCCGAATCGTCAGTGGAACCTGAAGGTCTGGGTGATGTCCGGGTCTCCCTGCGCCGGCGGCGGAGGCGCCTGCACCGCCGCCAGGATCTTCTTGACCGCTGCCGCGAGCGCGGGGCTCGAGGTTTTCTCGATGACGACCTTCTCGATCTTTCCCTGCGGATTGACGTGGAAGCTCGCTTTGACCTCGCCTGCGCCGGCCGGGCTCTTCGCCGGCGTGTGCCGCGCGATCTCGGCGTACAGCTGGCTCAGGAACTTGCTCTCCGAAAGCGCGCCTGTAGGCTCAGGCGCGGCCGGAGCCGCGCTCTCGGCGGGCGGCGCGGCAAGGGTCGACGTCGCTGCGGGGGATGAAGCGGGCGCCTGCGGCGAAGGCGCCGCCGTCTGCGCGAATGCGCCCGTCGAGATGACTGCAACGGCAAATAAGGGGGCGACTTTGCACAACATGCGCGATTCCTCCGCCTTCGAGCGATCCTCAGGGCTCATAATCGCAACTCACGCGCGCCTGCAACGAAAAAAATTTGCGCCGCCGCGGCCCCAAGGCTTTTGCGCGGCGATCGGTTTCCATCCGCTGTTTCGCCGCTAGCTAGGAAGGCATGTGGATTCACGGCTCGATGCGGACGGTGAAAGGAGAGATGAAAATGACTGCGCACGCATTTCCCCACGGGGCGGGGCGTTCGCACAGCTTCAGCGAGCGGCTGATCGATTCGCTCTGGTACGCGTGTCTGATCCTGGTTTTCGGCTTTGTGCTGGCCGTTGGGATCTTATTCACGTTCGCGCTCGCGCTGGACGTGAACCTCGTGAAGCTTCCGCCGCAGATATGCCATTACATGACGGGCGAACCGCATCTGGACCGTTTCTGTCGGGCCGCAGTTCCCGGCTTCGAATAGCAAGGGGCAATCGAGAGGGTCGGGTTGCGGTCGGTCCCGCAGAACGGCAAACTCGGCCTGCGCTCAATGACGCAGATGTCTCCGGATGAACGCGCCGGCGCTTTCGAGTGCGCGGCGTCCATCCGTCAGATGGGCGTTCCAAAGATGCCATGCGTGGATCATCCGCGGCCAAATTTCCAAGGTCACCGAGACATCGGCTGAACCGGCCTTGGCCGCAAAGCGCGTCGCGTCGGCGAGAAGAGTCTCGTCTGAGCCGACTTGAACGAGCGTCGGCGGAAAGCCTGCGAGCGCGGCGAAAAGCGGCGAGACGCGCGGATCGTCGTGGGCCACCACGCCCGCGAGATAAGCGGCTGCGAGCTCTTCGAGATAAGGCCTGTGAAGGAGGGGATCGTCCGCATCCTTCGTGACGAGCGTGTCGCCGGAGAGCGTGAGGTCCGTCCAGGGAGAGATGAGCCAGGCGCAGCCGGGTGGCGTTTCGTTCAGGTCGCGCAGGCGGTTGATGAGCGCCGCGCTCAGGCCGCCGCCCGCGCTGTCGCCCGCCACCACGATGTTTTGCGGCGGAACACCCTGCGCCGCCACGAAGCGCCAAGCCTTCAGCGCATCGTCATAGGCCGCCGGGAAAGGATGCTCCGGCGCAAGCCGATAGCCGACCGCCAGTGTGCGCAGGCCCGCGGCCCGGCCCGCCTCGGTGACGAGGCGGCGGTGGCTGAGGGTCGAGCCGGAGCAATAGCCGCCGCCGTGAAAATAGATCAGCACGCGCGAAGCGTCGCCGCCGGGCGCAAGCGACCATTCGCCGGCGAGGCCGTCGATCTCGACGGGCTTGAGCTCGATGTCTTCGGCGGCGGGCCAGACGGCGCCGACCTCCTCGATGCGCGCGCGGCGTTCGGCCCAACCGACGGGCCGCGGCTTGGCGCCAAGCAGCGCGCGGATCTCGTCAATCTCGCTTGCATCCATTTTTGAATATCCGTTTGGAGCCTGCTTCGCGGCAATGGCGGCAACACTATCGTAACGCGCCCGCGACGGCTCGCCCACTTGATTGTTCAATCTGAGCGCTCGCGCGGGCGCCGGCCCCTCAAAACTCCGCTTCCAGCTCCTCGATCTCGTTTTTCTCCTCAAGCGCGAGAGCAGTCCATTCCTGCAGCGCCGGCCAGGCAAACAGCTGCTCGCAATAGGCTTGGCAGGCCTCGTCTTGCGGCACGTCATAGGTGCGATAACGCGTTGCGACCGGCGCATACATGGCGTCAGCGATCGAGATCTCGCCGAAAAGATGGGGCCCGCCGTGCGCGTGCAGGCACTCGCGCCAGATCCCGGCGATGCGGTCGATGTCGGCCTGCGCCTTGGACCAGACCTTGAATTTCGGGTGACGGCCCTTGAGGTTCATCGGCAGAGCCGAACGCAGCGCCGTGAAGCCCGAGTGAATCTCGCCGCAGATCGAGCGGCAGCGCGCGCGCTTGAACCTGTCCTTCGGAAGCAGCCCGGCGTCAGGGGCGATCTCGTTCAGAAACTCGCCGATCGCAAGCGTGTCCCAAATCCTTACGCCGTCGTAGGTCAGGCAGGGCACGCGGATCGACGGCGAAAGCAGCAGGATCTCGGCCCGCGCTTCCGCGTCGTCCGGATCGACGAAGACTTCCTCAAAATCGATTCCCGAGAGCTTGGCCATGAGCCATCCGCGCAGCGACCAAGAGGAATAGTTTCGGCTGCTGATCGTGAGCGTCGGGCGAGACATTGATCTTTCCTGAGTTTCAATGTTCGATGAAGCAAGCTCGGCGCCATCAGCGCCGCGGGCATGGCACGAGGCTTGCGTGCCGAAGCGAAGCGCGACCACGGGGCCGTTTCAAGGCATGCTCTACGACGCTTATCAGACCTACGCCGACCTTCACCACCCGATCCGCACGCTGGCGGCGAGCGCCGATCGCATGTTGAGCCTGTGGAGCGCCATGCGCCACGCCACTCCCGCGCGGCGCATGGCGGCGTACTGCGAGCTCGTCGCTCTCGCCGGCTTCACGCACAGCCGGCCTGATTTTGGATTGAGGTCGATCGCTGCGAGTGACGGCGTCGCTCGCGTCTTCGAGACGCAAGTGCTCGCGACGCGCTTTTGCACGCTCGTGCGCTTCATGCGCGAAGGCGGCGAAAGCGATCCGCAGGTCCTGCTCGTCGCGCCGATGTCCGGGCACTTCGCCACGTTGCTGCGCAGCACGATCCGCACGCTGCTTCGCGATCACATCGTCTACGTCACGGACTGGCGGAACGCCCGCGACATCCCGCTCGCGCAGGGGATCTTCGGGCTCGATGACTTCGTGCAGCACATCATCGACTTCCTCAAGTTCCTCGGGCCCGAGCGGCATGTCGTGGCCGTCTGCCAACCGGTGGCGCCGGCGCTCGCTGCGGCGGCCGTGATGGCGCAGGAGGACGACCCCGATCAGCCGGCGAGCCTCACGCTCATCGCCGGCCCGATCGACGCGCGCATCTCGCCGACCAAGGTCAACGAGCTCGCGACTTCGAGGCCCCTCGACTGGTTCAGGGAGCAGCTGATCGGCGTCGTGCCGCGCTCGCTGCCGGGCGCCGGCCGGCGGGTCTACCCGGGATTTCTGCAGCTCGCGGCCTTCATGAACATGAATATCGAACGCCATTCCAAGGCCTTCGTCGACCTGTTCAAGAGCCGCGTCGAGGGCGACATGGGGAAAGCCGACCAGATCCGGGAGTTCTACAAGGAATATTTCGCGATCATGGATCTCGACGCGAGGTTCTATCTCGAGACCGTGGAGATCGTGTTCCAGAAATACGCTCTCCCGCGGGGCGAGCTGCGCTTCAAGGGGCGGCTCGTCGAGCCCCGCGCGATCCGGAAGACCTTCCTGCTGACGGTCGAAGCCGGCAAGGACGACATCTGCTCGATCGGCCAGACGCTCGCCGCGCAGGATCTCTGCACCGGCCTGCGACCGTATATGAAATCGCATCATTTGCAGATCGACGTCGGCCACTATGGCTCATTCAGCGGGCGGCGGTGGGATACGCAGATCTACCCCGTCGTCCGCGATCACATTCACGCGAGCCGGTGACGCGCCTGCCCGTCTTCCGTTCAAATGTGGATTGCGCGACCGAAAGCGTCGAGGACGCTTTCGTGCATGGCTTCCGAAAGCGTCGGATGTGGAAACACGCTGTGGATGAGCTCCGCTTCCGTCGTCTCCAGATTCATCGCGACCACGAAACCCTGGATCAGCTCGGTGACCTCGGCGCCGACGAGATGCGCGCCGAGCAAGCGTCCGCTGCCTTCCTCGAAAATCGTCTTGACGAGACCTTCGATTTCCCCGAGCGCGAGCGCCTTGCCGTTCGCGCGCAGCGGAAAGCGCCCGATCCTTGTCTTGAGACCCGCAGCCTTCGCGGACGCTTCCGTCAGTCCGACCGACGCGACCTGCGGGTGCGCATAGGTGCAGGCCGGAACGCGCGTCTTGTCCAACGGACGAGGATCGAAGCCGCAGATCGCCTCGACGCAGACGACCCCCTCGTGCTCGGCCTTATGCGCGAGCATCGGCGGTCCCGCGACGTCGCCGATCGCGTAAACCCCCGCGACATTCGTTCGGCCTAGACCGTCGGTCGCGATGACGCCGCGCTCGATCTTGATCCCGAGCTCCTGGAGTCCGAGCCCTTCAATATTGGCGACGACGCCCGCCGCCGAGAGCGCGCGCTCGGCTTCGAGCTCGCGGGTCGCGCCGTCCGCGCCTTGCAGCATCGCGACGACGCCGTCCTCGCGTTTCTCCAGCCTGGCGACCTTCGTGGCCGCAAAGATCTTCAAACCCTGCCGCTCGAAGCTCTTGCGCGCGAGCGACGCGATTTCGGCGTCCTCGGCGGGCAGGATTTCATCCAGCGCCTCGACGAGCGTCACGTCGACGCCAAACGTGCGATAGAAACTCGCGAATTCGACGCCGATCGCGCCGGCGCCGACGACGAGCAGCGACTTCGGCATGTTCTCGGGGGCGAGCGCCTCGAAATATGTCCAGACCAGCTTCCCGTCGGGTTCGAGGCCGGGCAGCAGGCGCGGACGCGCGCCGGTCGCGACGATGACGTGCTTGGCCTCATAGGCGCCGGGTCCCAGCGCGTTTTTCGGCTTCAGGGATGGCAGGGGCGTTCGAGCCTCGGGCGCCGGCTCGACAAGCACCTTGCCGACGCCTTGCAGGCGCGCCTGCCCGAAGATCGTATCGACCTTGTTCTTCTTGAGCAGGAACTCGACGCCGGCGTTCAGCCGGCCTGCGACCTCCCGCGAGCGCTTGACGAGAGTTTTTGCGTCGAAGGCGGGCGGCGCGCCAGACGAAAGGCCGTAAGCCGAGGCGTCACGCGCCAGCCGAAAGACGTCCGCGGAACGCAACAGCGCCTTGGTCGGGATGCAGCCCCAGTTGAGGCAGACGCCGCCAAGATGGGCGCGTTCGACGACCGCCGTCTTGAGCCCGAGCTGCGCCGCGCGGATCGCGGCGACATAGCCGCCGGGACCGGCGCCGATCACGATGAGGTCGTAAGCGTTCGACATGCGGCTCTCCGCGCAAACCGACTATCTCCGCTCCAGCTTGCGACAGACGGACGGAGACGGCAAGGCTCATCGGTCCGACTGCGACCGACGCTGGGACGCCTCGTCGCATTGCTCGGGCGCCGACCGGCGCGCGTGCTCGCTCACGCGGCGCCCCAGATCCTCGAGGTCTCTGCGCCACTGTTCCAAGGCGAAGGTCAAGGCGAAGACGCCTTCCAACGTGTCGAAGGACATCGGTCGCAGCACGCCATCGCTGCGAAGCCGTTCGACCTGCGCGCCGAATGAGTCGAGCGCGGTTTCTGCGGCCTGCGAAGCCGGAGAGCGACCGTCCGACCGCATCGCCGCCGCGCACCCGCGCAAAAAATCTGCGACCGTTTCTTCGACTCGTGAGAGCTTCGGCTCCAAACCGTCGCGCAACATGTGCGGCAGCGGCGATGCGGCCGTGCGTCCTAGCATGACGAGGTCGTGGCGCAGCCGGAGCAGAACTGTCCTCAAACTCTCGAACTCGGCGTCTTCGGCCACAAGCGACATGCGCTCGTGTCGCGCTTCCGCGATCGCCGCTTCGAATTCGGCGAAAGTCGCGGCGACGTCGCGCTGCAAACCCAAGACCCTCTCGGCGTCCCGCGCTTGTGTGAATCCCTTGAACAGCTCAGGAAGCGCCTGCGCCATCCCGTCGAGCATGGTCGCAGCGGCAAGCTTCGCCGAAGCGCGCGCGCGGCCGGGAAAGACCACGAAGGAGACGAGGAGCGCGACCGCCCCTCCGAGCGCGACCTCCTCGACGCGCTCCAACGCCGGCGCGAGCGAGGCCGCGTGGACCAGACCAGGCGCAAGCACGACGATCGCGCCCGTGGACGGCGACGTCGCATAGCGAGGGCTGAACGCGGCCAGCAGGGCGAGCGGGGCGATGGCGATCGCCAGAACCGCGGCGGTCTCGGCGTCCGTCGCATGCGGCGCGAAGGCCATGATGGCGCCGGCATAAACGGCGCCGCCCAGCGTGCCGAGCAGATAGTCGATCGTCGCCTTGACCGACTTGCCGACGCTCGCCTGCGTCAAGATCACGGCTGTGAGCACGGCCCAGAGCACGAGCGGCAGGCTCAGCGCCCGTCCAAGGCCAAAGGCCAGCAGCGCCGCCATCGTCACCCTGAGGCAGAGGGCGAGCTGCGTCTTGTAGCGTGATAGCGCGCGCATCAATCCTCGCCGCCGCATCGGGCCTATGGCTCCTCCACTGCGGGGGCTTCTATGTCGTCTGGCGGCGCTGTCACTCTGGCCTCCCTCTTCCTGTATTCTCAAGGCGGAGCCGAACCCAGCGAGCCTGTGGACAGGGCTAGGGCGGCTGCAGCCGCCAATGCCGTGCTGTAGGCGTCCGCTGAGGCGTTTCTCGCTTGCAGAAGCGCAGTTTGGGCCGATATGGCGTCTGTAATCGAGCCTACGCCGCTGCGAAACGCCGAAAGCGCGGCGGTGAAAGTCGTCTGCGCGGCCGAGCAAAGCGCCGTCGACGCTTTGTAGGCGGAGAGGCTTGTTCGCAACCCGTTGTTCGCCAGCACGATCTGCCGCACGGCTTCGTCGCGCGTGCGCGTGAGCGTCAACTTTGCGCTGTCGGCCTTGGCTTCGGCCTGCTGCAGAATCGCGTCGCGCTCGCCGGCGTCGTAAAGAGGGAACGCAACCCCGGCGAAGACAGTGGCGCCATACCCTCTTCCCGAGAGATTTGAGACCGACGAGAGATTGCCGATTCCGGGAATTCCCGAGAGGCTGATCGTTCCGCTGTTGTAAGAGCCGGTGCCGGAGACGAACAGTTTCGGCAAGAACTCGGTTTCGGCGGCGACGACGTTGGCGAGGCTCGCTTTTTGCGCGGCGTAGGCGGCGAGAATGTCCGGTCGCCGTGCGAGAGCTTCCGAGATGACCTGATCGACGCTGTCGGCCAAGGCAGGCGACAGTTTTCGATTCGAAACGTCGGCGACCTTTATGTCGGTCCGCGGCGAGACGCCCATCGCCGAAAGGACACCGATGTATGCATTTTGCGCCGCGCCCTGGGCCTGGATCAGGCCCAATCTCGCTTGGGCCGTCGCTTGGCGGGCCTGCGCCAATTCAACTGCAGTCCCGATTCCCTTCTTCATCCGCTCTCCCGCGGCCATCTCGACGTCTTGAGCGTTCCTCAGCGATTGCACAGCATTGCCGACGCGCGCGCGCGCTGCGGCGTTCGTATAGAAGGCCAGGCTGACTTCATGGATGAGCTGCTGATGGGCGGCCGTGAAGGCGATGTTCGTGATGGCGGACGCCTGGCTGGCCGCCTCCGCGACCGCCGCTCTCTGTCCGAAGTCGAACAGAAGCCACTGAACGGAGACGGAGGAAATCGTGCCGCGCGCCGTTTCGACGGCGGGAGAGCTCTGGAGCAATTGCCAACCCCCGACGGCTGTGGCTGTGACCCTCGGAAGATAGGCGCTCTTTGCGACGCCTGCCGCCAGCGCCGCCTCCTTTGCGGCGTTCCAGGCGCGGCGCGTCAAGGGATTGCTCGATTGGGCGATGTCGATCAATTCCGCGAGCGAATAGATCTTTTCGCGATCAAGCTCCAAGGGAGGAGGGAGCTCGGCAAGCGCGGCGTTGGACGGGAGCATGAAGGCTCCGCTCTTCGGCTGCTCCGGGAGGGGTTTTTCATCCGGAATGATCTCGCCTGTTTCCGTTGTCGCGGGCGTCCAAGGACGGTCAGGTCGATCGGGCGCCATATCAATGGCGGATGAGGCGCAACCTTCAAGCAGCGCGCTCACGAGCATGACCAGAACGACGGCGTCAGGGCGATGCATGGTCTGACCGCCGATCGATGGTCCGATGGTCCACGCAAGCGATTTCCTCAAGCGCCTCCAGACGCTTCTCCAGCCGCTCACGAAACGGATGTTGGGCCAACCCGGGGGTCTCATTCGACGCCTCGCCCCAAGCGGCGACTTCTTCGCCGGGCGGGAACCGCACCGGGTCGGGCGGAACAAGTTCATCGGCGAGCCGGTCGAGGCGAGCCCCGGTCGCCGCCGCCAGAGAACAGTCATCAGCCACAGCCGACTGCGCCATTCCAAGAAGCGCGCTGATTTCCTCGACGGCCCGGCGACGGCGCTCCAGCCACACGTGCGGCGGGCGCGTCGACAACGGCTCATATCGAGCGACCTCGATATCCTCTTCGACGCCCCCGAGCATTTGCTGCAGCTCCGACATGTCGGAGCCCCGCAAAGCTCGGCCGCCGCCCTTCAGCGACGAGGCCAACCGCCGCAGCGTTGCGGCGATCCTGTCGTCGATTCGCCTGGCGACGCTGACCGGGAAAACGTTGGTGAAAAGCAGATAGACGGCCAGGTTGCCGAACAAGACGCCGATGACGCGATCCCTCGCCGTCACCAGATCGAATGAAGGGCTCGGACCTTGGATGACGCATAAGAAGAACGCGAAGGCGATCTGATATCCGGCGTATGAGATTCGAGGGCTTCCGGCCGAAACCCACGCCGACGCCATCGCTCCGAGAAACACCACAGTCATCAGATCGCCGATGGAGGTGAGGGAAGGGGCAAGAAACACGATCGCCGTATAGCCCGCCGCGGAACCGATGAGGCAGCCAGATATTCGAAGCGTCAGCTTTTCGATGGTTTCGGCGGTCGTCTCAAGGGAAACGATGTAGCAGGTGAGGAAGCAGGTGTGAATGCCCGGCCAGTCGAGCAGCGTGTACGAAACATAGCAAAACATCGCAGCTGCGGTGGTCTTGAGCGCATAACGGACGTGATCCGGATTCGTGAAGGCGTCTGGCAGAAAGAAGCCGCTCGACTTCCTAGCCTCCGGAGCGGGAAGCGTCGCGCGCTCCCGCTCAGGGGAAGACATTGGATCGGCTTCCGCAAAGGCGGCGATGGCTCGTTTCATGCATGAGACGACCTCGGCGGCGAGCGGCGAGAGAGACGACTCGCCTGCGACCGCACTCTCAAAGTCGACCTTGACCGAAGGCGCGCCTGCATATGTCTTGCCCGCCAGGGAATCGAGCGCGAAAGCAAGCCGCCCGCGCAGCTCGCAAGGAAACGCCGCGTCGGGCTCGCTTTCTACGACGTCGATCAGGGAGATTATCTCCAAGCTGGACCAGGCCGCGCGACGGAGCGCTTCGATCTGCGCGGCCGTCGCGCTTCTTTCGACGAAGGCGAGCTTCAGCCGCTTCTCGATCTCGCCGTTGGCCTCGCGCAAACATCTGGTGAATTCACGTCGGGTCCCCTCGTCCGGCGCGCGCAGCATCGCCGCCGCGAGACGCAGGCGCCGGGCGAGCTCCCGCTCGCAAAGCGCGGTCGGAGACGGCGCGAACAAGAGATTGACGGCGATGGACGCTCCCGCCGGAATCCCGACGAAGAGCCAGGCGTAAAGCAGCCCGCGCGTGGCGACTTCGCCGCCTGGAACGCTGCCGAGCAGATCGAGGGCGTAGGCTGCGATGAGAGTCATTGTGGCCCCGACGGGTCGCAGCTTGCTCGCCGAGGCCAAAAAGAGGAAGCCGAATGAAAGCGCCGCCATGCTGGCCACGCGCCAGGAGGGGTCGTCGATGACGACCGTCGCCACGACGAAGACGAGCCCGATGATGAGGGCCAGCAGCAGCATCATCGCGACGCTCAGAATCAGGCTGGTCGTGCGGTCCGGCTTATTGAGAAAGAACACGATATATGTCGTGAGCGCGGCGTCGGGCGTTTGATAGATTTCCACGACGAGCGCCGTCAAGGCGCAAATGGCCGCTACCCTCGCCGCGAATTCCAGCCGTCCCGGAAAGGGCTCGAGAAGGCGGAACAATTGGTCGAATTGTCCCGCTCCGGACCTAAGAGCAGGCGTCGCCATGCTTTATCTCGACCACTGCGCTGGCGCCGAGCCTCACGAGCTGCTCAGGCGGCTCCTGTAGGCGGATGCGCACGGGGAAGCGCTGCGCGACGCGCACCCAATTCATCGATCGCTGCACATAAGGCGCAGAACGGGGAAGATTGACGCGGTCCGCATCGAGCACGCCCCATCCGATCCCCTCGACAACGCCTTTGATCGGCTTGCGCCGGTCGATCATCGAAAAGACGGTCGCGCAATTCCCGACGGAAATGGCGTGCAGGTCGGTTTCGCGAAAATTGGCGACCGCGTACCAGTCTTCAGTGCTGATCAGAGTGAAGAGCGATTGGGACGGAACGACCATCTCGCCGGCTAGAACGGTCAGGCCGACGACACGGCCGTCATGCCAGGCGCGCACAACGGTGTCATCGAGCGCGCGCCGCGCGATCCCCAGCGCCGCCTTGCTGGCTTCCACTGCGGCGATCGCCGCCTGTTCCGTGCCTATGGCTTGAAGCGCCGCGGCTTCCTGCTCCCGCGCCTGCCGAAGGGATGTCGCGGCGTCGCGTTGGGCGGTCTCGGCCTGATCGAACTGCTGAATCGGCACGAAAGACCTGGCCGCCAGAGGCCGAAGCCTCTCGGTGGTTCGCGAGGCGAGCTGAAAGTTGGTTTGCGCGCGCTTGACCTGCTCGGCGGTGATCGTCGCACTGGATTTCTCGGTGGCGATGGTTCGTCGCCGCGTGTCGAGCGCGCCAATCGCGACGTCCAGATTGGCTTCGGCCTGCTCCGCCGCCAGACGATAAGGCTCCGGATCCAGACGAAAGAGGAGATCGCCTTTGGAGACTTTCGCATTCTCGGTTACGGGGAGCTCGAGGATTCTGCCGCCCACGGCCGCAGCCACATGCACGACGTCGGCGTCGATCGTCGCGTCATCGGTGTAAGGATAGTCCGAAATCCGGCGCTCGACATAAACGACCGTGGCGAGGCCGCCCGCGATGATCGCGATCGAGATCAATCTGCCGATGGGAATGGCGCCGATCGCCCGCCTGACCGCCGCGCCGGCCTCGCCGAGCCGACGCCTCGACGCCGCCGCGAATTGGGAAAGGCGCAACTGCGTCATGCTCAGTCCATTCGTCCTCGCGGTCGAGACGCCCCTGCACGCCCAGGGTTTCGGGGCCCTCACGGCCCGAACCAGAGAATCCAGGTCAGCCCCGCAATGATAACACCCAGGGACGAGCACACAAAAAGCTGGAATGGAAGAACGCGGTCGAGCCCGGTGGCGACGAACAGGCCTCGGGCGGCGAGCGCGCCGACGATGCCGATGACGGCGCAAAGCATCCACCCCGGAAAAAACGCGCCCACGATCGGGTAAGATGGCGCCCCGCGGCTTGCGCAGCCGCCAAGAGCGACCGACGTCAGGAATGTCAGGATCCGTCTTCCGCTCCTCATGGCGTCACGTCCCAAGCGAAGAACATGCTCGTCGGGCTCACGACGCCGGCTGAATAAATTCGGTCGCACCGCCGACGGCGGCCTTGGATCCGTTCCGCCTCGATGGCTCGCGTCGAAAATCGCATTTGAGCGGACATTCCAAAGATCCTCTGGCCCCAATTCGGACGAGAGTCTCTATAGGAAAGCGGAAGCTGCCTCGGAAGTAATTTCTATTCTTTGCGCCGCGCTTTTCCGGGCGCTTGCGGTCAGGGTCCGAGGCAGGCGCCCCATCATGGATGCGGCGCGGTCAACGTCGCGCTGGCTCCTATAGCGTTGGCTAAGGACGAAGCGCCCATACTCACATCATACAGAGTTCCTGCAGCGGCCAAATCTGCGGCGCTGAGCGACCGGTTGTCGGCGTCCAGGTAATAGGAAAGGATGGAGGTTGCGTTGGCGTTGTCGGAGAAGCCGATCGCATGGCCGATCTCGTGCAGCAGCGCCTGTTCGAAGGTCGCCTCCGTTCCGCTATAGACCCATTGGCCGCTCGCGTCGGGCGCCAGGTTATCTTGGCCCGGGTCTTCCAGCAGGATGTCCGCGCCGCTCTGGATGACGCCATCGACGCTTTGGAGCGCCGTATAGCCGACCGCCGCCTTGAGGGCCGAGGAGGCGTCGAAGAAGTCGTTCCCGGCGCCGCCCCGCGATTGCCGTCGCGGCGCTCGCATCGCGCAAGGTCGCCCGCACGGTCGCCAGGGGTCCCGCGAAGAAGACCGTTGGAGAATCCGCTGAAGACAGAGGTGAACGCGTTGGCGCCCTCAGCTTGTAACTCGCCGATCGCCACTCCGCCGACGGCAGTGATGTCTGGATTGCTCTAAAGCGCCGGGATCTCGACCTGAGCGAAAACTCTATAAGGGTTGGCCTGAGCCGCGGTTCCAATGACGGCGATGTCGCCGCTCAGAGAGCTCGCGAATTCCGCGGAAGCCTGACCCCAAAGGCAAGAAGCGAGAGACTGGGGGCTCCCCGGCGGAGCGTTGACGCTGCCGTGGAGGAAATTGATCGCTGCATTTTCAGCCGCCGACACGGACAGTCCCTTGGATTCAAAATAGCCTTGGCCGCGTCCATTATCGCCTGTGCGACACCTGTGTCGGCAAGGAGCAATCCGCGCGGCGTATTGTCGATGATGTTTGTCGTGACGCCATTTTGAGCGTTTTCTTGGATGATATTGAGTGCAATTTTTTGTGCTTGCACACCCCCAACATTTCCAGAATACAATATGCCTCCAGAACCCACTGCCTGCGCCGAATATGTACCAACTATGTTTTGAATAGATTGCAGGGAGGTCGCGCTATTGATTTGCGATATAACACCAGTATAGTTATCAGGCAAAACAGTCTGATTGCCCGCTTGCGTCGTTGCGTCAGCCAAGACAAACTTTTGCTCGACGGAAGGTGCTTCCATTCCGGTTGCTTGCGTATAATATCCAGCAACCCCGCCAGCGATATCATCCGTTGAAGTATCCACGCTGCTGATAGAAGTTATGATTTCGGCATACTTATCCATCTGATTCCTCCACGCTCATCTGCATTTTGTTTTCCGAGTTACAACCG
>Ga0187784_10002579_pt1 | contig 14534 bp, 14 predicted proteins | sample 1015_SJ02_MP15_2_FD_132964 | JGI IMG/M metagenome (GOLD analysis project Ga0187784, IMG submission 132964) | Tropical peat soil microbial communities from peatlands in Department of Meta, Colombia - 1015_SJ02_MP15_20_MG | ecosystem: Environmental > Terrestrial > Soil > Wetlands > Peat | place...
GGCGATACTGTGAACGTACCGGAATAAGTGTCGCATTCGCAGTCACCCCCGGAGGAGTCACAGGTCGCGTTGGTGCAGGGCCCACCGCCGCTGTTGTTTGCAGTGATCAGGGCTCCGTCGCCGGTGACCGCCTGAAAAGCCCCCGCCGCGGCCTGAGGGACCGGGCGCGCGACCTCCGATGCATCATGTGAACCGGTGAACCCGGATGCCGCGGGCTCGCTCGGCAGGCTGGGATGGTCACCCGCCATCGCCGTTATGGGCCGGGTCAGCGCCCCGATCATGATCGCCAGCGCGCCGCATGCCAACAGTCGCCTTACCCTGACCATCGCTTCCTTCCTCTGTTTTCTGGATCCGCACTCAGCCGGGATTTCCATTTTGAATCCTGAATCAGAATCGCACCGACACCGCGCGTTTTGCAAATGCGAAGTTCGAGCCCCGTTCGATATCTCGACCTCGATTTATGTGGGCGAAGTCGAGGCGCGCTGAGGAAGCGATCCACCCGATTTTCCAGGTACCCTCCTCGGTAAACCATCCGTCAAGGTGCGCGAAGAGAATCCCAACTAATTTATGAGATTTCGCTGCCGTGAACTGGCGCGGGCAAACATGAGTCTATCAATGTTGATGCTTTTGTATTTCGGAAACCGCCGGTTGTTACGAATTCGTGTGAAATGCACTGGCGGTTGAAGGAGAGCGGCTCGTGGCGTGGCTTGACGAATTTGAGTATTAAGGGTGGCGAAAGGTGTCTGAGAATTCGGTCGACAAACCTCATTTTCGGATGCTTTGGTGCCCACGTGAGGCAGAACTGGCTTGTCGCGGTGCGGTGGAAAGCACCTTTGAACTCAAACCCAGGCGTGAACTGTAAAATGAATGGGCGGACGACTTCGTTCAGGCGTCTATAGTTTCTCTTTTCTTCCGCATAGATGACGAGGTCACGATGAACGCCAACGAGGTCGACCAACACCACAAAACCGACGCGCTGATCGCACGCTGCCGGGGATTGGCGCCAATCGCCACCGGGGTGGCGCACCCATGCGACGAATCTTCGCTGTCTGGTGCGATTGACGCCGCCGAGGCCGGGATCATTCAGCCATTTTTCGTCGGTCCGGCCGCTAAGATCCGCACCGTCGCCCAGAAACTCAAATTCAATCTCGGCCGATACGAGATCGTCGACGTCCCGCACAGCCACGCCGCCGCGGAGAAGGCGGTCGAGCTAGTGCGCCTCGGCAAAGCCGAGTTGCTGATGAAGGGGAGTCTGCACACCGACGAGCTGCTGGCCGAAGTCGTCCGCAAGGACACCGGCCTGCGCACGGAACGGCGCATCAGCCATGTCTTCGTCATGGACGTACCGACCTACCCCAAGGCGCCGGGCTCCTCGGTCGCCTCGTAAACTTCCACGGCATGGCCAAGCCGCGCCAGATGGTAAGCACAGGAAAGACCGGCGGGACCGGCGCCGACGATGAGGACGCGATGTCCGGCCGACTCGGCGCCGCGCAGTTCCCATTTCTCATTGCGGGCGAGATCGCCCACCAAGCGCTCGACGGCATGGATGCCCACGGTGGCATCGAACTCTGCTCGGTTACACTGGCTCTCGCAGGGATGATAACAGGCCCGACCGTGCACGGCTGGAAAAGGATTGTCATCAAGGATTTGCTGCCACGCCTGCCGCCATCGGCCGGCCCGCGCGTGCTCGAGCCACGCCTGGATATTTTCTCCGGCCGGACAAGCTGCGTTACATGGCGGCAGATGATCGATCCAGCGCGGGAGTCGCCGCCTTATCGCTCCTGTGCCTGCGGCAGTCGCATGAACGCGGGTGGCATCGGCTCGTTTCAGCATCGATGTAATTCTCCAGCTCCTTGCGCCACGCGCCTCATGATCCGCTCGACCAACCGGTAGACCAACGCTTGGCACATCGCCGGTCTCGGTACGGCCATTTCCGCCGCCGCGGCGGTGGGTCAGGCACCGACCGCTTTTAACGTTCGCTCGGACTCCGCTGCCGCGATGTGATTCTTCACGCGGATGAAGCTGTCGGGGCTGACCGAAATCGAGTCGATTCCGGCATGCACCAGGAAACGGGCGTATTCGGGCTGGTTGCTCGGCGCCTGTCCGCAGAACCCGACTTTGCGCTTGGACTTGTGTGCGGACAGGATCACACTCGCAATAAGCGTGGTAACCGCTTCGTCCCGTTCGCTGAAAAGTGGCGCCAGTTGCTCGGAATCGCGATCGACCCCCAGCGTCAGTTGGGTCAAGTCGTTGCTCCCGATCGAAAAGCCATCGAAGCGTTCAGCGAACTTCTCCGCCAAAATCACATTCGACGGAATCTCGCACATCACGTAAACCTCGAGGCCATTCTCGCCGCCACGGAGCCCGTTCTCGCCCATCACCCGCAAAGTTTTGTCCGCCTCTTCAAGCGTTCGGCAGAAGGGGATCATCACCACGACATTCTTGAGCCCGATTTCTTCGCGCACCTTGCGTATTGCCCGGCATTCGAGCGCGAAGCCCGCGCGGTAGCCTTCGCTGTAGTAGCGGCTCGCGCCGCGCCACCCGAGCATCGGATTTCTTTCGTGCGGCTCAAACTGCCGTCCGCCGACGAGATCGGCGTATTCGTTGGTTCTGAAGTCGCTTGTGCGCACGATGACCGGATTCGGATAGCGCGTCGCCGCGATGCGGGCGATGCCTGAGGCGAGCATATCTACGAAGTACCTGGTCTTGTCCTCGAACCCGCGCGTCAATTCCAGAATGCGTTGGCGCGCACTCTGTTCTTTAACCTCCTCGAACTTCACCAGCGCCATCGGATGAACCTTGATGATGTTGCCGATGATGAACTCCATGCGGGCAAGCCCGATCCCGTCAGCCGGCAGCCGCCACCAGCGCATCGCAGCGGCAGGATTGCCCATGTTGAGCATCACCCTGGTTTTGGTTTTGGCGATGTGATCGAGTGCAAGATCGCGCACCTCGAACTCGGCAATCCCGTCGTATACATAGCCGTCGTCGCCCTCGGCGCATGAAACAGTCACATCGTGCCCGCTCTCGAGCATAGCGGTGGCATTACCAGTGCCCACGATCGCGGGCAGGCCAAGCTCGCGGCTCACAATCGCCGCGTGCGAGGTGCGCCCGCCATGGTCAGTAATGATCGCGGCGGCCCGCTTCATGATCGGCATCCAGTCGGGGTCGGTAACCTTGGTGACCAGGATCGCGCCGCTCTTGAAGTTGGCAATCTCGGAAGGACTGTCGAGCTTGCACACCGTGCCGGTTGCGATCGCATCGCCGATGGCGAGGCCGGTTAGCAGGCGTTCCCCCTTTTGTTTGAGAGTATAGGTCTTGAGCGAATCGGCTTCCCTGCGCGATTGCACGGTCTCGGGGCGCGCCTGAACGACGAAGAGCTCGCCGGTTTCACCATCCTTGGCCCATTCCATGTCCATCGGGCGGCGGTAGTGTTCCTCGATCGCCACGGCCCATTTTGCAAGTTTCAGGATATCCTGGTCGCTCAGGACGAAGCTCTCGCGCTCTTCTCTTGACGTGGCGATGGTCTTGGTCGTCTCCCGGGCACTATCGCCGTAAACGACCTTATTCGCTTTCGCGCCCAGCTTCTTCTCCAGGATTGGCGCCAGATTTTTCTCGTGAAGGAGCGACTTGAAGACCACGTATTCATCGGGCTCAACTGTCCCTTGGACCACAGCTTCGCCCAACCCCCACGACGCGTTGATGAGTACCGTGTGGGGAAATCCGGTCTCCGTATCGAGAGAAAACATCACTCCCGCACCGCCCCGGTCGGAATGCACCATTCTTTGAACACCGACCGACAGCGCCACCTTCATGTGATCGAAGCCGTGGTTTTCGCGGTATACGATGGCGCGGTCGGTGAACAGCGACGCAATACATCGGCGGACCGCATCGAGCAGGTTTTCCTCGCCGCAAATATTGAGGAAGGTCTCCTGCTGGCCGGCGAAGCTCGCGTCGGGCAAATCCTCGGCCGTGGCGCTGCTTCTGACTGCTACATCGAGTTCCGGTTGATGTGCGCGTTCGCAAAGTCTGCGGTATGCGCTGGTAATCGCCTCGGCCATCTCCGCAGGAAACTGCGCGCGTTCGATCAGCTCGCGTATTTGTTTGGCGCCCGCCGCCAGTGAGAGCTTCTTCCCCCTCATGTCGCCTATACAGGTCGAAATTATGTCTCTCATTTGATTGGCATCAATAAACTCCCAATAGGCTCTGGCGGTGACCGCGAATCCGTCCGGCACCGGAATGCCCTTCGCGGACATGTTCCGCGTCATCTCGCCCAGCGACGCGTTTTTGCCGCCCAATTGCGCAATTTCCGAAGAACCCTCATCGGAGAACCAAACGATATCTTTCTTGTCCATTTTCCCTACCCAGCTTGCGCGCAATCTCGCCACCGCGGCTACGGTGATGCAATTTTAAGGTTTCTGATTCTCATTGTAAAAAGCACCTGACTATTGTTCGAGCGCCTGGACACCCGGCAGCTCGCGTCCCTCCAAGTATTCGAGGGTCGCGCCGCCGCCGGTCGAAATGTGCGTGAAGCGAGAGACCCACGGTGCTTTGGCGACCGCGGCTTCCGTATCTCCTCCACCCAGCAGGCTCGTGGCGCCGCTCAACGCAACCGCCTCGCCCACTTTGAGCGTGCCTTCGGCGAACGCGGGCAGCTCGAAGTACCCAAGTGGACCATTCCAGACAATCGTCTTGGCGGCTTTGATATGCGCGACAAACTCCGCAACCGTGCGTGGACCGATGTCCAGTCCCATCTTGCGGGCAGGAATCTCCGCGACCACTATGCTCGTCGCGCCCTCCTCTGGCCCATCGGCAACTACATGATCGATCGGTAGCACAAAGGCCACGCGATTACGCTTAGCTTGGGCCTCAAGTTCAGCTGCAACTCTGAGCTTTTCATCTTCGACGAGCGATTTCCCCGTCGCGACCCCTCGTGCCTCGAGGAACGTGTATGCCATAGCGCCACCAATCAAAATCGTGTCGACTTTCGCTATCATGCTTTTGAGTACGCCTATCTTATCCGACACTTTTGCGCCCCCATGATTAGCACGTAGGGCCGCGACGCGTTTTCAGTGACGGCCCGCAAGACCTCGAGTTCGCGCATCATCAGCATCCCGGCGGCCTTCTCCGCCACAAAGCGCGCGACGCCAGCGGTCGAGGCATGCGCGCGATGTGCCGTGCCGAAAGCGTCATTCAGATAAACGCTCTTCCCGCGCGCCAGTGCCTGAGCAAAGCCGGGATCGTTGGCCTCCTCTTCGGGATGAAAACGCAAGTTCTCCAGCATGAGTGCTTGGCCATCGCGCAACGAAGCGACCATCCGATCCGTGGCGTCACCCACACAATCCGGCGCCAGCGGCACCTCAATTTTCAACGCACGGGACAGATATTCAGCAACGGGCTTGAGGCTAAGCTCAGGCGTGCGGCGTTTGGGACGCCCAACATGCGAGCACAGAACCGCGGCGCCGCCGTGATCGAGAATGTAGCGAATGGTGGGGAGACTCGCATCGATCCGGTGCGGGTCGGAAATCTGCCCGCTCTTCAGCGGCACGTTGAAATCGCATCGCACCAAGACCTTCTTGCCCGTGAAATCGAGCGAGGAAACCGCGCGGATTGACATGATGTTAACTCCAACTCAGAGTTGGTTCGCGATGTAGCTGGTGACATCGACGAGGCGGTTCGAATAGCCCCACTCGTTGTCATACCAGGCGAACGCCTTCGTGAGGCGACTCCCGATCACTTTCGTCAAGGGCGCATCAAGGATCGAAGAGTGTGGGTCGCCGTTGAAGTCAGTTGACACCAGCGGCTCTTCGCAATACTCGAGGATTCCCTTCAACTCGCCTTCGGCCGCGGTCTTCATCGCCAGATTGATCGCCTTGCTATCCGCATCGCGATCTAGGATCGCAGTCAGATCGACCAGGGAAACATTCGGCGTCGGCACCCGTATGGCGATGCCGTCGAGCTTCCCCTTCAGGGCCGGGATGACTAGCCCGATCGCGCGTGCCGCGCCGGTCGAAGTCGGGACCATCGACAACGCGGCGGCTCGCGCCCGGCGCGGATCCTTGTGCGGCGCGTCGAGCAATTTCTGGTCGTTTGTGTAGGCATGCACCGTGGTCATCAGGCCTTGCACGATTCCGAAATTCTGCCGTGAGCTGGCCCGGCAAATAGCAGCGAGCGCTGTCGTCTTTTGGTTCGTATGGTCGTACGCGATGAGCGCTAGAGCCGCACTTTAGAAATACGCGCGCCATGCGCTGATCGCTTCGACCGCTCCCGGTCATCCCTTCTCCGACGCGATTGCATCCGCCCGGCAATGTTGACTGGAGAGCGCCGAATTATTCGCTGCTTATCACCGGAGCGTCTGTCTTTCTGCCAGCGAGCAATCCAAGCCCTCAAGCCCGGGGATCGACCCCCACCGAGTCGCACACACACTGGAAAGAAAAAGGTCCGTTTCCCTTGTCGTCGAAAATCCAGAACTGAGCTTCCCTGAATTCCTGCCGTCGGTTCGGATGGCGCGCTTCGAAATTACGCTGAAAACATCGCACCGCATCGATAAGGATGCCGCCCATCAGGCGCATGATCGGCTCGACTGAAGCCGCGCCGCGCCGCGCGGGGTAAAATTGCACGGGCATAACGGCATCAGCGCGAAACGAAAGTTCATCGCCTGCCGGACCTATCGGATCGATTCGCACACCTGGATTGTCCATGACTCACCTACCTTCACGGCTCGCCGACGAAGGGACAATGCCGCGGCCCGAGACTCTCGCCGCGCCGCGACCGGCCTCGGTCTCGCTAGAAGTTCGCGACATCTCAAGTGAAGCCCTCAGTCGGGCTACGGGCTCTTCGCGGGCGTGCTCTTGTCGAACTTCAACGTCATTTCCTCGACCCCAGCGGCGACGTTCAAACCGTTCTGGCCTTCGATCGAGATCGGCTGCAGGGCGAGGGAGTCCTTGAAGCCGCCGACCAGTACGTTGGCGCCTAATTCGACTCCGATCGCCGCGCTGGCAGTTGCGCCGCCGTAATGTCCCTCAAGCGCGCCCTGGCCGAGATCGGTGCTCGGCGCGACGACGGCCCATAGGACCACTGCTGAGTGAAGGTAGCCGATATCTGCGCCGAACTTGGTGATCGACCCGTCATAGTATTCGGTGTAAGTGGATTGTCAGCGCGGTAGCGCATGCGCCCGCCACGAGCACGCCATGCACCACTCGTCGCGCCGGCATCCGGTTGATCGTGGTGGGCGCCACGGATTCTCCAGTCTCGGCCGCGATCGCTTCGCACACCGCGCCAAGCTTGCTGTTGGCCCGCCGGAAGGAGTCGATCTGCCGCAGCTCATCGGGGCTGAGCCGGGTCCCTCTAATCGTCGAGCGAGCCGGACCGTACGCAGAAATCTTTTCGTCAGCGTCGACGAACGCGCCGCGGAGATCGCTGACCATCTCCTCAAGGCGGGATCGTTCGCCGACCGCCAAAGACTGGTGCGTTGGCTGACGCTGGCCGGGAAGGGCGCACTTGAGGCTGCGGCATATGAGGAAGCGCGGCGCAGTTTCCGGTCCGCCCTGTCGCATCCAGGAGCCGTTGGCACAAGAGACCGGGCTGACTTGCTGACGAGCCGTGCGATGGCCGAGCAACCTCCAGCCTGCCACCTTACCTTCAGTAGAGTGCGATCGAGGTTGCGTGTAACGCGACCGTCACCTCTTCGCTGGGGCGATGAACTTCGCCGCTACGTGAATCTCGCACCCATTTAGCCGGAGTCGCCATATTCACAATTGTCTCTCTCCCGCTTGATTTTCATTGGCACATGACGGGGCCACACTTTCGCGACTACCATCTGCTCCTTGACCCACCACTGGAGGAAGCGGCAAAATACTATGCGAGCAGCAAGACGATAAAGCTGATAGGCTTTATTGGATGAGGTTGTCCGAGCGCAAAACGACGGCGCCATCACGACGGCCGTCCAGGTATCGGAACGTGATTCCCGGCTGCACAGTTTTGTGCAGTGATTATTTCATGCCTGCATCATAGCGCCGGGACGCTCGGGACGCGGGTCGAAGTGAAAGAAAGCCCGAACGGCGTGGATGCGGTTGTCCGCGACCTGCCCTTCAAGTGATACTTTGAGCGCGCGGAACTGGTTCGCGGCACAATCTGTCGGGAGTTTCCTCAACGGATAACGCATTAGGCAAACGTTATCTCTGCGAAAAATCCCGCACCGAAGTGCTATGCAACAAGGCGGTGCCGGTGCGGTCGAATGGCTAAGGCCCAATGAAGTTTAAGGAAGCGAGACCGACCGATCCGGCACGGATATGCGAGTCCGATCACGAAAAACTCTTTTGAACCGATGACAAGGAAGGGCTCGCAGGTCCCTTTGACGGGCTCAGTTCGGGGTCTCGCTATTGGCGCTTCTTCGGGTTCCGAAACATTTCGGCCGGCGAGCTGAGTTGCTTGCTGAGCCAGACTTCCTCGGCCACGTCGCCCTTGTGGCAACCATCGTTCAGGGCGAAGGCTTGCAGCGCATTGTCGGTGATAGCCTCTACGTGGTGGGGCGCTAGTCGACGGACTCCTGGGGGAGGCGGTACCGACATGATGACGAAGAAGCACCGGCTAGCGAGTGATTTCGACCAGACGCATAGTTTTAACGATTCCGGATTAATGCCGTTACTCGATTGCTCGGCCTCATTCCTGCAGCACTTGCCGTCGAATTCATTGCGGGCGGTTTGGGGCAGCCCGGGCTAGTCGGAAAAAGCTTCCACTCCGTTGAGTTCTCGGTATTGGGCCCGAAAGGATTACTTCTGCGCGGGAGCTGCCCATGAAGGTCGAAGAAGTTATGAGCCGAGAGGTTAAGGTTTGCGCACCGTCCGAGACCTTAAACCGCGCCGCACAATTAATGTGGGAGAATGATTGCGGCTGCATTCCCGTGGTGGAAGGGGATTCCAAGGTGGTGGGCGTGCTTACTGATCGCGACATATGCATGGCCGCGTACACGCGGGGCGCGACTCTCCATGGTCTACACGCGTCGAGTGCCATGTCGCGCGAGCTGTTCGCCTGTCGCCCCGGCGACGATCTTCTGAAGGCGCAACAGATCATGTGCGAACATCGCGTCCGTCGTCTTCCGGTGATGGACACCAGAGGGAAGTTGGTCGGCATTCTTTCGCTCACGGATGTTGCCCGCGCGGCTGCGATGACGAACAGTGCCTCCCGCAAGGCGAAGGTTGCCGATACGCTGGCGGCGATTTGCGCCCCTCATCCACGCGAAGCCGCGCCGCAATCCACGGAGCTTCAAGAACAGCATCAAGAGGGCTCCCGTGAGGGCGGACGCCGCCGTGGAACTCGCCGGAGCGTGCCTTCGACGGAAGGACCGCCGCGCCGATGATGGGCTTGCGACATGTAGCGTCGGTACGATCCGGCTCCGCAGCCGGCCGCCGCGAGCTTATCGCCATCGCGAACTGGGTAACCCACTCCGAGAAGTACGTCGAAGCCATCTGCGGGGTGACACTGCCGGGTACCCCGCCCGGCTGTGGTTCCAGAGGCGCGACGTGCCGCTGACGTGGCGTATGGGGGCCGACCGGCGTTTTAGGAATGGTTTGCTGGCGCTCTACAGCACGAATGACGTTTGAGCAGTTCCTGACCGTTGTCGCAACGCTGTGGCCGTCAAGGTTACGTCGCGAGCATTGCCGCTGAGGGTCATTTGGTTTCTCGGGATCAGGGAAGTAGCCGTGTACGTTGTTATGGTATCGCCCGAATGCGCACCGGTCGTCCAGGCGGGAGGGCTGGGCGATGTGGTGTTCGGGCTCAGCCGCGAAATTGAGAGCCGGGGTAACGCGGTTGAAATCATCTTACCCAAGTACGAGCAGATGCGGTACGACCGCATCTGGGGGCTCAGGCTCGAACATCCCGACCTGTGGGTGCCCTGGTACGGCGGCGCGATCCACTGCTCCGTATACTTCGGGTTCGTGCACGGCCGCAAATGCTTCTTCATCGAGCCGCACTCCCGCGACAACTTCTTTCACCGGCCGGCGACCTATGGCTACGCCGACGACGCCATGCGCTTTGCATTTTTCAGCAAGGCAGCATTGGAGTTCATGCTCAAGGCCAATAAGCGCCCCGACGTGATTCACTGCCACGACTGGCAGACCGGACTCGTGCCGGTCTTGCTGTTCGAGATTTACAAGTACCAGGGGATGGAGAACCAGCGGGTCTGCTTCACCATCCACAACTTCCGCCATCAAGGTTTGATCGGATCGGAACTGCTGTGGGCTACTGGCCTGGGACGGCCCGAGTACTATTTCCATTACGACCGCTTGCGCGACAACGTCAACCCCAGCCTCCTGAACCTCACCAAAGCCGGAATCGTTTATTCCAACTTCGCAACCACGGTTTCTCCTCATCATGCCTGGGAGATGCTCAACACCGATCAGGACTTCGGGCTTGGACACACGCTCCGGGTGCATCGGGGCAAATTCGGCGGGGTGCTCAACGGCGTCGATTACGACGTTTGGAATCCCGAGATCGACCCGTTTATCGCACGGCGCTACACGATTGATTCCATCGACCTCAAATACGACAACAAGCGCGCGCTCCGCGAACGGTTCTGGCTGCGCGACGGCTTCAAGCCAATCGTAGCCTATGTCGGCCGCCTTGACGGCCAAAAGGGCGTGCATCTGGTGCGGCATGCGCTATTCTACGCTCTGCAGAGCGGAGCGCAGTTCGTACTGCTGGGGCCTTGCCCCGAGGCCTCGATCAACGGGTATTTCTGGCACCTCAAGCACTACCTGAACGACAACCCGGATTGCCATCTGGAACTGCGTTTCGACGCTGAACTGGCCCATCTGGTTTATGCCGGCTCGGACATGTTGGTGGTGCCGAGCAACTACGAACCGTGCGGTTTGGTCCAGATGATCGCACTGAAGTATGGCACCGTCCCGATTGTGCGGGCGGTTGGCGGCCTGGCCGACACGGTTTTCGACCGCGAATATTCGGGTCAGCCCTATGAGCAGAGAAACGGATATGTGTTCGACCATCCGGATTACCCGGGAATCGAGTCGGCGCTGCGGAGGGCGTTGGGACTGTGGTACGGCTATCCTGAAGAATTTCGCCGACTCATGGTCAACGGAATGCGCCACGACTACTCTTGGAACCATCCTGGCCAGCATTATATGAACATCTATGAGTACATCCGGCAGAAGTGAGCTGCCCGAGGATCGCGCCAGCGCTTACCAGCGGCGCTGATGAAAAATCATGGATCACCTACCCGAAATAGTTGACGGACTGCCCAACATCTGCGGGGCGGAAAGCGAGATCGAACAACAGTTGAAACGGTCGGCTGACCGCCCTGTTTTTCTCGGCGAAAGCGGAATTGATTTTTCGCGGATCGGCAGCGCGTTTGCGATCGGGCTGCACATGCACCAACCGCTCATCCCTGCCGGCGGCGCGGACCTGCGCACCGCCGGCATAATCAGCAACCTCCGGCAGATGATGGAGAGCGCGAGCGACGAGCAACGTTATAATGCCGACATCTTCCGCTGGTGTTACAGGCGGATGGGCGAGTTCATCCCGCAACTGGTTGGCGAAGACAAACAGCCGCGCGTGATGCTCGACTACTCGGGCACGCTGCTCTGGGGACTGCGGCAAATGGGGCTCGACGATGTGCTCGACAGCCTGCGCACCATAACCCGCGAGCCGCGTTACCGGCGCTGCGTCGAGTGGCTGGGTTCGGCTTGGGGCCACGCGGTCGCGCCTTCGACGCCGGTCCAGGATTACCGCCTGCACGTCCGCGCCTGGCAGCATCATTTTGCCGCGATTTTCGGCCTTGATGCGCTGGCGCGTGTGCGCGGTTTCTCACCCGCCGAAATGGCTCTGCCGAACCATCCCGACGTGGCGTACGAGTTCGTCAAGACGCTCAAGGAATGTGGTTATCGATGGGTACTGGTCCAGGAGCACACCATCGAACGGCCGGACACGGGGGGTGGGCCCGAGCGCAAGCATCTGCCGCACCGGCTGGTCTGCCGCAACTCAGAGGGCGAGACTGCCGAGATAATCGCGATTATCAAGACCCAGGGGAGCGACACCAAGCTCGTGGCGCAGATGCAACCGTACTACGAGGCGCGAGGGCTGTCACGCTGGGATCTTGCCGGGCGGTCCTTTCCACCCTTGGTGAGCCAGATCGCCGACGGCGAGAACGGCGGGGTAATGATGAACGAGTTTCCATCGAAGTATACGGAAGTCGTGCGCGAATGCTCCGGTTCGCACACTCCGCCGATGAACGTAACCGAGTACCTTGAGCACCTCTTCGCCATGGGCATCAAGGAAGGCGACCTGCCGGTCTTGCAGCCGCTCTTTCAGAAGTGCATCTGGGACTGTTTCAAGCCGGGCGAAGGACCGGAAAAGCTCGCCAACGCCATCGAGGAGTTGCGCAAGAAAGATTCACGCTTTAACGTTGAGGGCGGGAGCTGGACCAACAACATTTCGTGGGTACGAGGTTACGACACTCTGCTCGGCCCGATGGAACGGGTAAGCTCGCTGTTCTATGAAAGGGTGCTCAAGCCCGGCGTGCCCACCAACGAGCATCGCTACCGCAACGCTCTGTTTTACCTGCTCGCGTCGCAGACCAGCTGCTATCGCTACTGGGGGCAAGGGCTGTTCGTGGACTACGGGCGCGAGATCTGCCGGCGCGCCACCGAGATCCTAAACCACGATTTCTGAGAACACACACGCGGTGAGGCGCATCCACGGAATCTTTGTCAGAGGAGCGCGTCACTACCAATCTCAAAGGAGGAGGTCAGTCTACGTGGCGCAAAGCAACCGCGCGGAAATACTCTCCGAAATGACGCACCCATAGCAGGAGAAAACAGGGAGGGCGATCGGATCATGCAAGATTGGAAGTCATATGCCCAAATTGCGATAGCCCTGTTCGTGTTGCTTGATCCTATCGGGGCCGTGCCAATCTTTGTGACGCTGACTGCCAACCACACTTCAGAGGAAAGAAGACGCACGATCGATGTTGCTTCGGCCACGGCATTTCTCGTGCTAATCATCGCCCTTCTCGCCGCCGATCCCTTGCTTCACATATTGGGAATCAGCTTAGCCTCCTGTACTATAGGCGGCGGCATTATCCTCATGTTCATGGCGATCGCCATGCTGCATGCCCAGCCGAGCCGAGTTCACCGCGCCGACGAAGAGGTGGACGAGGCAGCCAGAAAGACAGCAGTCGCCGTTGTACCGCTCGGGGTCCCGGTTGCTGCGGGACCTGGGGCGGTTAGTGCGGCCCTGATCTTGGTGAGCGGGCAAAGAGCCGGGCAACCGCCGGTGTTCTGGTGGGAATCATAGCCCTGGTGGTGATCTGCCTCTGGATTGCGTTGCGTCTGGCGGGACCAACCAAACGAATCCTCGGCACAACCGGAATCAATGTTGTCACGCGCCTGCTAGGTCTGATCCTGATGGCGGTCGCCGTGGAGTTTATCGCCAAAGGATTGCTTGAGCTCTTGCCGGGCCTTCACGGGCCCGTTCTATAATTAAGAAATGAGGTGCACAGGCGTGAGCGGTAACGGACCATTGATCAAGAAAGTCCGGCCTCTAACGGCGGCATGCCGCGCGGCTGATGTCGCACTCCTATCAGTGCCAGTGCAGGTGCGAATTTTGCTCTATGCGATCCGACGCCCGCTCAAGTCGCTGCGGCTGCGCTGATTTGGTCGGGTCGGGCATCGCTCTCTCGGGCAAGAAAAATGGAACTCCCGGGGCGGGACGCCCTTTATTTCGAGCGCAGAGAGAGGCAGGATCAGCCATGCCCATGACCCCTTTCTCATTGGCTTGGCTGCACCGTTGGCCGCAGAAAGGTTGCCATCCTCTGGAAAACCCCTAAAAATGCGGATATTACGCGCGCGGAGAGGTGGCCGAGTGGTCGAAGGCACCAGATTGCTAATCTGGCGTCCTGGGTAACCGGGACCGAGGGTTCGAATCCCTCCCTCTCCGCCATCGAGTCCCGGCCGCTGGCGTTTCTGCGGAGACCGGAGCGAAAATCGGCGCGTGTGCGGCAGAGTTCGATCAGCTCGCGCGATCACAGAACGCCGCGATGTGGGACGAACGGCAACTTCCGGAATTTCCCTCCGCGGGGCGGTTGCTCGGTGCCACAGCAAGCCCCGATCAGCACCAGGGTGCAGAGCCGGTCGTCCTCGCGCCGAATGTTGAAGGGCTTCCCATCGGCCCTCGCAAACGCATCACTAATCGCGCGCGATGCTTCCATATGGTTTAAGTTGAAGGACGCTGATCACTCGCGGCGGGACATCGAATGAGCGAAAGCATCATCGGACCAACCTCTCATTACTTCTATTCGCAGCGCCTCAAGCTCCACTACGTCGATTGGGGCAACCCCGACAAGCCGCTCGCCGTCCTAGTTCACGGTGGCCGCGACCATTGCCGCAACTGGGACTGGGTCGCGCTGGACCTTCGCCGCTACTTCCATGTGATCGCGCCCGACCTGCGCGGCCACGGCGATTCGGACTGGGCGATCGGCGGCAACTACTCGATGGTGGACTATGTGCTGGACCTCGCCC
>Ga0187784_10002580_pt1 | contig 14528 bp, 17 predicted proteins | sample 1015_SJ02_MP15_2_FD_132964 | JGI IMG/M metagenome (GOLD analysis project Ga0187784, IMG submission 132964) | Tropical peat soil microbial communities from peatlands in Department of Meta, Colombia - 1015_SJ02_MP15_20_MG | ecosystem: Environmental > Terrestrial > Soil > Wetlands > Peat | place...
CCGGGCCGGAGCCGAGATCGCTTCCTTGACGGGGAGTGGTTCTGCCGTCTACGCGATTTTTGCGTCTGCTGGTCAGTTGGCCCGCGCATCCAAGCTAATCCCCAAAGGATGGCTCGTATTCCGGTCACGCACGTTGTCGCGAAGTGATTACTGGCGACTGCTTTGGGCTCGGTGAAAGCGGGACGGGCACTCGGACTTCGGCAGGTGACTGCCCTGGTTAGCCAGACAGGCCGCGCCGACTCTGTCTGCTGTTGGGAGGTCGTCCAGTGGTAGGACACATGCCTTTGGAGCATGGAACCCTGGTTCGAATCCAGGCCTCCCAGCCAGTTTGGAAATTCGAAAATCGAAAATTGAAGTTCCGGTAGGTCTTGGGGATTCGCTGTTAGCCGATCGAATTTCGATTTTGGAATTTCGGTCTTCTCAAGGAAGTGAGAGCCATGGACCCTGTTCAGCACAAGCTAAAGGTCTTCAGTGGTAATGCTCACCCGGCTCTGGCCAGGGAGATATGCGCGCACTTAAGAGTGCCCCTCGGTGAGGCCTACGTGGGGCGGTTTCCCGACGGAGAAGTTCGCCTGCAGATTCTTGAGAATGTCCGAGGCGCTGACGTCTTCGTGATTCAGCCCACCTGCAACCCGGTGAACGACAACCTCATGGAATTGCTGGTGATGTTGGACGCGCTGCGGCGTGCTTCGGCCGAACGCATTACGGCGGTGATTCCTTATTACGGCTACGCGCGCCAGGACCGCAAGGACCGTCCGCGGGTGCCCATTTCGTCGAAACTGGTTGCCGACTTGTTAACTTCGGCGGGTACGGATCGGGTGCTGGCGCTCGATCTGCACGCCGGGCAGATTCAGGGCTTCTTTAACATACCTGTCGACCACCTTTATGCTACGCCGGTTACGGTGCGTTATTTTCGGCGGCTGAAGCTGGCGGACCCCGTGGTAGTTTCGCCGGACCCGGGCGGAGTGGAAAGAGCCAGGGCGTTTGCCAAACGGCTCAGCGCGCCTCTGGCGATCATCGACAAGCGTCGCGAGGACGCCAACGTCGTGGAAATGTTCAACGTGGTCGGGGAGGTTGAGGGCAAGACCTGTCTGATTGTTGACGACATGGTTGATACTGCGGGCACCCTGGTAAAAAGCGCCGAAGCGCTGATCAGGCAGGGTGCCGTCATGGTCTACGCGTGTTGCTCGCATGGCGTGTTCGCTGAAGACGCCGTCGCCAAGATTTGCGCGGCCCCGCTCGAAAAGGTGGTGACGACCGATTCCATACCTCTTCCGCCCGCGGCCAGGGGCTGCGAAAAGATCCAGGTGCTGAGTGTGGGCAAATTGCTGGCGCAAGCTATTCGTTCCATTCACGAAGAGACTTCGGTCAGCAAGCTCTTCATCTGAACGAGTGATGGGCCAGTGTCCGGGCATCGGCCGGAATGACAGGCAAAATGTTGTTGCATTGAGGAGTAGTTATGACTCAGGTTCAAGCAGTGGAAGTCGATGCACGGCAGGAGTTCGGGAAGAACGCTGCCCGGCGTTTACGGCGCGCGGGGCGAATCCCCGCCGTGGTTTATGGGGGCGGAGGGCCTTCGATTCCGGTGGCGGTGGATCCGAAAGCGATTCTGCAAATTCTCCACTCCGACTCCGGCCACAATGCCATCTTCACACTCGAGATTCGGGGGAAAGCTCCCGCTCGTGTCATGATCCGCGATTGGCAAACCGAGCCGGTCGACGGCCATCTTTTGCACGTTGACCTGGTGCGGATTGCCCGCGATACAAAGCTCAAACTCCAGGTTTCGATTCAGGTCACCGGAGAGCCGGTGGGCGTGAAGGTGCAAGGCGGCATCTTCGAGTTTGTGCTCAGAGAGGTGGACGTAGAGTGCCTTCCTGACGATATTCCGGAACGCTTCATAGCCGACGTGAGCAGACTGGAGCTGGGGAAGAATTTTCGCGTTTCCGACCTGCCGGTAGATCCGAAAGTCAAAATCTTGACCGACCCCACGCGCGTGGTCGCTCATGTGGTTGAGTTGAAGGTGGTAGAGGAAGTAAAGCCTGCCGCTGAGGAAGCTGCGGCTGCTCCTGCCGAACCCGAAGTGATCCGGAAGGGCAAAGCCGAAGCGGAAGAAGGCGAGGAAGCAGCGCCCGAAGCCAAGGAAGGGAAGGAAACCAAGGAGGCCAAAGAAGGCAAGAAGGAAGGGAAGAAGGAAGGCAAATAGGCCTCCGGAAAATCGAAAAGCGGAACTCGAAAAGCGAAATTCGGGTATCGCGACGTTGTCTGAGTTTCGATTTTCGAATTTCGGTATTCGATATGAAGATGATCGCGGGCTTGGGAAACCCCGGCTACGAATACCAGCAGACGCCCCATAACCTGGGTTTTATGGCCGTGGACCTCCTCGCCCGCGAATGTGGGGTGGAGATGGCGCATCGCGAAGCTCAAGCGCTGACGGCTTCGGCGCGCCTGGAGGGCCAGGAGGTTCTTCTGACCAAGCCGCAGACCTACATGAATCTGAGTGGCATGGCCGTGGCCAGACTGTTAGAGAAATACGGCCTGGAGGTTGGCGATCTGATCGTGCTTGTGGACGATGCGGCACTCCCTCTGGGCAGTTTGCGCATTCGGCCAGAAGGTAGCGCGGGCGGCCATAACGGACTGAAGTCCATTATCGGCGCGCTCGGTTCGAATGAGTTCGTGCGGGTTCGTATGGGTGCCGGCCCGGAGCAGCCCATCGGCGATATGGTGTTGTACGTTCTCGGGCGGTTCCGCCGGTCCGATCTGGCGACCGTGTCTGAAATGCTCAGCCAGGCCTGTGAAGCCGTGCACGTTATTCTGCGAGAAGGTTCACAAAAGGCGATGAACCGCTTTAACCGGCGGGTTTCACCGCAACCATCGTGAGGTTCCATGCGTAATTACGAGATCATTTTCATTGTCCGGCCCGATGCCACCGAAGAAGACGTTGAAAAACTGATTTCTCAAATGGAAGGCGTGGTGACGGGGACGGGCGGGAAGCTGGAAAAAGTTGAAAAGATGGGCCGACGCCGGCTCGCTTATCGTGTGGCGAAGCAACGGGAGGGCATCTATGTTCTCTTCCGGCTGCAAGGGTCCGGCGATACCGTCAAAGAGTTTGAACGCCGCTTGAAGGTGATCGACACGGTTATCAAATACATGACGGTTCGGATTGACGAAGACTTGGAGCGCGCTGAAAAATTCAAGGCTTTACGGTCAAAACAAGAGTCAAAGAAGCGGCGTTCCAAGCCCGTCGCGGCTCCGGCGCCACAGCCGGCTGCAGAAGTACCCCCAGCGTGAAGAGACCGTTTTCTTGGCGCCGTCTTGCTGGGGCCCGCGCAGGAGCGGCAGGGCTGCACTCGCCACCAAGGCCGGGCTACCAGCACGGGAATTCCGGTATTCCAAAGTAGCGCCGACCCTCAGGTCGGCAGTTGCTAACCTAAAGGCCAGAGCTGTGAGTCAAATCAGGCACTACCAGAATTCCTTACCGCTACTGAAGGAGTAAATCAATATGCCAGCACCTCGAAACAATCCTGGAGACCCGGAGCGCCCGCAAGCCAGGCGGGAGGGCGGACCTCCAGGACCCAAGAAGCAGTTCTTCCGGCGGCGCAAAGTGTGCAAGTTCTGCGAGGAAGCAATCGACATCATTGACTACAAGGATGCCCGCCTGGTAGGCGGCTTCATTTCCGAGCGCGGCAAGATTCTTCCTCGCCGCCTTACCGGAACATGCTCGACCCACCAGCGCTCTTTGAGCTTGGCAATCAAGCGCGCGCGAAACATCGCGTTGCTGCCGTTTTCGACTGGCGCGTAAAAAGCCAGGGGTTAGGTATCAGGGCCAGGGATTAGGTATTAGGCGCCAGGGATTAGGGCCAGAACCTAGCCAGATCCTCATCCTTAGTCCCTAATCCCTGGAAGGGAGTCTCCGATGGATGTAATTTTGCTCGAGAATATTGAGAAGCTTGGATCGAGAGGACAAATGGTGAAAGTCGCCGACGGGTACGGGCGCAACTATCTTCTGCCCAAGAAAATGGCGGTCGCGGCCACTCCTCAGAATCGGAAGTGGATGGAGCAGCAGCGCGTCCGGTTTCTTAAGCTGGAGGCGAAGGAAAAAGGCGACGCCGAGGATCTGGCGACACTGCTTAAGGGCGTCAGCGTAAACCTGACTCGAAAATCCGGAGAAAAAGGAACTCTCTTTGGTTCGGTGACAGCCATCGACATTGCCGAGAAGCTGGCGGCCCAGGGCTATGTCATTGACAAGCGCAAGATCGCTCTCACTACACCGCTGAAAGTCTTAGGTGAATACGATGTGCCGATCAAACTCCACCGGGACGTAACGGCCTTCGTCAAAGTGAGGGTGGAAGGTGAGGGAGAGCCAAAGGCCCAACCCCAACCCGCACCCGAAACCCCTGCGCCCGCGCCCGCCAAGGAAGCAGAGCCGGCTGCGCAGTAGACACGTGGTTCAGTCACGTACAGGCACGCCATGGCGTGCCCCTACTAGACGCCATGTTGTGCCCCTACGATTCCAGGCAAAATTTCTTCCGGACATTTTCCCGTCTGCTATAATTTCTTCTGCGTTTATTTCTCTGACATTCCAGGAACTCTTTCCTCCCATGCCTAGCAATGCCGACCAAGAAAGAGTGGTACCCCAGAATTTGGAAGCGGAACGGGCTTTGCTCGGTTCCATACTGCTGGATAATTCGGCCCTCAATCTCGCTCTGGAGGGAGTCGGGAAAGACGACTTCTTCTCGGAAGCGCATCGCATTACTTTCGATAAAATGATCGCCATCTCGGAAAGAAACCGCACCATCGATCTGGTGACGCTTTCCGAGGAACTCTCCAAAGAGGGCCAGATCGAAAAAGCCGGCGGGGCCGCGTACCTCGCGGCGCTCACCGATGGCGTGCCGGTTGGGACCTCCGTCGCGGTTTCCGAATACTCCCGCATCGTCCGGGAGAAATCAATTCTCCGCCGCCTTATCAATGCCTCGCACAACGTGATTTCCCGCTGTCTGGAGGGAACTGACGACCCAGACACGCTGATCGACCTTGCTCAGAGCCAGGTGTTCGAGATCGCGGAGCAGAAAATCCAGTCGGGCTTTTCCAACATCCGCGACATCATGCGCTCGAGTTTCGGAAGCATCGAGGAGCTTATCGAGCGTGGGAGGAGTGTCACCGGCGTTGCAACCGGGTTAGAGGACCTCGATAAGATGACGTCGGGACTCCAAGCCGGCGAGTTGGCGGTGCTGGCCGCCCGCCCTTCCCTTGGCAAGACCGCCCTGGCGCTCAACATCGCGGCTCACGCCGCCATTAAGCAGCACAAAACGGTGGGGTTCTTTTCTCTCGAAATGAGCAAGGAATCGTTGGTCATTCGTCTCTTGTGCTCCGAAGCGGCAGTTGATAGCCACAGGCTCCGCAGCGGGTTCGCGAATCGCGAAGAGTGGAACAGGCTGACTCATGCGCTGGGCCGCCTCGCTGAAGCTCCACTTTTGATCGAAGACACGCCTGCCTTGAGCATTATGCAGATTCGCACCAAGGCACGCCGCCTGAAAATGGAGAAAGGGCTCGACCTGGTCGTCGTGGATTACCTTCAGCTCGTCTCCGGCCAGGGGCGCTTCGAGAATCGCACCCAGGAAGTCAGTTACATATCTCGCAGTTTGAAGAGCATCGCCAAGGAATTAAAGGTTCCGGTTCTGGCGCTTTCACAATTGAGCCGCGCCCCCGAACAGCGGCCCGGGCCCGGGCGGCCTCAGTTGTCGGACCTGCGTGAATCCGGATCGATCGAACAGGATGCCGACGTGGTGATCTTCATCTACAGGGAACGCAAGCCCGCGGATGAAGCTGAAGCGGACGGCGAAATGGACCGGCGTGGCTACCCGATGAAACTGATCTTGGGCAAGCAGCGCAACGGCCCTACCGGCGACATCCCCGTCTTATTCCAGAGACTGTGGGCCAAGTTTGAGAATATGGCCCACGATCCGGGTTCGGAATCGGAATAAACGAGGCAGAACCGCAATCTAGCAAACCATTCACCACAGAGGGCACAGAGTTCGCAGAGGAAGTATTTGCTCCGGGTTCTCTGTGCCCTCTGTGGTGGATCTGTCCGGAACCACCGTGAACCTTCCCGTCGACAAGCTGCTCCGTCCTACTTGGGTCGAGATTTCGCTCTCGCGGTTGCGCCGCAACTACGAACGGATCAGGCAATTGGCCGGGCCGCGCCAGGTGATGGCGGTGGTCAAAGCGGATGCTTATGGGCACGGCGCGGTCGCAGTGGTGAACTGCCTTGCCCGGTGCGGCGCGGACTGGTTCGGGGTGGCAAGCGTCGAAGAAGCCCTGGAATTGCGGAACGTGGGAATCCAGCAGCCTATTCTGCTGCTGGGCGGCCTCTATATGAGCGATCCGGTGGATTTGGTGAAGTTTCATCTCACCCCCACGGTTTCCTCCACCGCACGTCTTGACACCTACGCCGAGTGCGCGCAGCGCTACGGCCAGCCCATCGAATTCCATCTCAAAGTGGATACGGGCTTGGGGCGGCTGGGAGTGCCTCTCGACCGGCTGGCGGCCTTCCTGGAGCATTACCGGTCGCTCGACGGCGTGCGCCTGACCGGCCTGCTCACGCACCTTGCCTCGGCTGAGGATTTGGTGGCCACCCATACGGAACTTCAAGCTGAGCGCTTCCGCACCGCCCTTGCACAGCTCAAGGCGGCAGGAATTGAACCGGAATGGGTGCACGTTTCAAATAGCGGCGCCTTGCTCGCCCGGCGCGAGTTTCCCGAAAACATGGTTCGCATCGGCGGCTTGCTTTATGGTTACTGCATGCCTCTCGTCCTGCCGCCGGAGAAACAAGTTCCGGAGCTTGCGGAGTTTGAGCCGGTGCTTACTTTCAAATCCCGGGTTGTGTACCTGAAGGACGTCCCCAGCGGCACGCCGTTAGGTTATGGTGAGGCTTTCTACACCCGGCGCCCCTCGCGCATCGCTACTGTGCCGGTGGGTTACGCGGATGGCCTCAACCGTGCGCTCTCCAATCGTGGCCACGCCATCGTGGCCGGCAGGCTGGCGCGGCTGGTCGGCAACATCAGCATGGACCTTTCGCTTCTGGATGTCACCGACATCCCCGGCGTCAACGTGGGCGACGAGGTCATGCTGCTGGGCCAATCACCGCACGCTTCCATTTCCGCCCTCGACATCGCCCTGATGCTGGATACCGTTCCCTATGAGGTCCTCTGCCTGATCGGCAAGCGTGTGCCGCGGTTGTATGGGGAGTAGGGGCACGCCATGGCGTGCCCGTACCCACGCCATGGCGTGCCCCTACTCAGGACGTTGCGTGCTATCTGGCTTTCTGGCCTTTGATGATCTGGGTCTTGTGCGCGCCCTTCAGCGTATGCACGAGGAATCCATCCGCGCCCTCCAGCCAGACTTCGGCCAGAACGTAATCCGTCACGTATTCCGTATAAGACGGCGCAAAGTTCCCCACCGCATCGAAGACCAACTGGGGCTCCGCTAGAGGCGGGCTAGGCTGCGCCAGTCGCTTCGTGAAGGCAACAGGGAATTCCCTACCCGTCGTTTGCTGCCGAAGCGTGAGCTGACCGTCGTCTTTTTGGGTGACCTGATATTCGCCGGCGGGAAGGCTCTTGCCCCCGGCTTGGAATGTAAACGGTATTTTAAAAGTGCCCTGAGCAAAGGCGTCTGCAGCTCCCAACACGAGAGCCAAAGCCGTTGCCGCGCAAACTGCCAAACGCTTCATATGCACCCTCCTTTGGAGGACGGAAATATAGCCCTCTTCCCAAGAATCTGTGAGTTAATCGGCGGATGAAAAACCCGGTCTCACGCAAAGCGCCTGTGCCGCCTGACGTCGGCCTCCATTGGGCATGTGAACTGCCCGAATGCGTCGACGTACAATCAACGGCTTACGGGGAGTTCACAGAGAGCAAAGTACGCAAAGTTGGCAAAGAAAGGCAAGGGCTTCTTCTTCGCGCTTCTTTGCGCCTTCGCGCCCTGGCGTGAGCTGTTTTAATTTTTCACAGCTTCCAAGGGAGATGGCTTCTTATTCAATCAAGCGTACCACTCCTCCATCGATCGGCTGCGCGACGCCTGCGTGGACGGCACGCCGTTCTTCAAGGCGTCTTCCATACCCCTAACGAACGTGTCGATTTCCTCGAGTGTCGTGTAAATGTTCGGCGACACCCGCAGGGCCTGATAATCGAAGACCTGATTCGGCGGCGCTCCGCCCACCAGCGGCACCACGATGATCCGGTATTTGTCCATCAGAAACTTCGCGAGATCACGGACATCGATTCCCTCGATGTTCACCGCCGCCACTCCCCATGCCTGCGGGGGTTCGCTGAAGTCCGTCAGGACCTTGACGCGCGGATAGACCTTGAGGGCATTGACCCAGCGCAAGTTCAGATAGCGCAACCGCGCCGCCTTGCGCTCCGTGCCGATGGCCTGATGGTAAGCCAGAGCTTCGCCGAGCGCCGCCCGGATGGCCCAGGGGTGCGTCCCGATGGCCTCGAACTTCCGGATGTCGTTGTCCTGCTGTTCTGGGGCAGCCTGGAGTGGCCACAATCTCGGAATCATCTCTTTGCGAACGTACAGACAGCCGTTGCCGATCGGCGCCAGTAACCACTTGTGCAGGCTGACGCCATAAGCGTCGCACTCGAGTTCCCGCAGCTTGAACGGGAAATGCCCCAGAGCGTGGGCGCCGTCCACGATGGTTACGATCCCCTGCGAGCGCGCCAGCCGCGAGATCCGCGCCACGGGAAACAACTGCGCCGTCAAGTTGGTGACGTGGCAGAAATGGAGAACCTTCGTGTTAGGCGTGATGGCCTTCTCGAATCGCTGGTAGAGATCGTCCCCCGTCGTGGGGACGGGGAATTGCAGGCGGGTCACTTTGATGTTCTCCCGCCGCATGCGCTGGTCCCACGTCGTGAGCATGCGGGGATAATCTTGTTCGGTGGTGATGACTTCATCACCGGCTTTAAGGTCGATGCCGTTCTGCACGATTTGGAGTGACTCGCTGGCGCCGCGCGTCAAGGCCATCTCCTCCGGGTCACATCCAAACTCCTCGGCCATGCGCAACCGGATGGTCTGGATGCGGTCGGCAATGGGGCCTTGATAAAAGATGGGCGCCATGTTGATCATATCCATGTAGCGCCATTCCGCTTCCAGCGCCACACGGGGAGTCGGGCAGGTGAAGCCGTTATTGAGGTTGATGATCGTGCGGTCCAATTTGAAATCCAGTTGGATCTCCCGCCAGTAGAACTCGTCCTTCGCCACCTCCGCGGGCGGCTTGTCGGCAACCGATTGGGAAGCTGCCAGCAAGCGCTCGAGACGCATCACTTTGGCCGCAGACGCAACCGTCCCGGCGGCTCCGGCGGCGCGGAGAAACGACCTTCGACTCCACGAATTAGATCTCATTAAGACCTCCTTGGTCTCGGGACGTGCATTTTGAGGTTCACATTATAAGGGAGTGAGGAAGCGAGTCAAGGCAGTCGAGAAGTCGAGAGTCGAAAGTCAAAAGTCGAGAGACCGAAAAGGCGCGGACTCACTCATGGGCGTTCAGCACAGCTAAGATCCGTCGGAGGGACTTGTCTGTCTTCCAAGCACTCTCGACTTTTGACTGGTTCTCGGGTAAAGAAAGAGCAGCCCGCCCGCCGCTGCCGAACACGCGAACTTTGCTGCGACCGGAAGTCCAGACGGCGAAAAGAATCCCTCCAGCACGCCGGCCACCACTAACAGCGGGATAATTCCCAGTGCCGGGCGAACACCCTGCCCGGCGTAGAAAGCTAAGGATTCGCGGCGCGGCAATTCGCCGCTCGAGGCCAGTGGCTTGATGGTGAGTAACGGAGTGCCGGGTGGCGCAGAGGTGCCGTTCTTGGGTATGTCTGCGCCCTTCTAGTGTCAGAGAGGCGCCTACATCCCGACAACAAGCGTCGGGACGTAGGCGCCACCCGCGAGAATATTATAGAAAACATAGGACCGGAGGCTGAGGGGTCACCGGCTTTACTCGCGGATTCCCGCATACCACAAGCTCGTGACTGCCATTTCTCGCAGGGAGTAGAGAGTGCGGAGGTAGGAATCGGCTTCGATGGGGCTGTCGGGGTCCGGTGAGGTGTGGGTGGTGATACCGAAGGCGCGGAACATCAGTTTGATTCGGTACAGATGGAAGCCATCGCTGACCGCGATACAGGTGTGCATTTGGCGCTGCTGAAGAAGTCGCGTTACGGCTTTGACGCTTTCATAAGTGGTCATGCTCGAGGTGTCTGCGAGAATCTTGGCTTCGGCCACGCCACTTTGGATCAGGTAGTCGCGCCCCACGCCGGCCTCGGTGAATTGGCGGTCGCCTCCACTGCCGCCGGTGGTGATGATCAACGGCGCGAGACCTTCCTCCTCCAGGTCCAGGGCTTGGTCGAGGCGAGCTTTCAGAACCGGGGAAGGCGTTCCGTTATATTCCGCCGCGCCAAAGACCACGATAGCGTCAGAAGGCCTGGCTTCGTCTCGCGTGGCTTGCCCGCGGATGGCTCGGTAAAGCGACCTCTCCGCGTAGGCGAGAGCCAGCACCGCCAGCAGCAGGATGCCCAGAACGCCATGACGAACGCGAAAGTGAATCAGCCCAGAAACTCCTTCAGTTCGGACTCCAGCACTCCGCCCGGTCGAAGGATGCGCACGTGCTCGCCGCTCAGGTCGAGCACCGTCGAGGCCAGCTCCCCTTGGGTCGGACCTCCGTCCAGGATGAGAGGAAGAAGATCGCCGATCTGCCTCTGCACCTCTTCTGCGGTGGAACAAGCGGGCAATTCCGAGAGGTTGGCGCTGGTTCCCGTCAAAGGCCGCCCTGAAGCTTCAATCAAGGCTGTAGCCAAGAGTGCGTGGGGCCAGCGCAAGCCCACTTTGCCGGTGTTTGCAGTGACCTTTAGCGGAATCTGGCGAGAGGCGGGAACCACCAACGTCAGGGGGCCCGGCCAAAACCTCTTCGCCAGCGTGAAGAAAAGCTGAGGCGGGTCATGGGTGAGATCCGCCGCTTGATCGATAGAGGCTACCAGCAGGGGAAGAGGCCGGTCCGCGGTGCGGCGCTTGATTCGGAACACCTCGCTCACCGCCGCCAGGTTGAAAGGATCAGCGGCCAAACCGTAAAAGGTGTCGGTTGGAAAGGCCACGACCTTGCCGGAGATAATCATGCGAACCGCGTACTCCAACAGGAATCCCAGTCGTAATTGGTCTACTTTGATCAGCTCAGCCATGTCCTCTACCGTGTATGTGCCGCGACCCGACAAGGGCTTGCGGGTGACCGTAACATAAGCAGCACAAAGGGTCAAGGGCCGCTCACGATTTGATCCTCCCAAAATGTCCTTGACTTGCTCCCCTTCTATCGGGCAGAATGGCTGTAGTAGCGTAGTTATTGCGATTTCATAATTTCAATTCGAAATGGGGGTGTTGATCGTTTGGCTGAAGTAAGACTTCAGGAGGGAGAGTCCTTGGAAAACGCGCTTCGCCGCTTCAAGCGCAAGGTGCAGCAAGAGGATATCATAAAGGAAATCAAACGACATTCTTTCTACCTCAAACCTGGTGAGAAAAAGCGAGTCAAAGCGGCCTTGGCTCGCAAAAGGGCACGCAAGAAGGCCAGGCACGAACAGGATTAGGGACCGAGAAGCAGCACGATAATGGGAATGGCACAGGCCTCGCGGTGTCGGATCCTATGGTAGTTCCTAGCGGGTGGGGCCCTGTTCGAGAAGAGGAGTGCACCGATGGAGTACCGGGACAGGGTCCTGAAGTGTATGGACTGCGGGGCGGAGTTTGTCTTCACTGCTGGGGAGCAACTCTTCTACGCCGACAAGGGTTTCAAGAATGAGCCAAAACGCTGCCGCGCTTGCAAGTCGAAGCGAAGCCAATCCGTGAACGGCCAGACCCATCATCGCGTGGAAACCACCACCACCTGCACTCAGTGTGGTAAAGAAACGACCGTTCCGTTTAAGCCGACTCAGGGCCGGCCAGTATATTGCCGGGAGTGTTTCCAGCAGCGGCGGGTTTCCCCCAGCCCCGCCTAATTCCACCTTCCATATTTCCAGCCTGGCAAACTCGAGGTAAAGGGTGCAATCCTAAAGTCAAATTTGCGATAGCGCCGGCGGTTCGCCATCGGCCAGATTGCCGCCGGACAGTGAAACGCCACCGCTCGATCTCCGATTATGGCCACCTTCCAGATTCTCAACTTTGGTTGCCGTGCAAGCCAGGCAGACGGTGCTGCGATCAAGAAGCAGCTGCTCGAATCGGGGCTTCACGAGGTGGAGGATGTCGCCGCGAGCGAAGTGGCGATTCTGAACACCTGCACTGTGACGGGCAGGGCGGATGCCGAGGTTCGTCAAATGGTCCGTCGCATCCACCGGGCAAACCCGCGCTGCCGGATTCTAGTGACCGGCTGCTACGCGCAACGATCACCCGCCGAAATTGCTCAACTAGGCGGCGTCACCTGGGTCGTCGGGAATTCCCACAAGCATGTTATTGCGGAGGTGATAAGTTCGAACCTGCGCCGGGGGTCTGGGGTCGTATCGCAGGAGTCAGAAGTCTGGAGTCAAGAGTCAGAAGCAGCGGAGCAAGCAGACCTTGTGCCAATTCGGCAACTTGAAACCGTCCCAACGACTTCCGATCAGGCCGAACTCCGTTTTCCCGCTCCCGCCGCGCAGCCAAACGCTCCGCAGCGACCCCTGGTCCTGGTGGGAGAGATTCGTGAGGACTTCCATTTTGCTCCCGTATTTCCGGACGACCGCACCCGTCCAACAGTTAAAGTCCAGGACGGGTGCAACGCGCGCTGCTCCTTCTGTGTGATTCCCTCCGTCCGAGGGCGCAGCCGCAGCCTGGCGCCCGAGAAAGTCCTCGAACAAGTCCGCGAATTGGAGAGGCGCGGATACAAAGAGATTGTTCTCTCCGGGATTAATCTGGGAAGTTACGGGCGCGACTTTGACCGCCGCATCACTTTGCTTAGTCTCCTCGAGAGATTGCTGGGAGAGACGGCCATCGCTCGCCTGCGCATAAGCTCGATTGAACCGATGGACGTCACACCCGCGCTCATCAACTTGGCCGCTCGCGAGCCACGCCTGGCGCAACACTTCCACATTCCTTTGCAGAGCGGGTGCAGCCGGATTCTTCGCCTCATGAACAGAAGATATTGGCCCTCACAATATGCCGAGCGCATCCTTGCCATTCGCGAGCAAATCCCCAACGCCGGCATCGGCGCGGACGTGATGGTGGGTTTCCCGGGCGAAACAGAGCAGGACCACGCCGCCAGCGTCGCGTTCATCGAATCGCTGCCGTTCACCTATCTGCACATCTTTCCCTATTCAGCGCGGCCGCAAACGCCCGCTGCGGCTTCACCTCGGCAGGTGAACGGCCGGGTGGCCCACGAGCGCGCCCGGGAAATCCGAACTCTGCTCGCCCGCAAGCGCCAAGCCTTCCTTCAGGCGCAAGTCGGCTGCAGGCTCTCCGCCCTGACGCTGGATGAATCTCAAGACCGTGAGCGGGTGGCGCTCAGCAGCAATTACTTGAAGATTGTCCTGCCCGGCTCGAACCTTCCTCCCAACACCTTGACTGATTTTCAAATAGGGCGGGTTCATGGGGAACTGCTCTTTGGATTCGCCGATCAGCGTTGAATCCCGCTGGACAGACGGAGCGGAATTGCTCAGAATACTGTTTGGCAACAATGCCATCGGATTCGGACAGCAGCGCAAGCGGGATGGTGAAACTTGAGTATTGCAGAAACTCCAGCGCCAGACAGCATTCCCATTAGCGAGTACATCCAGGGAACTTTCGTCCCGCTTTCCCACTTGGCCCACGGCTGGGAAATACACTCCATGGTCCAGTTGACTCCCGCCGAAGATCGCACCATGGTGCGGGAACCGGCGCAGGCGGTGCCGGCCAACATCGCGGAGCGGATCGGCCCCGTTCGAGTTCTGATGGTTCCTTACATCGCTTGCCTGGAGCCGGGCGACGTCGTTTCCTCGGCAAAACCCACAGGGGACAGTCACACCGCAGCGTGGGTCGAGACCAGTGAGAGAACGAATCTCATCCTCGCCTGCCGGGAAGTTGACGCCCACGATACAGGGTTCGAGTTCCTGGCCAGCGTCGCCGAATTGCTGCGGCCACGTCTGACCGTTTCGGAATTCGCCGCCTACGATGAACTCCTGGAAGAGGAAATTCGCCACGGAGTACGCGGCGAAATCGATGAAGAATCCCTGGCTGCCAAGCAGGCGCTGCTGGCCATTCGCCCTTGGCGCCGCAGCCGGATTCAGTACGAGCCTTATCGAGACGTTTCGCTCGTGAGCACGCTCGCCGAATACATGCACGGTTTGTGGCACGACGTCCAGATCCGCGTTGGACCTCAACATCTGCCCCTCCGGGAGTTGCGCCGCAGAATGACCTTGATGGCCAGACTTTTCCCTCCTAACCCCGGCTATGCCGTGTTCGCGAAGGAGTTAGACGAGGAACCGGCAGGGGAAACTGGGAATTAGAAATCAGAAACTGCAAATTAGTAACTGGACTCCGGAAACCGGGGATGCTGA
>Ga0187784_10002581_pt1 | contig 14528 bp, 14 predicted proteins | sample 1015_SJ02_MP15_2_FD_132964 | JGI IMG/M metagenome (GOLD analysis project Ga0187784, IMG submission 132964) | Tropical peat soil microbial communities from peatlands in Department of Meta, Colombia - 1015_SJ02_MP15_20_MG | ecosystem: Environmental > Terrestrial > Soil > Wetlands > Peat | place...
AGGTTCACCGAGATGCGCACCGGCGTCATGCCCGCATCTTGCCATGCGCGCGCCTGCCGGCAGGCCTCGCGCACCACCCATTCGCCGATGGCGCCGATGAGTCCGCACTCCTCGGCGAGCGGAATGAAGCCGTCCGGTGAAATCAAGCCGCGCTTGGGATGAGACCAACGAATCAGCGCTTCGGCGCTGCGCACGGTGCCGGTATTCGCGCTCACTTTGGGCTGGTAGTAGAGCTCGAATTGGTTTTGAGCGATGGCCTGATGCAGATCGCTCTCGAGTTGAACCCGATCCTCCAAGCCGGAATTCATGCCGCCCTCGTAGCATTGCACGTTGCCGCGGCCACGCTGCTTGGCGCAGTACATCGCGGCGTCGGCATGCGCCGTCAGCGCCTCGATCGTGCTGCCGTCGGCCGGATAAAACGCGATGCCGATGCTCGGCGAGGTATGCACGTCGATGCCGGCGATGTGCACTGGAGTCTGCAGCGCCTCGATGGCCCTCGCGGCCAAGCGCTTGGCATCCTCGTGATCCCGGATCGAGCTGATCAATAGGACGAATTCATCCCCGCCCAGTCGCGCCACGGTGTCGACGGAGCGGACCAATCCGGTGAGGCGCCGCGCGACCTCCTGGAGAAGCTCATCGCCCGCACTGTGGCCCAATGAATCATTGACGAGCTTGAAGCGGTCGAGATCGCAGACCATCAACGCGAACGATCGCGCGTCGCGGTCGGCGTGCGCGACCGCCTGCTCGAGTCGATCCTCCAGCAGCACGCGATTCGGAAGCCCGGTGAGCGCGTCGTGCGTGGCCAGATGTCGCAGCTGCCGGTTGGCCGCTTCGAGTCCGCGAGTCCTCACCGAAATCACTTGCTCGAGCCGTTCCATCTGCTCGCGCACCAGCCGCTCGTTGTCCCACTTGCGGGTGAGCGCCGTGGCACACTGCAGCACCTCGATCGGCTCGGCGGGCTTACGCAGCACGAGGAGCTTGTCCGAGTGCTGCAGGCGAGTGACCACCTCCGACCAATCGTAGTCGGTGTGCGCCGAGCAGATCACCACCTGCAAGTCGGGATCGACCTTCCAGAGATGCTCGATGGTCTTCAGTCCGTCCCAACCCGGCGGCATGCGCATGTCCACGAAGGCCATCGCATAGGGGTCCCCTTGAGCGCGTGCAGCGCGCACCATCTCCAGCCCCTCCTGTCCCTGGTAGGCGGAGCTCATTTCGAAGCTCGGAGGCGCATTCGTGTTGCGCGCTTCGCCAAAGATGTCCGCCTCGAGCAGGGCGAGCGCCTGCTGCGCATCGTCCTTATCCATCGACAGCACCTTGCGAAAATCGCTGTGAATCGACACGTTATCGTCGATCAGCAAGATGCGGTGAGCGGAGCGTTTTGGCTTGCTCACGCTTGGTCCTCCCTGCAAATCGAGTAGGCAGTGCGCGTTTCCGGGCTCCCTGCTTGGATGCTCATCGAGTCAGGATATCCGCACACAACCCTCAAAACTGAAGCCCGGTTCACAGTTAGGTGGCGTTTCTTGAGCTAGCTCACAGCGGCGCGTCGAGCAGCGAATTTCGTACTAAGTGAAACCCCTACAATGATTCGCACGATTCGGCGTGTCCCTGCAGCCGGGCGCCGTGCGACGGGGCCCGGCGGCCGAGCCGCGCATGGGTGAGGCGGCTCGATCGCGGAGCCTTTCAACCAACGCGGTGCCGTTCAACCCATGTGGAAGAAGTTGAGTTTGTTGCCGTCGAGATCTCGAAAGTAACCTGCGTAAAATCCCTCGCCGCGTGGCCCGGGCGCACCCTCGTCCTTCGCGCCGAGCTCGAGCGCTTTCCTGTGTAGCGCATCCACTTTTGCCGGCGAATCGACGGCGAGCGCGACCATTACACCGTTACCGACGGTCGCGGGTTTCTTGTCGAAGGGCTTGGTCACTCCCAGACCCGGCAGATGCTCTGCCGTTCCCCACGCCACGAACTGCTCGTTCTCCATCATTCGCTTGGCGCCCATCCCCGCCAGCAGCGCGTCGTAGAACGCGGCCGCGCGCGGCAGATTGTTGGTTCCGAGTGTCACGTATCCGATCATAGCGATCTCCTGCTCAAGGCCAGACAACAACGCGCGCAGCGCGTCCTCGGCGCGCGGCGCATGCTCGCCCGACCCAGGGCCTCGCGACTGCGACTGCGTGCGTGGGCGCATTGTTGCGAATCGGATCGTGCGCGTCCATCCAGTACGAAAAGTGCGGCGATACTGTAGAAGACCCTCTCCGCGCCGCCGATCACGCCGAAGCGCCGGTGCAGACCGCGAGCCGCGGATCAGGTGTGCGGGGGTGCCTGCGGCCGGCGAACGAAGCAGACGGCGACCGGCATGTCATGCGAATGACAAAATTCGAGACAGCGGCGCTGATTGTCCTGCAGTCGATCGCCAGGAGCTTTCACTTCGATCAATCGATAGCGTGAGCCGATAGACCGTCTCGCTCGAGCCACGACACCAGCCTGCAAAAACCCTCACCTCGGGAAGCCATCGCCGAGAGCGCTCGAGCATCGCTGCCTTGCAACCCCTCAGGGCGTAGGCGGGTACGGGGAGGCAGCTCCTCAGCTCCTTCAGGGTCAGGACTTGGAACAGCTCATCGACCGTGAGAGGCGGATTGGCATCGATCCAGCCTCGGTCCACGAGCGCTCGAGCCGCTACGGTCGCATCGCCGATCTCCTCGTAGACCAACTGCCTTGCGCGAAACAAGATTCTCTTGCGCATCATCATGCGAACGAGCAACGCCCGCGCCGGCTGCGGCGGGCGCTCGAACGTGCGCACGAACTCGAGCGCCTGCGAATCGAGCAGATCCGCATATCGGACCGAGAGGAAGCGGATCACCGAGGTGCAATTGTCGAGGTCGGAAGTCCCATCGGCGACCGACACGGGAGCCAATTCCACCTCAACAGCGCCGAGGCCGCCATCGTGAGCGGCGCGCGCGTGCGCTTGCGGGGACTCACCATATTTGGATGTGCGGCCACGGGATAGGAGGCCTTTTCGCCCGAGGCGCAAACTTGACATAGAGGCAGGATCTTCAAATCAATCAAATATTTTCAGTAAGTTACGATGAGTTTAAAACCTGTTTTCTAAAAAATCGCGGGGCTTCGCCACCCACTGTTCGTCAACGATAATTCGTCAAAACTTTGACAAAGTCCGCGTTGCGTTTTGCAGAATGTCTTGTATATTCCATCTGCAGTATGTTGATTTAACAAGATTCCGAAGATGACCATTTTCTCGAAATCACTTTAAGTTGCGATTCGTGTCGGGAGTTGGAATTCAAATGATTAGCGCGGACCAATTCAAATGATTAGCGCATGGGACAATTTGCATTTCGCGACTTTGGAGTTAGTACGCTCGACACCGATCAAGCAGCGACTTATCGTGGCATACCGTCGCTACCTCGCCTCGCTCGCGGAGGATCAGCTACCGAGCGAGTTGCGTGGCACGTTCTCGCAGGTGATGCGCAGCTTGGCAGGCGTCAAGCCGTTGCGCGGAGAGGAAGCTGTGGTCGCTTCCGTGCGTAAGATGTCCAACCAGGATGCCGACGACTGTGCGACGCTCATCGTCGAGATGTTCGGACTGTTGTGCCGCGCTCAGAATGCCGCCCAGAATCCGTCCGAGAATCCCGCCGCGCGCCACGGCGCCGCAGTCGTGCAATTACGCCCCGTAGAGTGCGCTGCGCCGGAATTCGAGGCCCCTGCGCTCGCAGCCACGAACTAGCCGGTATCGCGCCCCGCGGCTTGGAGCGCGTGCCCTGCCGCGAGCAATCCGCGCTTTCCGGCTCAATCGAGTTTGAATTCGATCGTATCCCAGCGGGTGGTCTCTTCATGGCGGGCCTGACGCTTGAGCGCATCGATCAGGCCCCGCTCGTTCCATGCGCATACTTCGTCGGCCAGGTCCTTGACTGCCTTCGCCAGCGGCTCGTTGGATCCGAAACTCTCCATCGCGATGACCGGCCGGTCCGCGGCCTTCGCAAAGGTCAGCTCGAACACCACGAGGTCGGGGGCGGCCCGATATGCGGCCGGCACGGCAATCACGACTTCGCAGGGTGCGATTTGACGACGCAACTCTTCCCGCTCGCTTTCCTTGTCGATCGGCCGCTTGGATTGCGGCTGACTCGTGATTTGGTAGTAGAAATTCCCGGGCGCTTCGAGATACTCGAACACGCGCGCGTAGTCGTCAGTCTCCGCCCAGGCATGGGTGACGAACAGCCGAATCGGATTCACGCGGCTCGACATGTGGGCTAGTGTAGCGCGATGATGGTCATGCGCGAAGCACCCGGCGTCGATACAATGCCTCGGAGTCCGTCCGAGTATTGCCTGTGCGCCTGATCATATACAACATCCGGTACGCCACCGGGACCGGCCCCGCTTTCCACCTTCCGGTGCCGGGAGCCGGCTATTTGCGCTCGAGCCGCCAGGTGCTCGCGCAGATCACCGACTTCATCAAGCGCCAGGATCCGGACGTTGTGGGTCTGATCGAGGTCGATACCGGATCGATACGTACCGGGATGATCAACCAGGCAGACTTCATTGCCCGCTCGCTCGGACACTACTCGACCTTCGAATGCAAGTACGGCCAGTCGTCCGTCAACCAGCTCGTGCCCATCGTGCGCAAGCAGGCGAACGCGTTTCTTGCGGCGCCGCGGGTTCGCGGCGAGCGGTTCCATTACTTCGACACGGGCATCAAGCGGCTCATCATCGAGCTGGAGCTCGATGACATCGCCATTTTCCTGGTGCATCTGTCGCTCAAGTTTCGCCACCGACAATATCAGCTGCGATACCTCTATGATCTCGTGCGCAAGACCAAGAAGCCGGTCATCGTCGCCGGCGATTTCAACACCTACTGGGGCGACCACGAGATCTACTTGTTCATGCAGGCTGCTGGCTTGGCGAACGCCAATGCCAGGGGACTACCCTCTTATCCGAGCACGAGTCCGCGCAAGGAGCTCGACTTCATCTTGCATAGCGGCGAGATCGAAGTGAATCGATTCGAGATACCGGATATCCAATTGTCCGATCATTTGCCGTTGATCTGCGATTTCACAATTCGCGAGCGCGCGCGCGTGGCGGCCTGACTCATGCTGGCCACGAGCAGCTGGAACCTCGAGGTCGACTCCGAGCGAGTCGCGTGGCTCACCTGCGACATGCCGGGCACCTCCACCAACGTGCTGTCCGCGGCGGTGCTCAAGGATCTTGCAGCCGCGCTCGAGCGGCTCGAGGATGAGAGGCCCGCCGGCCTCGTCGTGCAATCGGCGAAGCCCTCAGGCTTCATCGCCGGGGCGGACATCAAGGAGTTCTTGAGCATTCAGACGCCGGAGCAGGGCTACGCACTGGTGCGGGCCGGACAGGCGGTGCTCGACCGACTCGAGAATCTCCCCTGCCCGAGTGTCGCGGCCGTGCACGGTTTCGCTCTGGGCGGCGGCCTGGAGCTTGCGCTCGCTTGCCGCTATCGCGTCGGCGCCGACGACACTCGACTCGCCCTCGGGCTGCCTGAAGTGATGCTGGGCATTCACCCCGGATTCGGCGGGACGGTGCGCACCGTGCGGCTCATCGGGGCGCGTGAGGCCCTCGAGCTCATGCTCAAGGGCAAGCCCTTGAAGGGCGCCCGTGCGCTCAAGGTCGGCCTGATCGATGAGCTCGTGCCGCCCGCGGACCTCAAGGCACGCGCCAAGCGGCTGGTGCTCGCCGCGCCACCGGCAAGGACGGCGCCTTTCGTCGAGAAGCTTTTGAATCTCAATGCGATGCGGCCCTTCATCGCGCGCCGGGTGGAAGCTGCGCTGCACGGCAGGGTTCCGCGCGAGCACTACCCGGCTCCGTACGCCATCATCGAGCTGTGGCGGCGCTATGGCGCTCAGGGTCCCGCCAGTTACGAGGCGGAGGCGCAGTCCATCGCCACCCTGATGTGCACGCCCACCTCGCGCAATCTCGTGCGGGTGTTTTTGTTGCAGACTCGGCTCAAAGGTCTCGGCGGCCAGTCCAAGGTCGAGTTTCGTCGCCTGCACGTGATCGGGGCCGGCGTCATGGGCGGAGACATCGCGGCGTGGTCGGCGCTTCGGGGCCTCAGCGTGACTCTTCAGGACCAGAGCGAGGAGCTGATTCGGCCGGCCCTGGCGCGCGCCCAGAGTTACTTCCAGAAGCGCGCGGGCTCGCCGCAGGCGGCGAGCGAGGCGCACGCACGCCTCTCGATGGACGCGGCCGGCGAGGGGGTGGCGTCGGCCGATGTCGTCATCGAGGCGATCGTCGAGAGCGTGGATGCCAAGCGCGCGCTCTACGCGAAGCTCGAGCCCAGGCTCAAGCCCGGTGCGCTTCTCGCCACCAACACCTCGAGCATCAAGATCGAAACCTTGGCGTCGGGGCTCACCGATCCCGGACGGCTCGTTGGGATTCATTTCTTCAATCCCGTGGCGCAAATGCAACTCGTGGAGGTCGTGCAAGGCGCGGGTACGCACCCTGACGTCCTTCAGAAGGCACTCCTCCTGACGCGCCAGCTCGACAAGCTACCGCTCCCCTGCAAGAGCGCGCCGGGGTTCGTCGTCAACCGGCTTCTCATGCCCTACATCAACGAGGCGCTGTTTGCTCTCGCGGAGGGCATTGCGGCGGAGCATATCGACCGCGCCGGCACGCATTTCGGCATGCCCATGGGCCCGATCGAGCTCGCCGACGTGGTCGGGCTGGACGTCGCGTTACACGTCGGTCGCGTGCTGGCCGAGGCCTTTGGCGGGCACGTCCCCGATATCCTGGTGCAGCAAGTGGAGCGCAAGAAGCTCGGCCGCAAGAGCGGCGAAGGGTTCTATGTGTGGCGGGACGGCAAACCCGTGCGCTCCACCGAACGCGCCACCCGCGTCCCTTCGGATCTCGAGGACCGACTGATCTTGCCGATGCTGAACGAAGCGGTTGCGATCCTACGCGAGAATGTCGTCGAGGATGCCGACTTGCTCGATGCGGGTGCGATCTTCGGCACGGGCTTTGCGCCATTTCGCGGTGGGCCGTTGCAATACGCGAGGACACTCGGTATCGATGTGCTGACCGAGAGGCTCGCAAAGCTCGAGCAACGCTACGGCGATCGCTTTCGTGCAGACCCTGGCTGGAGAGGACTCGAGCGGCCAGTCTCGAGTGCTCGGCTGTGATAGATTCCTTGGGCGGCGCAAGCCCCCCATGTGGTAGCATTCCGTCGAAAATCATAGGCTTGTAAAACAGGGTGCAGGCGCGACCGCAAGATGGATGACCGACCGCTCGACGTCGCGATATTAAAAAATTTCTCGCCGCTCGACGGGCTGAAGGCGGAAAACCTGCACGCGCTCGCGCGCAAGACAACCATTCGTGAGCTGAATGCCGGTCGTGTGCTCTTCAAGGAGGGCGACTCGGACAAGCGCACCTTCTATCTCGTCGCCGGCAGCGTCGAACTGCGCGCCGATGACCGCCTCGTCGCCGTCGTCCGGGCCGGCACCCCCGAGGCGCGTGCGGCGCTTGCTCCCGGTCTGCCGCGCAAATTCACGGCGCGCTCGGCCAGTGATATCGCCTACATCATGATCGATAGCGACTTGCTCGATGTGCTGCTGACCTGGGATCAGACCGGCCAGTACGAGGTGTCCGAACTGCACGGCGACGGTCTCGACGTGACCGGCGACTGGATGACGACGCTCCTGCAAACCAAGGCTTTCCATCGCATCCCACCGGCCAACATCCAGGCGATCTTCATGCGTATGCAGCGCATCAACTATCGCGAGCGCGACGTGGTAATCAAGCAGGGTTCGGAAGGCGATTATTTCTACGTGGTGGTCTCGGGCAAATGCGTGGTCACCCGCGAGACACCGCTCAATAAGGAAGGGATCAAGCTCGCCGAGCTCGGCCCCGGGGACAGCTTCGGCGAGGAAGCCTTGATCGCCGAGTCCAAGCGCAACGCGACGGTCACCATGGCCACCGACGGAACGCTGATGCGCCTGGGCAAAAGCGACTTTCAAACGCTGCTCAATGAGCCTCTACTTCAATGGGTGACTCAGGAGCGGGCGAGAGAGATCATCGCGGGCGGCGGCAAATGGCTGGACGTGCGCCTCCCGAGCGAGTTCCAGAACTTTCGCATCGAGGACGCGGTCAATATTCCCCTTTACTTCATCAGGCTGAAGCTCAACGCGCTCGACAAGAAAGTTCCGTATGTCGTGTGCTGCGACACCGGCCGGCGAAGCTCCGCTGGGGCGTACATCCTGAGCGAGCGCGGCTTCGATGCGTACGTGCTCAAGGGCGGCCTCGCTGCAACGGACGCGATGCGTTCGCGGCGAGGCTGATTCGTGGCCGGTTCCCCTCCGCTCCGCGAGCCGCCTTCACCGAGGGCGTACCGCGAGCAGCACCCCTCTAAGCCTCCGCCCCGCGAATACCGGCACCCGTCCATGCTGGCGCTGCACATGCGCTTGGCCATCCTGTTTGCTCTCGCGGGGCTCGCCGTCCTGGGGTATTTCTGGAAGATGCCCCACATGCCCCTTCGCACGCCCTCGGGCGTCGCTGCGCGTGATGCGTCTGCGACGCCCGATGCGGCATCCGCTGCCAGCACCCCGCCGAGCACTGCGCAACCCGTTTACATCGAAACCCTGCCCTCGAAGAACACCCACTGATCGCGGAACATCGCGCCCAAGTAGCCGCGCGCCCGAGGGGGTCAGGTCGGCGGGCGCCGCTGCTCCTACATGGTGTGCGTGGGCTTATCTCCGCCGAGCGCGCCCGCCAAGTAGTTCTCGATTTTCTTCTGGGTGTTACCGCGATCCTGGTCGCTGAACTGAACGCCGATGCCGGCCGTGCGCTTGCCCTGCGCTCCTTTCGGCGTCATCCAAATAACCCGGCCGGCGACCGGGAGCTTCTCTTCCTCGCCCATGAGATTGAGCAGCATGAACACTTCGTCGCCCAGCCGATAGTTGCTGTTGGTCGGAATGAACAGTCCACCGTTCTTCACGAACGGCATATACGCGAGGTAAAGCGCACTCTTGTCCTTGATCGTGAGGGTCAGCAACCCGGGTTTATTACTGGGATTTCGCAATTCCGAACCTTCTTTCCAAGAGCTAACTCGCCAACGCGGCCCTACCGCCGAGCAGTAGCGCTTCCAACGCCAGTTGCTGATTCAGCCCGGTCGACGCGAGGCGCCTCCACTCCCGCGAGGCATCCAGCAGCCGGAACAGGGCCCTTATCTTGGGCTTAAGTAAAGCAGCAGGCAAGCGGACGGGTTCCGCACTTTGACACGAAGTCGAGCAACCCAAGAGCGCGTGCACCTGCCCTGTGATCCAGTTCTCAAGCCAGCTAAGGCGCAGAGCCGGATCGGACTTCACCCAGCTCTGCGCCAGTACGGTGACATCGACGGTATCGGCTTGAAGCCGCCGCAGGCTGTCGCGCATTTCCTCGTCGAGGCGAGCAATCGAGGATGCGGGCAAATCGAGCGCGAGGAGCGGCGCGCCGCCCGCGAGCGCGAGCGCCGCTCGCCAGTCGGTCACGCCGGGATCTCGCGCCGCGAGCCATCCTATCGCAAGCGACTGCTCCGGTGTCCTCAACTGGAGCTTGACACAGCGGCTCGCGATGGTCGCGGGCAACCGGTGGCTCGGCCGGGTGATGAGGATGAGCAGGGTCTTGTCAGTGGGCTCCTCCAGCGTTTTCAAGAGCGCATTGGCGCTATTCGCATTGAGCGCCTCGGCGCCCTGGATGATCGCGAGCTTGTAGCCGCTGCGATAGCTCGATAGCGACAGCGACTCGATGAGATCGCGAATTTGATCGACTTTGATCTGCTGCGCGTCCTCTTCCAGGCGCACGAGGTAAAAGTCAGGGTGGGTATCTGCGCGCAACAGCTGACACGATGCGCACACCCCGCAGGGTCCCGCCTGCGACGGGCTCTCACAGAGCGTCAACGCCGTGATCCAGGAAGCCAGCAGCTCCGCGCCGAGCCCTGGGGCACTCGTGATCAAAAGCGCCTGCGGCAGCCGCCGCGCACGCCACGCCTCGCGCCATCGCGCCATCGGCTCGTGGAGCCACGGCAGGGTGTCGGCGGTCAGATAATCCATGCTCTCGACTGCAATGCGCGAGCGATCTGGGCCGCCACCGCCTCGACCGAGGGAGCGCCGTCGATCACCACGATGCGCTCGGGCTCGGCCGCCGCGCGCTCGAGGTACGCCCGGCGCACACGCTCGAAGAAAGCCACCTGCTCGGTCTCGAAGCGATCCCTCACATTCGCCGTGCCCGTCGCGCGTGAGCGGGCGCGCGCGAGTCCCATCTCGACGGGCACATCGATGAGCAGCGTGAGATCCGGGCGCCGTGCCCCTTGAACCCATTCCTCCAACCGACGAATGCGATCCGGGTCGACCCGACGTCCCGCTCCCTGATAGGCATAGGTGGCATCGGTGAACCGATCGCAGATGACCCAGCGGCCGGCGGCGAGCTCGGGCTCGATCAGGTTCTGAAGATGCACCGACCGCGCAGCGAACATCAGCAAGAGCTCGGCGGCATCCGGCAAGCTTTCCGCGCCCCGACTCAAGACCAACTCGCGGATCCGCTCGGCGAGCGGCGTGCCCCCCGGCTCGCGCGTGACCACGTGCTCGATACCCCTCTCGGACAGGAGCTCGCCGATGCGGGCGACTTGGGTGCTCTTCCCGACCCCCTCGATTCCCTCGACCGTCAAGAATCGGCCTCGCCTCATTTCGCCGACTCCCCCGTCCTCTCGCGCAGGCTCGTCACGTAGCGCGCGACGGCCGCGTTGTGCTCCTCGAGCGTGGTCGAGAACACATGACTCCCATCGCCCTTCGGCGAGGCGACGAAGTATATCGCGTCGGTCTTTTCGGGATGGGCGGTGGCGCGAATCGCGGCCGCGCCGGGCAAGGAGATCGGCGTCGGCGGGAGACCGGCCCGCGTGTAAGTATTGTAGGGACCATCCGTCTGCAAATCGACCGTGTGCAACTGCCCATCGTAGCGCCCGCCGAGTCCGTAGACGACGGTGGGATCGGCCTGCAGCCGCATGCCGATCCGCAGCCGATGCAGATAGAGGCCGGCGATTTTCGGCAGCTCGGAAGGCAGCCCCGACTCCTTTTCGACGATGGAAGCTACGATCAGCAGCTCCTCGGTGCTGCGCAACGGTGAGCTCGGATCGCGATTCGACCAGGCCGCATCCAGCTCGCGCTTCAGGGCCTCGTGTGCTTGCCGCAGTAGCTCGACCGCGGGCGTGCCCTTGGTAAAGCGGTAGGTTTCGGGCAAGAACTGGCCCTCGGCATCGACGCCTGCATCGCCGAGCTTCGCCATCAACTCCTCGGCTGAAACGGGGAGCGTCGCCACGACATCCGGATCGTGCTTGAGCGCCGCTAGCACGTCCTCGAGGCGCCAGCCGTCGACGATCGTGAACGAGTGCAGCAGCACTTGACCGCTCACCAATTTGTCGAGGAGCGCGCGCGGTGTGGTACCCGGCTCGATTTCATATTCCCCCGCTTTGATGGCCGAAGCGAGACGCTTGAAGCGCGCGTACAGGAGCCACGTGCGCGGATGGTCGATCAAGCCGCGCGCGGCGAGCTCCGATGCCACGCGCGCAAAGCGCGTGCCCGGCGCCACGTTGAACACCACGGGCTTCGCGAGATGGAGTGGCTCGTCGAGACTCTTGGTGAGGCGGGAAAGCCACACGCCCCCTGCGCCGATGAGTGCGAGCGCGAGCGCCAGAGGCACGACGATGCGCAGCCCCCTCACTCGCGCTCCAGCCGCGCCCGCAGCCGCTCGGCGCCATCGGTGCGAAAAGGCCGGATGCGCCTGCGGCCTTCCTGGACCATCGCGACCGAAACGACCCCGCAGACCGCATTGGTCATGAACACTTCCTCGGCGCGGTCGAGCTCTCTCAAGTTCAAGCGACCCTCCCGCGCCTCGAGTCCCAGATGGCGCGCCTGTTCCAGCACCCAGCGGCGCATCACGCCCGCGATCCCACAGCGCTCCAAGCTCGGGGTGAGCAAGGTCGATCCTCGCCTCACGAATACATTGGACATGGTGCCCGAGACGACGTTGCCCTCCTCGTCGCGCATCAATCCCTCCCAGATGCGCGCATCATGCCATTCGGCCCTCGCCAGTACCGATTCGAGGCGATTCAGCGTCTTCAAGCCGGCGAGCGCCGGAGTCGACCCGAGCCGCGTGTGACACAGGCGAATCCGCACCGGCCCGCGGAGCGCTGCCGCGGCGCTCGGCGGCAGCCGGTGCAGCGACAGGACACGGGTGGGGCGCTCCTCCCCGCTCGGACGATAGCCCCGAGCGCCGATTCCGCGTGTCACGATGAGCTTGAGCACCGCCTCGGCCCGCTCGGCCGCCCGCGTGGTAATCTCGCGGCGCAGGAGCCTCTCCTCGGGTGCATCGAGCTTGAGACGCCGGCACCCTTCGAATAGTCGCTCCAGGTGGTAGTCGAGGAACCTCACCCGATGACCCCGTACGCGCATGGTCTCGAACAGGCCGTCGCCGTACTGCAAGCCTCTGTCGCGGCAGTCGATCCACCGGCGCAACCGCCCATTGACCCACTCGCTCACGGACTCCCTCACGCGGGCGACTTCGAAAGCGCGCGCAACAGCCCCTCGGCCTTGGCCCGTGTCTCGGCGAGCTCGTGCCGAGGATCGGAGTCGGCCACGATGCCGGCGCCGGCGCGGAACCCGAGGGTCCCGCCGTGCGCGGTGATCGTGCGGATCAGGATGTTGAAGTCGCAACTGCCGTCGCGATTCAAGTATCCGATGGCGCCCGTGTATGCACCGCGGCCGCTGCCCTCGAGCTCGGCGATGATCTGCATGCAGCGGATTTTGGGGCAGCCCGTGATCGTGCCGCCCGGAAACAGCGCACGGATGGCACCGATCGGGGAGACCCCATCGCGCATCAATCCGCTCACGTTGGACACGATGTGATGCACGTGAGCGTAGCTCTCGACCGCCATGTACTCGTCGACCCGCACGGAACCGCCCACGCAGATACGGCCCAAGTCGTTGCGCTCGAGATCGATGAGCATCACGTGCTCGGCGCGCTCCTTTTCGTTGCCGAGGAGCGATTCGATCAGCGCGGCATCGCGCTCGGGCGAGCCCCCTCGGGGCCGAGTTCCCGCGATCGGACGAGTCGAGACGAGGGCGCCGCGAACGCTCAACAGGCGCTCCGGCGAGGAGCTCATCACCGCGAAATCACCGTCACACAGGAGCGCCGCGAAGGGGCTCGGATTCGCCCCGCGCAACCGCCCGTAGATCGACACCGGATCGACGGATTCGGCCGAAACGGCGCGCCACCACCGAGATAGATTGGCCTGGTAGACGTCGCCGGCCGCGATATAGTCGAGCGCCCGTCGCACGGCCTCGAGGAACCGTGCGGGATCCTCTTCTTCGAGGTCGAACCGGCCCGGCCTGCTCGCGGATAAAGCACCTGCAACTCGCACATCGACGGCCAGCCGCTCGATCGCTTCTGCGTGCCCCGGCTCCGCGGCAACCCAGGCGCGTCCGCTCTGGCGGTCCCGGATCCATGCGGCGGGCGAGCGAATCGCGAGTCCCACCACGGGATCGGCGCTCGGCGGAAGGGCGAGCCGCGGCTCGATCTCGGCGGCGAGCTCATAGCCCAAGTACACCAGCCAGCCGCCCGTAAAGGGTACGAAAGAGGGCTCGTGAGGCGTGCGGATCGCCCGCCACCAGTCCTCAAGCGCGCCGAGAAACCCGCTCGCCCCTGCCGCGTGCGGGCCTTCGAGCCGCCCGTCGGCGGTCAGGCGCAGCGCCTCTCCGCAGGCGATGGGGAGAATGTCGAAGCGAGCGCCCCCGCCCGCCGGACCCGCCGGGGCGCTGCTCTCGAGCAGTGCCGGATACACCGCGGGAAACCGCGCGATGAGACCCAGCGGCTCAAATTCGGCGGAAAATGAGCGAACCGTTGGTGCCACCGAAGCCGAACGAGTTGGACAGGGCGCAGTCGATGCGCATCGCTCGAGCCACCTTGGGCACGTAATCGAGATCGCAGCCCTCGCCGGGGTGCTCGAGATTGATGGTCGGTGGGGCAACCTGGTCGCGAATCGCGAGCACGCTGAAAATCGCCTCCACGGCACCGGCCGCGCCCAGCAGGTGCCCGGTCATGGACTTGGTGGAGCTCACGGCCAGCCTGTCCGCGGCCGCGCCGAAGGCGCGCCGGATGGCCGTGGTCTCGGCGCGGTCGCCGAGCTCCGTGGAGGTGGCGTGAGCATTGATATATTGCACCTGGTCCGCCGCGATGGCCGCGTCCGCAAGCGCGTTCACCATCGCGCGGCGCGCACCCTCGCCGTCCTCCGGCGGCGCCGTGACGTGGTACGCGTCACCGCTCATGCCGAACCCGATGATCTCGGCATAGATGTTGGCGCCCCGGGCCCTGGCCGATTCGTACTCCTCGAGCATCATGGCTCCCGCGCCGTCGCCCATCACGAAGCCGTCTCGATCCTTGTCCCAGGGTCGGCTCGCGCCCTGCGGATCGTGGTTTCGCTGCGACAGGGCCCTCGCCTGGGAGAAGCCGCTCATGCCGGTTGGGCATGTGGCCATTTCCGAGCC
>Ga0187784_10002582_pt1 | contig 14528 bp, 10 predicted proteins | sample 1015_SJ02_MP15_2_FD_132964 | JGI IMG/M metagenome (GOLD analysis project Ga0187784, IMG submission 132964) | Tropical peat soil microbial communities from peatlands in Department of Meta, Colombia - 1015_SJ02_MP15_20_MG | ecosystem: Environmental > Terrestrial > Soil > Wetlands > Peat | place...
CGGCGTCCCGGCACGAAATATCCAGTAGCAGACACCTAAGAGAATGGCGGCCGCCCACCACTTGGCCCCCGGCCATTCGCTACCGAGCGCAAGCACGTCCGGATTCTTCGATATCCAGATGCAGATCGCGATGAAGATGCCGACGAGCGCCTCGCCGGTGATGAGGCCTGCCGCGAACAGCATGCCGTTCTGCTTGCGCTGCTCGTGGTCCGCGCCGGTCCCGCGCCTCGCATGCCAGCGGTCGATCAGCTCGGCCACGATTCCGCCGGCCAGGATGGGCGTCGACACGTCGAGCGGTAGGTAGATTCCGACGGCGACCGCCAGCACCGGTGCGCTCCAGCGCGAGCCGCGAGCTTTGAGGTAAAGATCGAGCCCGATGATGAGGACGCCGACGGCAGCGCCGATCGCGATCATGGCAACCGGCAAGGTGCCGCCGAACATGCCCTCGGCGACCGATCTCACCAGATTGGCCTGCGGAGCCGGGAGCGCCTTGACTCCAGGGTGTGCCGGCTCGCCGATGCCGTATGCGAACAACAGCACGTTCAACACGGGCGCCATCACTGCGGCGCTCGCGAGCACTCCGACGCACAGCATGACCTGCTGGCGCCAGGGCGTGGCTCCGACCAATTGTCCCGCCTTGAGGTCCTGCAGATTGTCGCCGGCGACGGCGGCTGCGTTGCACACCACGGCGCCGATGAACACCACGGCCACCGCACCGATCGCCGAGCTGCTGCCGACCATCCACATGAGCACGAGCGAGGCGAACAAGATCGTGCAGATCGTGATCCCCGAGACGGGATTGTTCGATGACCCGACGAGCCCGGCCATGTACCCGCTCACCGACGAGAATAGAAAGCCGGCGACCACCATGATCACGGCCATCGCCAAGCTCACGCCGATCGTGCCCACTACGGCGTGATAGAGCGCGAACAGCGGCAGCACGAACAAAGCGATGCAGGTGAGCACCGCCGCCATCGGTAGATCGCGCTCCGTGTCGGGGACCCCCGCCGCCCGCACGCTCACCTTGAGACCGCTGCGGATCGCCGATAACAGCGACTTGCGCAACGACCACAACGCCCAGACCGCCCCGGTGAGCATCGATCCGACGCCGATGTAGCGAACTTGCGAGCGCCAGATCGCGAACGCGGCGTCTTCCGGATCGAGCCCGACCAGCTTCTTCATCAACACCGGATCGTGCTGCCAGAAGAAGGCGTTATACACGGGGATGGCGACCCACCACGAGAACAATCCCCCGGCCGCGATCAGGATGGCCACATTGAGTCCGACGATGCAGCCCACGCCCAAAAGCGCCGGAGAGAAGCTGTAGCCGAAAAAGGCTATCCCGCGCTCCCCGATCAGCCCCTTGATCGTGAAGGTCTCGGGCAGCACCCGCAGGCCCGAGGTCACGAACTTGAATGCACCGCCGACCACGGCGGCCGCGGCGAGGACTCTGGCTCCGATGCCGGGATTCGCTGCAACCTTGAGAACGGCTGCCGCGGCCACCCCTTCGGGAAAGCGTAATTTTTGCTCGATGATCAGCGTGCGGCGCAAGGGCACGGAAAAGAGCACGCCCAAGAGTCCCCCCAAGCCGACGATGGTGAGCGTCCATGCATAATTGAAGCTCGACCAGTGGTGCAGCAGGATGAGCGCGGGCAAAGTGAAGATGGCGCCGGCAGAGATCGAGGTGCCCGCGGAGGCGCCGGTCGCGACGATGTTGTTCTCGAGGATATTGGGTCTGCCAAACAAGGGCAGCACCGCCATCGAGACGACGGCGGCCGGAATGGCGGTGGCCACCGTGAGCCCGGCGAACAAGCCGACATAGGCATTGGCGGAGGCGAGGATCACCGTGAGGATGATCGAGAGCAGGATCGCTTTCAGCGTAAGCTGCGGCGGCGTCATCGACTGCGGCGTCGGCTGCGGCGTCGGCTGCGCGGGGCTCATCGTACCTCCCCCATCAGGTTCCTCACCGGCCGACTCAAGGCAAGCAGGACGGCCCCCAGGCCCACGGCGAAATAGACGATGTGCATGTACTGCTCCGGCATGGCGGCGACGTTGTTCGCGTCGAATTCTCCCGCAATCAGCCCGGCCGCAAGATTACCGAGCGACAGTGACAGGAACCACATCCCCATCATTTGACCGGCGAAGCGCCTGGGGGCGAGCTTGCTGACGTAGGAGAGGCCCACAGGACTCAGGCAGAGCTCGCCGAACGTGTGCAGGAGATAGGTGAGAATGAGCCAGTAGGGCAGCACTTTCGATCCGCCGGCCACCAGCGAGGCCGCGGTTGCCATGACCGCAAACCCGGAGCCCATCAACATCACGCCGATCGCAAACTTCGCGGGCGCAGAAGGGTTCAACTGGCGCTTCGCGAGTGCGATCCACGCCCACGCGAACACCGGTGCGAAGGTGATGACGTAGGCGGGATTGAGCGATTGGAACCAGCCCGCAGGAATACGCAGCGCCCCGAAAGTTCTCTGCGTGTAGCGCTCGGCAAACAGGTTGAGCGAGGACCCCGCCTGCTCGTACCCCGACCAGAACAGGGCGCTGCCGAGAAACAGCACGACGATCACCAGAGCGTGCCGGCGCTCCTCCCGGGAGAGGCCGGCCGCGAGGAGCACGTAGGCGAAAAATAGCACTGCCGTTGCGGCGATCAGGGCGGTGCTCAAGTGCGCGAGGCTCACGGGATCGACCGCGAGCCAGCCGAAATACAGGGCCGCGCCGGCGAGCGCCGACACCGCGAGCCCGAGCGAGAGAGACAGCCAGGGCTTGGCACTGCCCGGCGTCTGCGCGATCGAACGGCCGGCGCTGCCCAGATAGCGCTGCGTGAGGTGGTACTGAATCACCCCGAGCAGCATGAAGAGGGCGGCGGCGGCGAACCCCGCGCGCGGGCCGATGAGTTGCTGGGCTCCGGCAGTGACGAAGGGCCCGAGCGTCGCGCCCAAGTTGATTCCCATGTAAAACACGGTAAAGCCCGCATCGAGGCGCGCTCCGCCCTCCGGGTACAGATCCGCGACCATCACGCTCACGTTCGGCTTCAAGAGCCCGACGCCGAGCACGATCACCGCGAGCCCGAGATAGAAGGGCCGCGGCGTCGCTGACACGGCGAGCACGGTGTTGCCGAGCGCGATGCTCAGGCCTCCGATCAGCACCGCGCGGCGCGCACCGATCAATCGATCGGCGATCCAGCCGCCGGGAAGAGCGGCAAGGTAGACTCCGGCCGTATACAGGCCGTAGATCGCCGTCGCAGTTCTGTCGTCGAGACCGAAGCCGCCGGAGGATACGGCGGCCACCAAGTACAGCACCAGCACGGCGCGCATGCCGTAGTAGGTGAATCGCTCCCACATCTCGGTGAAGAACAGGGTCGCCAGGCCCCACGGGTGACCGAAGAAGGTCACCCTCAAGCGCCTGCCTCGCGCTCGGCTTCCTCCTTGGCGCGCGCCGCGATCTTGTCCTTGAGAAGGAGGGAGGCCATCACGATTCCTATCTCGTACAACAAGCACATCGGAATGGCCAACGCGCTCTGGGAGACCGCATCGGGCGGCGTGACGAAAGCGGCGAAAATGAAAATCCCCAAGATCACGAACCCGCGGTTTTTCCGAAGCTTGCTTATTCTTACCAGGCCGCTCCACACCAATAATACCGTAGCCACCGGCACTTCGAACGCCGCGCCGAAGGCGAGCAACATCACCATCACGAAATCCAGATAGGCTCCCATGTCGGTCATCATCTGCACACCGGAGGGTGTGGTGGCGACGAAGAAGCTCAACATCACGGGAATCACCGCGTAGTACGCAAAGACCGCGCCGAGATAGAACAGCAGGATGCTGGAAATCAACAGTGGCACGGCGAGCTTCTTCTCGTGACGGTACAAGCCCGGCGCGACGAAGGCCCACGCCTGATAGAGCACGAATGGCATGGCGAGGCCGACGGCCAGAAGGATCGCGAGCTTGAAGGGCACGGTGAAAGGGGCGACGACGCTGGTGGCGATGAGGGTTGCGCCCGCCGGGAGCTTGTGCTTGAGCGGCTCGGCGACGAACGTGAACAGCCGGTTCATGTACATCGCGCAGGGGATGAAGCAAATCCCGACCGCCAGCATCGCCTTGAGCAGCCGATCGCGCAGCTCCAGCAAGTGCGAGATCAGGGTACCTTCGGCGAGCCCCTCCTCCGGTTCGCCCTCCGGCTCACTCATTGGGTCGGTGGCTGCGGGTCGGCGCTTGTCGGCGGAGGCGTGGCAGTCGGCGGATGCATGGCGGCGGCCGAGGTGGGGTGAGGCTCACGGGCCGTGCGCGGAGTCGGGATCTGCGGATGCATCGCGGCGGCCGAGGTGGGGTGAGGCTCGCGGGCCGGGGCGGTGAGGGGCTCCTCGGGAGGAAGCGGCGGCTTTGGGATCAGGGCCGCCGACTCGATCGGCCCGGGCCTTTCGGTGGCGCCCGCGATTTTGCTCTCTTGTCGCAACAGCTCTTCAGCATTGACTTCGCGTTCCAGCTGCTCACTCAGCTGGCGCGCCATCACGCGCGCTCGGCCCACCCAATTGCCGACCTGCCGCGCCACCTTGGGCAGCCGCTCAGGTCCCAGCACGACGAGGGCAATGGCCGAGGTGAGCAGAATCTCGGAGAACCCGAAGTCGAGCATCGCGACCTCAAGTGCTGGTCTTCGGCGGCACCTTGGCCTCGGCCTCGGGGGCGCCTGGAGCGGCGCTCGCATCGAAATCGGCGTCCTTCTCCTGCTTGAGCTGCTTGACCTTCTCCTCCGTCTCGCCGTCGCTCATGGCTTGCTTGAAGCCCTTGACCGCAGCGCCCAGATCCGAGCCGATGCTGCGCAAGCGCTTGGTGCCGAATATCACCAGGGCGATGGCGAGGATGACCAGTAGCATCTTCGAGTCGAACATATGCGTCTCCACACTCCGCGAGGGTCTCTCGATACCTGGACCCATGATACGCCAATGAATTATGACATTTGACAGTGGACGGCCGATGCGTGTTCGGTCGCATTGCAGAAAACTCGTCTTGGGCTAGCTTTCGAGCCAGAGAGTGACCGGCCCGTCGTTGGTGAGCGTCACCTGCATGTAGGCTCCGAACACACCGCTCGCCACGGGTGAGTGCCGGGCACGCGCCGCGCCCACCAAGACATCGAACAGCCGGGCCCCCTGCTCGGGCGGGGCGGCCGGGGTGAACGAGGGCCGCAGACCCTGGCGCGTGTCGGCCGCCAGGGTGAATTGAGGCACCAAGAGGAGCTCCCCCTGCACCTCGGTCAGGCTCAAGTTCATCTTTCCCGCCTCATCGGCGAAAACCCGATACTTGAGCAGCCGATCCAGGAGGCGATGGACAGTCGCCTCGTCGTCCGCGGGGCGTACCGCAACGAACACCAAGAGCCCCTTCCCGATCGCGGCCTTGAGCTCGCCCGCGACTTCGACGCGAGCGTTCGTGACGCGCTGCAGCAATGCGATCATGGTAGCGCTCTCAAGGATCGTGCGCGGCTGATGCGCCGCACAGCGCTCGGAATCCGGCGGCAACGAAGGGCGCGAGACGCTCGTGCACGCTATCTAAGTCCGCGGACTTGCACAGGCCGCCGGACAGGCGGTCGATCCGGCCGGTCTCCGCAAACGTGAGCGTGAGAGCGCCGGTGAGGAATTGATATCCCCAGTAGATCTCGCGAGCCGCGCAGCCGGGTAGCGCCTCGCGCAGCACGGCGATGAATTTCTCGACCAGCGGATCGAAATGCTGAGTCATCAGCACCGGTCCCCATTCGGGCGAATTGTTCACCATGGCCACGATCGCGAAGTAGCTCTTCCATCCTTGGCCGCCGCGCGCCGAGCGCTCGAGCAGCGGATAGGTGAAGGCGTTGACGATCTGCTCGAGGGTGGGTGAGCCGGGGAGCGCGGCGCGGCGCACGTCCTCCAGCATGGCGAGGCGCTCGGGGTTCAGGAGCTCCGCACGGCGCTGGAACACCGCGGCGAACAGCTCGCGCTTGCTGCCGAAATGGTAATTGACCAACGCGACATCGACGTCGGCCGCCCGGGTGATGTCGCGGATCGACACGCCATAGAAGCCGTGCCGCGCGAACAATCGCTCGGCAGCGTCCAAAATTCGATCCTTCTTGGACTTCGAGGGGGCTTTTTTGGCCGTTCTTTTGCGCCGCACCGCCATGCGGGCATTCTCGCGGGTTGGCCGGTCGGGTGCAACTCGCGGGCAGCGCCCACGCTCGACTCAACAGACGTTGAGCGTTTGATCAACGCTCGTTGAGTACCCGCCCTCGCTCGAGTGTGCCGCTCCCGCCCCCGCCCCTATGCCTCGACCACGGGCTCGGCCGCGCGAGCGAGGGCCGGCGAGCCCGCCTCCTCGAGCTGGGGGCAGCGGCATCTGACCGTCGTGCCGCGACCGGGTGAGGAGCTCAGTTTGAGAGTTCCTCCGAGAGCGATCGCCCGCAGCTCGAGCGAATCGAGCCCCACGCCGCCGCGGCGGCGGCGGTCCGGATCGAAACCGATGCCGTCATCGCTGATGGTGAGCTCGATTTCCGCATCCCTCACCTCGAGCTCGACGCGAATCCGCTGCGCAGCGGCATGCTTCAACGCGTTGGTCACCGCCTCCTGTGCGATTCTGAGTAGGTGCTCTCGCAGCGCGAGCGGCAGCCGCACGGGGCTCGTCGCCGCCACGCTCACCTCGAGCCGATCCCGGGATTGCGGAGGCAATCGCGCGGGCATGCCGCGAACGGCCGAGAGCAGATCGCCGCCCGACTCCTGCAAGGGCGAGACACCCTTGAGCACGCGCTCGGCGGCGCGCAGCGCCTCGCGCGAGGCCATGACGACGAAGTCGAGCGAGCTTGTGTCGACCGCTCGGCCGCGCCGAACCGCCTCGCTGAGCGGCCCCGCGCCCAGCAGAAGGCCCGTCAGCACCTGGCCGAGCTCGTCGTGCAGCTCGCCGGCGATCGTGCGCCGCTCGCGATCGGTGGCCTCGATCATCCGGGTATAGAGCAGGTTCTGCTCGCTCACGTCGATCGCTGCGCAGAGCACGCCCTCTCCGTCGTCGAGCTCGATCGGCGCGAGGGTGAGCTCCACATCGACCGTCGCGCCGTCTTTCGCGCGATATCGGGTGCTGCAGGGGGACTCCCGGCGATCGTCCTTGGTGAGCCGCGGGAGGCTCCCGGCCACATCGAGATCGGCGATCGACATGCTCACGAGATCGCCCGCCGTGTAGCCGAAGCGCAGGAGCGCCGCGCGATTGGCAAGACGGATGCGCCCGGTTCTCGCGTGGTAGATGAACAGGGCATGCGGCACCGCCTCGAACAGCGCCCGATAGCGCTCCTCGAGCTGCTTGAGCTCCTGCTCGATACGCGCGCTGTCCGCGAGCAGTGTGGTGAGCAAATGGGCGGTTGTCGCGAGCAAGATGACGAATGCCCACAGGACGCCCGGACCGGCCCAAGGCTCCGTGCCCAGCGGGCCCACACCGAGCCCGAATCCGACGGTGGCGAGGAGCGAGATCAGCAAGGTCGCAAGATAGGCGAGCCCGGCGCCGAAGCGAACGGCGGCCCAGGTGACCGAGGCGAGGCCAAGGCCGAGTATCGGCAAGCGCCACGCGGCATCGGAGACGTGCAGGAGCGAGCCCGCGACGGCGGCGAGGAGCGCGCACCAGGCGCCGAGCTCGGTGAGGCGCAGCCTCATGTTCGCGAGCTGTGCACGGGACCAGGCCAACACGGCCGGCACGAACAGCACGATCCCGATCAAGCTGTTGATCCACCAGCGGGCCGCTGCGTAAAGCTTCGGCGCCGCGATGTGCAGAATCGTCATCGAGGACGAGGCGACCGCGTAGCGGATCTCGGGCGTCGTGACGGGCACGGTGCGCGGGTCGGTGAAGATGAGCTCGAGCACATCGGTGGGAATGGCGATGAGGAGGCCGATGGCCGCCGCGCCGGCCAAGATCGCGATCCCGCGCGGATTGTCGACGCCGTGTGAGGCGCCGAAGCGGCGCCACAGGCGAACCGTGACCAGAAAGGCAGCCGTTCGAGCAAGGGCGCCCAGCAGGGTCCCGAGCCACCCACTGTGTGCGAACCCCCACCAGAGCGCGACGTAGCCGATCGCAATGGCCGGCCAGACCTCCTCGCCCCAGGCGAGCAGACCCGCCACTGCTACACCGCTGGCAATCCAGGGAAGCCAGTGGGCCAGCTGTGCAAATCGTCCGCGCGCATCCACCTGCGACAGAAACTCGAGCGCGAGCGCCCCTGCGGCGAAGTACGCGAGCGCGAGCAGACCCACCCGGATCATCCACTCGCGACTCTGGTACGCGTGAGGCGCAGTGGTTGCCGCCTCGGCTCGACGCTTCGGAGCGGCCGGCGTCGAGTGCTCGGCCGACGGCGCAAGCGCGGCTGCGAAAGACCCGGCCGCCGTGGGAGGGGGTCCGGGGCGCGAGGGCTCGGCGTCGCACTCGAAGCGAATGAGCGGTCCTCGCGCCGCATCTGAATGGATGGAGAGCTGCCCTTGCGCAGCGAGCGCACGCACCGCCAGCGAGTGCCTGGTCAACTCATCGATGCCCATGGCCGACCCGTCGGCCTCGATGGATAGAGTCACCCCGCTTGCGGTCGCATCCAGATTGAGGCGCACCGCGCGGGCTCCCGGTGCTGCCACGACACAATGCACTGCGTCCTCGGCCAAGCGGTAAATGTGCTCGCGTCGCTCGACGGACAACGAGGGCGGGAGGCTCCCGCGAATGGACACCCACGCGGGGGGCGCGCCGGCGGGAAGCGACCCCGGCAGCCGCTCGAGCGCATCCACCAGGTCACCCTCGGCGTAAGCCAGCGGAGAAGCGCCCCGCGTCAGGCGGCGGAATATCGCACTCACCGCCCCCACGTGATCTCGAATCGCGGCGATGGCAAGCGCCCCCGTCTCATCCGTCCCTGCCCGGCTCGCGCACTGCTCGGCGATGGCGACCACGCTCGTCAAATGCGACATCAATTCCAGGCGGATGGCCTGGCCGAGCCTGAAGCGCTCGAGGTCGTTCGCATTCAACACGGCGAGGCGCATGGCATTACGTGCCGCGAGGGGCTCGACGAAGCAGGCCTTGAGCGTCTCGCCGTCGTAATCGATCAGCGCCCGCGTCACCTCGACATCGATGTGCCCGCCGCTCGCGACACGATGCCGCTCGGTCGTCACCGTGGCGCCGCTCTCGAGTAGGCGTGGCGCCGGCACAGGCTCGGCGGGCTCGACTCGCAGCGCATCGCTCGGCAGCGCGAGAAACTCCGCGATGGTGTAGCCGTAAACGTCCTGCGTGGCGGGATTTGCGAGCCTGAGCCGACCCGAGCGCACATCCTCCGCCCACATCGGAAAAGGATTCACATCGAACAGCCGGCGATAGCGATCTGCCGAAGCGGCGGCCTCGCGGCGCGCACGCCGCCGCTGCGACAGGAGAGCCGACAGGAAGAGCCCGGCGGTCGACAGGAGCCCCAAAAAGCCCCAGGTCGCCTCGAGGGGCTCGCGCGATGCGCCACCTGCGAAAACTCCCAGTTCGAAGCCGAAGCCCGCCGCCGCCGACATCACCAGGAGCAGCGTGATGGTGCCCGCGATTCCGACGCCGAAGCGCTCGGCCGCCCAGACGACCAGGATCAGCGCTGCGATCAAAAAGAGCGTTCGCGGCGCATCGGCGGGCAAGGCGAGCGCGCACCCGAGCCAGAGCAGCACCGCAGCGCCGAGGAGCGTGCGCTCGAGCATCGATCGCCGAGGACCGTGCGCCGCGCCCAGCAACGCGAGCAGCGGCATGACGAGCACGCAACCGGCAAAGGTGTTGGCCCACCAGCGCCCCGCGAATTGGAAGAGCCCGGCGGTGATGATGAGAGTGTCGCCGCTGCGCACGGCACCGGCGGCCTTGAGCAGCTCGATCGAGTGCGGACTGGGCGCGAGCCACGCGGTGGCGACGACACTGCCGGCATCGATCGCCGTCGTGATGGTCCGACCGATGGCCAATGCCGCCAAAAGACAGAGCGAGTCCCGATAGCGCTCGAGCGTCGGGCGAAACTCGCAGGCGCGCAGCATCGCGACCACGGCAACGACGCTCACCGCCTCGCCGGCGGACTCGACGATGGTGAGCCACACCTGGCTGCCGAGGATGCCGGCCCAAAGCGCCATTGAGCCCAAGAACACCGCGGGCCACGCGCGCGCTCCGAAGACGAACAGGCAGGCGGTCGCAAAGCCCGGAGCCAGCCAGGGGACGGCAACCGCGGTGGAGGCCTGCGCTCCCGCCAAGGAGCCGGCCAGCCGACCAAGCCAGAGAAGGCCGAGCCAACCCGAGGCGAGATACGAGCCGAAGGTCACGAGGTTCGCGGTGAGCCACGAAACCCGCTGCGACGGCGCTCTAATCGCCACGCGGGCGACTCCTCGCTGCATGGCTCCTACACGACCTCGAGATTCGCATAGGACAGCATCAGCCACTTGGTGCCTTGCTGCTCGAAGTTCACTTGTACGCGCGCCTGTGCACCGTTTCCCTCCACGTTGAGCACGACTCCGTCGCCGAATTTCGCGTGCCGCACGCGGCTGCCCAAGCGCATGTCGGAAGCGCCGGACTCCTCGAGCCCGGCGCGCCTCACGAACAGCGGCCGGGATACCTTGAGACGCGGTCGAATCTCCTCGACGAGCTCGGTCGGAAGCTCGTTGATGAAACGCGAGGGCTGCCCGTATTGATCTACGCCGTAGAGCCGGCGCTGCTCGGCGTAGGTGAAATACAGCTCCCGCATGGCGCGCGTCGCGCCCACGTAGCACAAGCGGCGCTCCTCCTCGAGGCTCGCGAGCTCGGCGGCCGAGCGCTGGTGCGGAAACAGGCCCTCCTCCATGCCGGCGAGAAACACCACCGGAAATTCCAGTCCTTTCGCCGAATGCAGCGTCATCAGTTGCACGCAATCGGCATACGGGTCCGCCTGACCCTCGCCCGACTCGAGCACGGCATGGGCGAGAAAGGACTCGAGCGGCTGCATGTCGGTCTCGCCCTCCGGCGAGAAGCCGCGCGCAGCGCTCACGAGCTCCTCGAGGTTCTCCACTCGCCCCTCGCCGCGATCGCCCTTCTCCTTCTTGTAATGCTCGATGAGAGCGCTCGAGCGCACGACGTGATCGACTTGCTCGTGAAGCGCGAGCCCGCGGATCTCCTCGGCCATCTTGTCGACGGCGAGCATGAAGCTCTTCAACGGCAGCGCGGCGCGCTGCACCTCTCCGCTCTCGATCGCGAGCGCGGCCGCCGCCCACAGCGAGGTTCCCCCGGAGCGCGCGGTCTCGCGCAGCAGCTCCAGGGTCCGTGCGCCGATGCCTCGGGCGGGAAGATTGACCACCCGCTCGAACGATGCATCATCCGCGCGGCTCGCGACCAAGCGCAAATAGGCGAGCGCGTCCTTGATCTCGGCCCGCTCGAAGAACCGCAAGCCCCCGTACACGCGATACGGGATCCGCGCGTTCAAGAAAGCCTCCTCGAAGACTCGCGACTGCGCGTTGGAGCGGTACAGCACGGCGACCTCGCTGCGCGCTCCGCCGCGCTCGACCCACTCGCGGATCCGATTCACGACGAAGTCCGCCTCGTCGCGCTCGTTGAAGGCGGCGTACAGCTTGACCCGCTCCCCGTCGGCGCCGCTGGTCCAGAGCGTCTTGCCGAGGCGCCCGGCATTGTGTGAGATGAGCGCGTTCGCCGCCTTCAGGATCGTGCCGGTGGAGCGGTAGTTTTGCTCCAGCTTGTAGAGCACGGCCTGCGGGTAATCGCGGCGGAATTGATTCAGGTTCTCCACCCGGGCCCCGCGCCAGCGATAGATCGACTGATCATCGTCGCCCACCACGAACAGATGGCCGGAACGACCGGCGAGCAGCGTGAGCCAGCGGTACTGAATCAGGTTGGTGTCCTGGAACTCGTCGACGAGCACATGGCGAAATCGGTTGCGGTAGTGCTCGAGGAGAGAGGGATTCGCCTGCCACAATTCGTAGGCTCGCAGCAGGAGCTCGGCGAAATCCACCACGCCGCTTCGCTGACACGCCTCCTCGTAGGCCTGGTAGATCCTGATCAGCTGGCGGCGCGTAGCATCGCCGTCGTCCTTGAGATGCTTCGGCCGCAAGCCCTCGTCTTTCTGCGCATTGATGAACCAAAGAATCTCTCGCGGCACCCAGCGCGCCTCGTCGAGGTCGAGGGCCTTCAAGACCTTGCGCAGGAGCCGGCTCTGGTCTTCGGCATCGAGGATCTGAAAGCTCTGTGCCAGGCCTGCCTCGCGCCAGTGTAGCCGCAGCAGGCGGTGCGCAAGACCGTGGAAGGTGCCGATCCAGAGCGCGCCGCCGGGGTATCCCAGCAAGGCCTCGATGCGGCGGCGCATTTCGGAGGCCGCCTTGTTGGTGAACGTGACAGCCAGAATGCTGTGGGGCGATGCGCCCTCGACGGCGATCAGCCACGCCACACGGTGCACGAGCACGCGGGTCTTGCCGCTGCCCGCCCCGGCGAGCACGAGCGCGGTGCCGAGGGGCGAGGCGACCGCCTGGCGCTGCGCGTCGTTCAATCCCTCGAGCAGATGAGAGACGTCCATAGGGGCGCGGATTTTACTAGAGCGCAGCGCTTCCGCGGCGGCGCTCAGGAGGATTTTTCCCCGCTTGCGCTCGATTCTTCGGCGAATTCGATCAATGCAAGCACCAGCGACAGCACCACGGGCCCGACGACGATGCCGATGGCGCCGAAGGCGGGAATGCCGCCGAGCACCCCCACGAAGATGGCGAACGCCGAGATTCGCGCTCGTCCCGAGATCAGCAAGGGACGCAGCACGCTCTCTGCGCCTGCGAGCGCCAGTCCCCACGCCAGCATGAAGGCCGCGAATCCCCACCGCCCCTGGTACGCGAGCCACCCCACCGCGGGTACCCAGACGATGGCCGCACCGCCCACCGGTAGCATCGCGACGAGCGCCGCCAACACGCCAAATACGACCGGCGAGGCGAGGCCCGCGATGGCGAATCCGATTCCCACCAGCGCGCCCTGAATCAGCGCCGTCAGGGTAATCCCGAGAACGATGGCGCGGGCGACTTCGCCGAGCTCGCGAAACAAGCGCTCCTTGCGCTGCTTGTCGAGCGGAATGAGGCCACGCGCCCGCTCGACCATCGCATCGCCGTCGCGCAGAAAGAAGTAGAGGAGCGCGAGCATGATGGTGAACCCGACGAGGGTGCCGAGCGCTCCCAGAAAGAATGCGCCCGACAGTCCGGCGGCACGCTGCAGGATCTCCTGCGACCCGGAAATCACCCACGAGCGCAGTTGGTCGGCGGACATCCCGACATGCGCCGTGAGCCAGGCGTTGGCACGCGCGATGATCGGGAATTGCTGCAGATCCGAAAAGCTCCTGATGTCCATCTGGCGCGCACGCTGCTGCAGCGACTGCACCAGCGCGGAGACCTGGGCGACGAATTCGAACGACAGCGCGGACAGCGGCAACACGATCATCACCGGGGTGAGTACAGTGAGCAGGGTCGCGGCGCGGCCTGCGCCGCGCAGGCGCCGCCTGAGGCGCAAGTTCAACGGGTACAGGAGGAACGCGAGGAACACCGCCCAGCTCAACGCATGCAGGAAGGGGGTGAAAATCCTGATCAGGGCGTAGCTCAGGATGGCCGCCACCACGAGAGCGAAAACACGGGAATAAAACAGCGATTGAGAGATCATGACCGCATCCTACCATCCGCTCGGGGCGCTACCGCCTGCAAAAAGCCGTGGGATTCGCGTAGCATGGGACGCAGCTCGAGAGGCATGAGATGGAGCGGGATGGCTTCGATCACCGTCAACAACCGCAAGTGCAGTGTCGATGCGTCGCCCGAGACGCCGCTTCTGTGGGTGCTGCGCGATCATCTCGGGATGACCGGAACCAAGTACGGCTGCGGCATGGCTCTTTGTGGTGCCTGCACGGTGCACGTCGACGGACTCGCCGTGCGCTCGTGCGTCTTACCGCTCGGGTCGGTCGAAGGCAAGAGGATAACCACGATCGAGGGCTTGTCCGCGGATCGAAGTCACGCCGTGCAGCGAGCCTGGCTGGAGCTCGACGTGCCGCAGTGCGGATACTGTCAGTCAGGGCAGATCATGGCGGCGGCGGCCCTCCTCGAGGCCAATCCCCTTCCGACCGATGCCGACATCGATGCGGCTCTTGCCGGGAACATTTGTCGCTGCGGCACCTACCGGCGCATTCGCAAGGCGGTGCATCGCGCCGCTGAGCTGATGGCGAGATCGCGTTGAGCGTGCCGTCCGGAGGGGAGCTCTCGCGCCGCGATTTTCTCTGGCGCTCGGCGCAGCTCGGCAGCGGCCTCGTGCTTGCGATGACGCTGCCGGCGCTCGGCGCGGGGCCGCGCGGGTCGACTCGCGTAAGCGAGTTGAATGCCTGGCTCAGGATCGGCGTGGACGATTCCATCACCGTGCTCGTCGACCGCTCGGAGATGGGCCAAGGCGTCTACACCGCCCTGCCCACGCTGCTCGCCGAGGAGCTCGAGGTCGATTTGTCCCGGATCAGGATCATCCCCGCACCCGTCGGGGAGCCTTACGTCAACGCGCTCAACGGCGGTC
>Ga0187784_10002583_pt1 | contig 14526 bp, 12 predicted proteins | sample 1015_SJ02_MP15_2_FD_132964 | JGI IMG/M metagenome (GOLD analysis project Ga0187784, IMG submission 132964) | Tropical peat soil microbial communities from peatlands in Department of Meta, Colombia - 1015_SJ02_MP15_20_MG | ecosystem: Environmental > Terrestrial > Soil > Wetlands > Peat | place...
AGCGAGCCACAGGAGAACCAGAAGAAGGGAGCTGGTTTCGAGGACAAAAATGGACCAGGGTTCAACCGCTCCGAAGGCAAGCGGACCGAACAGCAGCACGCCGAAGGTTCCGTAAAACAGGATCCTGCCGATCTGCTCCGACAACAGGCGCGGGTCGATTTCCGTCCTGGTTTTGTGGGCTGATTCCCTGTGTTTATGAAGGGGCATGAATTTTGTTCGTGTTCTTCCCCGGGTACGCTATGACGCTTTTCTGACCAGGTGAAAGTCGTCGATCCAGAGCTTACCACGGATGGGACTGCCTTCCGGAAGCCGACGGACGTGCAGTACGACCAGCTTGCAATCCGGACTGGTGGTGAACTCGCCATCCACTGACTTCCAGAATCCCGCGTCTTTCAATTCATCGCTGTCGTAATAGATGGCCTGGGTATACATGTCTTGAATCGTCAGATGCGGGCCGCCAGCGCCCTCGATCTCCCCGTTCTTATAGAAGCCGGAGAACTGGTATGTCGTGTTGGGTTGGACAGCGATCAACTGGTAGATTCCGGCATCGGTGATTCTGGGTCCGTCGAAAGTGATCAGCAGCGAACGCCGGCCAGCGTGAAAGTCGCTGGGATCAAGCGTCAAGGTAATACCGGACTGCTTTTGATACTGCCAGTCGAAGCCGGCGTTCAGAACGTTCAGACTAAAGGTGCCGTTGACGATCAGATTGCTGGACGACGGAAGATAGGAGGACAGTCCGAAGCGGTCCGCCGACTGCTGCCAGACCTTGACCGCCTCGTCCACTTCCTTGTGTTGGATCAGGAAGCGCAGGTAATCGTAGACATAGCGCAACTCGAAAGGTTGCTGAGAAGCGATCAGCGCGTCCCAGACTTTGAATGTGCCAGCTATTTCCTGTTTGTCTTCGAGTAAGGCCAGGAAGGCAATGTAGGCGTCCGCGTTCTTGGGGACGACGTCGCGTAAGAGAACGTCCACATCCGGGTTGATCCGCCAGCAATACTGGATCGTGGTGCCGGCCAGGGACGCGTCGTTCGCCATGACGACGCGGAATTCACGCAAGGCCTTTCCAGTCTCGCCCTCAACCAGATAGAGATTAGCCGCTTCCCAAGCCACATCAGGTGTCATGGAATCGGCCTGGATGGCATGCTCGAGAGCTGCGGTCTGACCGGCCGTGTCCCCCAGGACCTCATAGGCACTGGCCAAATCGAACCAGAAGCGGGCGGAATGCGGATTGAGCGTCGTCGCCACCCGGTAGTAGGGGAGCGCACTGGCCGGATCACGCTCTACCAGATCATAGTAGCGGCCCAGATGGTTGCGATACTCGGCGTTGCCTGGGTCCAGCCAGGCGGCTCGTTCGAGACTGGTGAGCTGGACCCGGCTTCCCAGCCAGCTGGCCACGAATTGGCGCGCCGCGGCCGCCGCGTACAGGGCAGCGAACGCCAGCACGAGCACGGCTACGGTCCACTTGCGGGCGGGTGTGTCGAAGGCAATCTTCATCTCGTAAGGCGGAAGAATTCCCGGCTACGCGCTGCTCGACGAGGGCGCAGAAATCTCTTCGGCATCGTCGTCGTCGGTATCGTGATCGGTCGCATCCCCATCCTGGTAGTAGCGGGAATACTTACCCTGATACTCGTAATAGTAGTAGTAATCCGGAGAGCTCAGGTCCACTGCATTGAGCAGAACTCCCACAACCTTGGCGTTAACCCGGGCAAGAACGTCGCGCGCACGACGAAGAGCCTGCTTGGTGGTCTGGCCGGAACGGATCACGAGGACGACGGCATCGGCCCGCTGCGAAAGCACAACGGCATCGGTGACCGACAGCGAAGGCGGCGTATCCACCACAATGTGATCGTACTGCTCGCGCAACTGATCCAGCATGTCTCGCATGTTGGTGGAAGCCAGCAGTTCGGCAGGATTGGGTGGCGGCGTTCCGGCCGGCAGAACATGGAGGTTGGGAAGAAGCGGAGGACGAGTGATCACCTGCTCCAGCTTCGAACTCCCGGTCAGCACGTTGCTCAGGCCGCTGCGCGGTCCCATCCCCAGCGTCTTGTGAATGCTGGGACGGCGCAAATCAGCGTCAACCAGCAGCACGCGCACACCCTTCTGAGCCAGCACGACCGAGCAATTGATGCTGGTGGTGGTCTTGCCCTCCTGTGGTAAGGCGCTGGTCACCATAATCACCTTAGGAGGAGCCCCAAGGTGCGACAGCAGCAGCGACGTACGCAGGGCGCGGTAGGACTCTGCCATCTGCGACTGCGGACGGACCTGGGTCACCAGTTCCACCGCTTCTTTCGAAGAAGCAATCACCAGGCGTTTGGCGCTGGCACCGTCGCGCCCGGCCTTGGACCCGAGCGGAATCATGCCCAGGGGCGAGAGGCCCGAGATCGCCTGGGCCTGTTCGGTGGTGCGGACGGTGTTGTCCATGCCCTCCAACAGGAAAGCCAGGCCAACCCCGAGGGCCAGGCCGAGCAGAGCCCCGAAACCAAGATTGCGCGGGATATTGGGCTCGATGGGGCCGGTCGGTGTGCGGGCGCTGTCCACGATACGGAAATTGTTCGCCTTCAGTCCTGCCGAGACTCCTGCTTCTTTGAGTTTCTGCAGCAGCCCTTCGTACAAGGCGCGGTAGGTATCAGCGTCACGCTTGAGCAGGTTATACTCGATGGCGCTTTCGTTAAGTTTGTTTTCCTCCTGCTTCTGTTTCTCCAGGGCCCCGCGCAGCATGTTTTCCCTCTGCAGAGCGGTCATGTATTGCCCGCGAACCTTGCTGACAACCTTCTTCATTTCCACCTGAATCTGCGAGTCCACTTCCTTGAGCTGATTGTTCAACTGGGCGACCTTGGGATAAGAGGGCCCGAACTGCGTGCTCAGATCGGCGACCTGGATCTTGAGATCCGCTTGCTTGGCCCGCAGATTGTCCAGCAGTTGGGAGGCAGCCTCCACCCCAGCCCCGGCCGCATCGGCGCCACCGGCGGTGGAGGCAAGGGCGTCCGGATCTCCCGACTCGACCAACCGGTAGAAGGCTTCCTTGTCCATGCGCTCGCTTTCAGCGGCAGTGAGCTCTTTGTTCAGTTCGTCGAGCTTTTCGGTGGTAATGTTCTGCTTCTCGTCAATGCCCAGGATTTCGTGCTCCCTCTGGTAGCGCACCAGTTTTTCCTGGGAGGTTTCCACCTTCATCTGCATATCCACCAGTTGCTTCTGCAGCCAGTCGGAAGCCTGCATGGTGGATTCGAAGCGCGACTTGATGTTGTTGTCCACATAGGTTTGCATCAGCGTGTTGACCACGTTCGCGGCCATCTCGCGGTCCGCGCTGCGGTAGTGCACCTCGATGATGCGGGAATTCGGGCTGTTGGCCACCCGCAGATTCCCTTTGAATCCACCCAGCAGGGCGGAGGCCCGGGCGGGATCCGATTGCAGCGGGTCGGGGGCGAGGTCGAGCGAAGGGGAGGGCGTCACGTTGCCGCCAAACTCGGGACGCCGGTCGAGATTGAGTTCGCGAATCACCTGCAGCGCCAGAAGATCGCTCTGCAGGATTCTGAGTTCCGTCTCTAGTTCGGTGGGATCGTAGTAGTCCAGACTGAAGGTGGCGGAGTTCTGAAAGTTCAGACTGGCGTCCGGCTTGTTGATCTCGATGGTGCCGGAAGCTTCATAGATCGGCGTCATGCGCAGGCTGGCAATGGCGATTACGGAGAAAATAGTGACGAAGCACGCCAGTACGATCCATTTCCGCTTGATCAGAACACGGAGGTATTCTCCCAGGGCGGAATCGTGAGAAGGGAGGTTGGGATAGAGCGGGGCCCCTGCAGGTCGGCCGGGGTCGAAGCCTTGAGCCTGCTGCATTTCGCGAACGATGGGGCTGTTCGCCTGAACTAGGGGTCCGAATTCCATGCCTGCTCCTCAACCAATCTGGAACTCATTCCAGGGCCGACAAGGCCATTCCTGCACAGGTAAACACTGGTCCCGGGTCGAAGAGGCTGGTTCGTCGCGCAGGGAACTGTCTCGCACTGAGCAACTGGAAAGTCCGTTCGTCATTTTAGCATTGGACAGGGAATGGATGGCGAGTTTTCCATAGTGCCTTCTTTGGTGTCTTGCGCGCTCCCGCGCGGACTTCCGGCGTCTGTTGCGGGTTTTGGCAGCGAGACATAAGTCAAGGCAGAAGTCAAGGCGAGGCGGGAACACCTTCTTCTCGAGCGTGGCTGCTTCGCCGAGAGGAAGCAGCCACGAGACTCAAGATGACCGGGAATACGACAGCGGTCTTACGGACATGGGTACGGCGTGCCTGGAGTTGGGGGCGTGCCGGGAATGATGGTTGGAGGTCCGATTGTACCGTCAGGGTAAATGACCCCCGGAACGATCGTGGGCGGCGTGCCCGGCGTGCCGGGCGTCCAGCAGGTGCCGTGGTCTGTCGATGTTGCAGGCGTAGGCGGCGGCAGCGGGCGAGGAGCGACGGGTTGCTCGGCAACCGGTTGCTGCTCGGACTGCTGCACCGCTTTCGCCACCTCGTTTTGCTGCAGCGAGAGCGGGTGCTGCAGGGTCATTTCGACCGGCGTTCCGACATCCATGTAGAAGTTGCGCGAACTGACCAGCATGACGAGGGCGCCGATGCCACCGGCGGCCGCGCCGACGGTTGCGCCAATTCCGGTATCGATGCCCTTTCTGCCCGGGACCGTCATGCTGGAAGAGAGGCAATACGGCAGCGCTGGATTGCATCCGGGCGGATTGGTGGTGGTCAGCGTCGACTGCGCACTTCCCACCGAGTGTCCGATCAGAGCGCCGAGACCAGCCCCGGCAAAGGGCAGAACGAATGCCGCGGTTGACCTGCCTGGGCCGGGATCTTTCAGAGCGTAGCCTTCATCGGTTACCAGAAGTGCGGGATCGGTGATGGGAATGACGTAGCCGTCGGGGAACGTGATCGACATCGATTGCAGACGAATTTCCCCGCGTCCGGCCCGGCGTTCAAGTTTTTCTACCTTGCCCTGAACAAATGTGCCGATCGGGATCACGACCTCGGTCCCGGAACTGACGGGAGAATTGATCTGCGCGTAGATATCATCCCCGCGATGGACCTGCCGGGTCTGAATCGGCTGGGTGAGCACCAGCGCAATTCTGGTCCCGCCGGGAATGGTCACGGTAGAAAAGTTGGTTGCCGCCTGTGTCGGAGCCGGCCGTGAATTTGGCTGCTGGCTGGCTTGCGGTTGGTCCTTGTCCTGGTCTTGGGCAGGGTCCTGCGCGAGGCAGTTGAGGGTGGCGAACAAGACGACGGCAACGATCGCCGGTAGCATCCATTTTTTATGAGCTGTGATGTTGGCAAAAGAGGTTGAGGTGAATGAAGGGGTTTGACGAATGGGGAGACTGCACAGCATGTGGCACCTCCCTCGAAAGCTTATAAGTGGCGCTTTCGATTTCCGGCGGGCTCGGTCAAGAGAACCCGCTGTCATTCAGTTGGACTCGCGAATTCGCCGAAAGGGTTATCCGGACGAGTAAAAGTTTGCAAAGAGATCGTAGGGATTTGTAAAGCCGTGCGGGATGCGGATTTTGACGGGATCTGCTGAGGGTGCCCCACTCCTCGGTAGTGGTCAGCTCGGTAAGGAAGCGAGCCAAACGCGCGGTTATTGCGGTGCCCAGAACGCGCCGCAACGCCCACCCCATCACGCCAAAACCGGGCGCGCTGGGGACCCCGGGTACGCGCGGCTCGCCCATATCCCTCGCTATGCAAAAAACGCTCACTCGGGATGACAATCAAAGCAACGGTTCTACTCGGCCTTTTCAGCAACCCAGCGGGAGACGGCGGTGACCAGCTTGCGCGGGGCAAAGCGGTTGGACTGCGCAACCAGCCAGTTGTGCGCGCCGCTGATGGACAGGGTGCGGCCCTCCATTACGGCGCGGTATCCATCGAGCGCGACCTTTCCCGCGCTCATGCCGCCGAGCTGCTTAAACAGGCGGGAATTCTCCGTGCCCGCTCGCTGGGCGAAGCCGGTGTGCGTCGCTCCCGGGCAGAAACAGGTCACGGTGACGCCGGAGCCGCGCAGTTCGTTGGCAATCGCCTCAGAGAAAGAAAGAACGTAAGCCTTGGTCGCGTAGTAGACGGCCAGCAGCGGGCCGGGCTGGAAAGCCGCGGTGGAAGCGACGTTCATGATGCGTCCGCTGCGCCGGGCGAGCATCGCCGGCAGAAACAGGCGCGTGAGTTCGGTAAGCGCCGTGATGTTGAGACTGATCTGGCCGAGGATTTCCTCTTCCGGCATTTGAGCGAATTCGCCGAAGGCACCGAAGCCGGCATTGTTGACAAGAATATCGACGGCCAGGTCCTCGCGCTGAAGTTGGTCGAAAAGAAACTTCGCCGCGGGCGACGCGGCGAGGTCGAGAGCGATGGTCTTGACGGTGACGCCCTTGGTTTGCAGTTCGGCGGCGACTTGAGCGAGCTTGTCTCCACTGCGGGCGACGAGGACGAGATTGTGATGGCTGCGGGCAAAGAGTTTGGCCAGTTCGTATCCGATGCCGCCCGAGGCGCCGGTGATGAGAACGGTGGGGGCAGTCATAGAGCTCCTTCCATCAATTCCTATAGGGTGCGGCTACTTGAAGCCGGGGAAGGACGTCGGCAAAAAGAAAGCCGTCGCGCGTCACGCATTCCCCTGCCTCGATCGGAATTGGTTCACGAAACATCGGGCCGGCGTAGGTGAAGGTGTGAAACTCTCCGTTCTCGCCGCAGGGGTCCACGGCTGCAGGCAAGCGACGCAATGTCTCGTAGTCGAGATCGTGGCCGATGAGATCAGGAGGACACTTGGATGGATCCACGCAAACAATGCGGGCCCGCAAGCCGCCGTCGATCATCTCTGAAATCAGTTCTCGTGTATTTCGTCCCCACACCGGGAATACGGGTTCGAGACCCGTCCCGCGCAGGCGGTCTTCGCGGTAGCGCCGCACGTCTTCGAGAAACAGATCGCCGAAAGCGATGGCGGAAATACCACTCTGCAGAGCCGAAGCACATGCCGATGACATCGCCTGCTCATACACTGCGTTGCTGCAAGGCCAGGGCAAAGGAACTTCCCAGAGCGGAAGGCCGGCGGCATCGGCTTGTGCTTTCAGGAGCGCACACCGCGTGCCGTGCATGGAGACGCGCTGAAAGTGTGTGTTGACGGTGGTGAGCAGTCCGACGACTTCGACGTCGGTGCGCTGACGAAGCACGTGCAGACTCCATGCGCTGTCTTTGCCGCTGCTCCAGGAGAGAAGGATTTTTTGTTTCACCATGACGCGCACCTGGACACTCTAAGAACAAAAGGCGCGGGTGATTCGCCCGCGCCTCACACAGTCTCGCGAGCAAAGGTGCCCGCGCCACAGTTACGCGTGAACCAGTTCCACCCCGTAGATCGGGTGCCACGAGCTCGCGGCCTTCAGCTTGTCGTTCACGTTGTGGATGTTCTTCACGCCTTCGGTTTCCAGCCACTTGCGGAACGCGGCTGCGCCTTGCTTGGCGTAGATCGGAATGCCGTCTTTCCAGGTGGCGCGGCCGCAGAGCACGCCGTTGAACTTCACGCCCGATTCTCCGGCCAGTTCCAGCGTCTCCGAGAATTCCGCGTTGCTCACGCCCGCCGAGAGATAAATAAACGGCTTGGTCGCAACGTTGGCGGCTTTGTGGAACAGATCAATCGCTTCCTTCTTGGTATAGGCCTTGGTCCCGCCGAATGACTTGGTGCCCTCGACGAACTTCATGTTCACCGGCACTTCGACTTTGAGGACGTCGACGCCATAGCGGTCTTTGGAAAACTCGCGCATGCTTTCGGTGACGATGTGCGGCTTCTTCCTGGCGTATTCGAGGCCCTTCTCGTCAGCGCCCTCCTCGTAGCCGACGAACTCGAGGAAGAACGGAACGTCGTTGGCGCGGCATTCGTCGCCGATGCGTTCGACCCAGGCATGCTTGATTTCGTTCACGTGCTTGGGATCGAACGGGGTGTAATAGAGCAGAATCTTGACGCAGTCGGCGCCCGCTTCTTTCAGGCGGCGCGCCGACCACACATCGAGCAGATCAGGCAGGCGGCCGGGGCCGGTCTTATCGTATCCCGTCTTTTCATAGGCCAGCAGCAGGCCGGCGTTCTTGGCGCGGCGCTTGGAGGCCGGCAGTCCCCACTCGGGATCGAGCAGGATGGCGGTAGCGTGCGGAGTCAGAACCTCGGTGACCAGAGTCTTGAATTCCTCCATCATGTGGTCGGTCACTTCGCCGCCTTTTTCCTTGGCCAGCGATTTCTGCAGGGAGCCGCGCTGATCCATGGCAGCGGCCGCGATGATGCCACGCTCATTGGAAACTTTCTTCAGACCGGCCAGTTTGCCTGGGGTGAGTTTCATAAGAATCCTCCTGATAGGAATTGAAGATGAATGACTGGGAGACTACTCATTGTAAACCAAGCAGCGGAGCAAACGGCGGTTAACTGAGGATGTCAGGCCTTCAGGATTCCGACTTTAGGAAGTCCGGCGGACGTTTTTCAGCAGGTGCGCTAACCACTCTGGGTGACGCACCAGCAGAACGATGGCCCATACCGCCATCATTCGTAGCGGAAATCGGTCAGTGTTGGCCTGAAAGTGGAAACTCGAGCCACCGTGGAAGAGCGGCCCTTCAGGGCCGCGTAGAGCATTGCAGTCGGAGATCGCCTTTAGGCGCTGGGGTAACCGGGGCTGAAGCCCGTCACTAGTTGAATCGTGTCACGCGGCGCTAAAGCGCCGCTCTTCCACGGGAGCTTGGGCGTAAATTGCAATACGACGCCAGTGTCGCTGTAGCATAAAACTGAGCAGGAGGATCTGATGCGGAAACTGATGCTGCTTGTCATGCTCGTCAGTGCCAGTTGCCTGCTGGCGCAGGAACTGAAACCGATCACACTACCGCCGCCCGAAACCGACGGTGGCCGGCCGCTCATGCAGGTGCTCAAGGACCGGAAGACCACGCGGGAGTTCGCCGCCGACAAGCTTCCGCCACAGATTCTCTCCAACTTGCTGTGGGCAGCGTTTGGAGTAAACCGGCCGGATGGCAGGCGCACCGCGCCTTCGGCGATGAATAAGCAGGAGGTCGACATTTATGTCGCCACGGGCGACGGCCTGTTTGTTTATAACGCTCAGGCAAACCGGCTCGATCCGGTGTTGGTGCAGGACGTTCGCGCGGCCACCGGCACGCAGCCGTTCCCGGCTTCAGCGCCGCTCGACCTGGTCTATGTGGCGGATCTCGCCAAGGCTGGCTCGGAGCCGGACGCGGACTTGTACACAGCGGCCGACACCGGCTTCATCGCTCAGAACGTTTACTTGTATTGCGCGTCGGAGGGTTTGGCCACTGTCGTTCGCGGTTCAATCGATCGCGTCGCCTTGGCTAAGGCGATGAAACTCCGCCCGGACCAGAAGATCATTCTGGCGCAGACGGTCGGTTATCCGAAGAAGTAGACGCGCGTCAGCTGTGAAGCAGGGCATCGATGGTATAGTGGCGTGACCGCTACCGAACTTTCCACTTCTCGCAATACCGGCGAGAAGTGGGGCACCCACGGCGTAGCGTTTCTGAGCACCGACGGAGAATCCAAGGTGACGGACGAAGAATTATTTCGGCGCGGGACCATCGCCGTTCACCGTTTGCTGCTTGCTCCGGGAGAGGCGATGCCGTGGCATCGGGATCCCTATCAGCGAGTTGCGGTTGTAATGCGGGGCGACATTCTGGCGATCGAATATCGCGATGAGAATGCCAGCCTGCGCGTCGAAGTCAGGCCCGGGCAAGTAGAGTGGGAAGAATCGAGCGGACGCATCCACCGCGCGGTGAACATCGGGGAGCAGACCTACGAGCAGATCACCATCTTCCTGCTCGACCGTCCGGAGGCCGTGGCGCAGCCGCACGAAGAATAACCTCTTAGAACGAAGGGGACCATTCCATCATGGCGATTGCAACGATTAATCCCGCCACGGGAGAGGTCATCAAAACATTTCAGCCGCTATCGGAAGCCGAGATCGAAAAAAAGCTGCAGGTGGCGGTGAGTGTGTTCCAGGCCGGGCGCAAGACTCCGTTCGCGGTGCGCGCGAAGCGCATGCTGAAGGCGGCGGAGATTCTGGAGCGCGACAAGGACAAGTTCGGGCACCTGATGACGCTCGAAATGGGCAAGACATACAAGTCTGCTGTGGCCGAAGCGCTGAAGTGCACCACTGCCTGCCGCTACTATGCGGAGAACGCCGAGCGCTTTCTGGCTGACGAAGTGGTCGAGACGGGAGCGAAGAAGAGCTTCATCCGTTATCTGCCGATCGGTCCGATTCTGGCGGTGATGCCGTGGAACTTTCCCTTCTGGCAGGTGATCCGGTTCGCGGCGCCGGCGCTGATGGCGGCGAACGTCGGGTTGCTGAAGCACGCCTCGAATGTGCCGCAGTGCGCGCTGGCGATCGAGAGCATTTTCCTGGAAGCTGGATTTCCTGAGGGCGCGTTTCAGACTCTGCTGATCGGTTCGGGACAGGTGGATGCGCTGCTGAACGATCCGCGGGTGGTGGCGGCGACGCTGACCGGAAGCGAACAGGCGGGCATTCAGGTGGGCGTAGGCGCGGCCAAGCGCATCAAGAAAGTTGTTCTCGAACTGGGCGGCAGCGATCCGTTCATCGTGATGCCCTCGGCTGATTTGGACGCGGCTGTGGCCACGGCCGTTCAGGCCCGGGTGCAGAACAACGGGCAATCGTGTATTGCGGCCAAGCGCTTCATCGTGGCCGAACCGATCGTGGACGAGTTTGAACGTAAGTTTGTGGCGAAGATGGAGAGTCTCGAGGTCGGCGATCCGTTTGACGAAAAGACTGAGCTCGGTCCGCTGGCTACGCCCGACGGCGTGAAGGACCTGGACGCCGACGTGCAGAAAACCGTGCAGGCGGGTGCCAAGGTGCTGACGGGAGGGCATCCGCTGAGGCGCCCGGGAAATTACTACGCGCCGACCGTGCTTACCAATATCCCGAGGAATTCGCCGGCGTATGGCGAGGAGTTGTTTGGCCCCGTGGCTTCGGTATTTCGCGTGAAGGATCAGGATGAGGCGATCCGGCTGGCCAATGATGTGCGCTTCGGTCTGGGCGCGAGCGCCTGGACCAACGACGAAAAAGAACGCGAGCGCTTCATCAACGAACTGGAAGCCGGGATGGTCTTCGTCAACAAGATGGTCGCTTCCGACGCCCGCATTCCGTTTGGCGGAGTGAAAGCCTCGGGCCACGGGCGCGAACTTAGCGTGCAAGGCATTCGCGAGTTCGTGAACGCCAAGACGGTCTGGATCGCTTAAAAGCAGTAGCCAGTGGTCACTAGTCAGTTGCCAGAAACAAGAGCTCAGCAGGCAGCATTCAGCCAATGGCAGTTGGCACTTAGCACCTGGCATTTGGCGCTCCGTCCAGCGCTCGTGTTCACCAGCAGAATCCTTAAGGGCCAGATGCCAATTGCTAATTGCCCGGCTGACTACGGAACGCTCTCACAGTTCGGCCGAAGCTGAAGCTGACGGGGCGGTAGTTGCTTCCTCGCTAGCCAGCAGATCCAGCCAGGGGCAAGCATCGGCTTCGACGCGGTGCACGGCCACCTGCATCTTCTCGCCGGTTCCATCGTAACGGACCCACACCACACGGTAGCGTGCGCTCTTGCCGCCGTACAGAATTCCGATCACGTCCCCGGGGCGGAGGTTGAGATCGAGGCCGGATAGCATGGCACCGCTCAGGCTAATGTCGCGGGCGCGAGCTGGCTGCAAAAATTGTTCGCCATTCCCGTCAATACCCCATACCGCCAGAGCGAGGTCGAGCTTGGTGCGAGGTTCGTTGCGGCGCTCGATCATGCGGATGACTCCCATGGGCGCAGGCCGGCACTCCGAGAGCGGAGTGCCTTTCCTGCGTTAGCCTGCGGGCCTGCAGCAGGCAGAACTTAAAATCCTGCCAATGTGGGCTTGCCGAGAACCAGGCCGTAGTGTAGGAGCGGCGCGTGGTCCAGCTCAGTTTTGAATGCCTGGACTCGCAATGCCCATCTCAGTTTACGGTAGCGTGAAGAGGAAAGGGAGTAAAGGTTTCTGAGCGAGGTTTAATGGCGAAAGCCGGGGCAAGATGCCGATAGGGGAAGAGAGCCGAAGTGGGATACAAGGCTTTCGCTTTGATTCCCACTTCTCGTAGAGGCGACGAGAGGTCTGGCACCCGGCATCTTCGACAGACAACCGGGCTAACTCCCGAGCCGCCAGACCAGCCCCGTCGAGACGCGCACATGGTTCTGATGCGTACCCTGGTTTGTCAGGTAGTCCGACTCAAGCCGCCAGGCCAGATTGTGCTTGATGGAATAGTCCGCGCCGCCGCCGAGGGCGACGGCAAACCCGGTCGAGCCCTGCGCGGAAATCGGAACTCCGCTTGAGGTGCAATTAGTGCAACCTATGATCATTAACGACGATGAGCGGGTTATATCCGAATGTTGTTCACCCATAAGGAAGTGAGCAAAGGGCCTGATCTTTCCGGCAGGATAGGAAAACTGCGGCCCGAAGAGAAAGTTATGGATTTTGGGCCTCGACGCCACGTTTGTGCTAACGATTGTCTGCGGCGAGCAACTCGAGCAGGGCGTGATCGTCTCCGTCGAAGTCGTCGAGACCATGGAACCGCTATAGTTGCCGCTGAAATCGGTTGCCAGGCTGAACCAGCGGTTCAGGTTGACTGCGACCGACCCGTTCCACCCGAATAGACCCAGCCGCCCGCCGGGATTGCCAGAAAAAGTCTCATTTGAGTTCGAGAAGCTCGCTGATGGGGCGAGCAACTCATAGTTGGCATAGGAAAACCCGCCAAACACCTCAGCCTTCGGCGCGTCCTGCGCAAGGACCGCCAGACAGCACATAAAGAACATGACTCCACACATGAAGTGGCGCATGCGAAGGATCCTCCATAACAATGGATTTTGACCAGGAGATAAACAGCCTGGTGTAGGTTGGAACGCCGCGGCCTTTACAACTTGCAGGCAAGATAATTAGCGGAACGTGCTCCGCCTGAGAAACTCAGTTTACGAAAAATATTACATCACTTATTGCCGCAGAGCCAGCCCGCCAAGCAGCGTGCGCTGCCGGGCAATCAGCGATTCTATCCCTTGCCGCGCCATCGCCATCATCTTAGCCAGTTGCGCATCGTCAAACACCGAATGCTCGGCGGTGGCCTGGACTTCGACCAGCTTGTGGCTGGCGGTCATGACGAAATTCATGTCCACATCGGCCCTGGAGTCTTCTTCGTAGCAGAGATCGAGCAGGATTTCTCCGTCCACAATGCCCACACTGACCGCCGCGACAAAATCCTTCAGCGGAACCGCGGTGAGCGTTCCGGCTTCCACCAACTTTTCGAGCGCGAGACCTAACGCCACGAACGCGCCGGTGATCGAGGCGGTGCGCGTGCCGCCGTCGGCCTGGATGACGTCGCAGTCAATCCAGATGGTGCGCTCGCCCAACCGGGCGAGATCGGTGACGGAGCGCAGGCTGCGGCCGATCAGTCGCTGGATTTCGTGGGTTCGTCCGCTGGGGCGGCCCTTCGAGACTTCGCGCGGCGTGCGGGTCAGCGTGGAGCGGGGGATCATGGCGTACTCGCTCGAAATCCAGCCTTTTCCCGAGTTGCGCAGGAATTGCGGGACGGTCTCTTCGATCGAAGCGGTGCAGATGACGCGGGTGTGGCCAACTTCGATGAGTACAGAGCCTTCCGCCGTGGTGATGAAGTCGGGGGTGATGGTGACGGCGCGCAGCTGGGCGGGTGAGCGATTGTCGGAGCGGTAGAACATCATGCGGGATTGTAAATGATCCACACGCGGCGGAGCACTTCGGTTACGTTGCTTGGGCCGATTTAGCGGCCGCCGGCGTTTGAGTCCGCTGTGGCGGGGGATATCGCTACCAAGGCCGTGGCCGCAGGCGCAGCGGGCCAGAAATCGTCCTGATGCTCAATTCCCTCGAAAGGCTGGGGACAGCGCGGGTCCTCAGGGATAAAACAAATTGTATTCAGGGGTATCCGCGTCTTCCGGTCAATGAGCGACATCACTGCTTCCAACAACGAGAGGATGCTGTGGAGTCTCGTTATCTAGTTTGAACCTCCACCGTGACCGCCCCTTTGCAAGTTCCGGCGAAATCCTTGTCGAACGGGGGCTCGGACCACTGCCGGTGGAGCTTGCTGAGATTGCGCACCTCGTCGTAAGAGAGCGTCAACCTGGGTCTCTGTCCTTGATCGCAGCCCATGGCCTCCTCGCCATTCGTGACTGCGTAGGCTGCCAGAACGCTCAATTTGAAAAAGGGCGTCCCGTTGCTGGCCTCCAGGTGGTCGGTTGCCATGTCGGGAGGATCTTCTTTCGCGGGAGGCGGTACCGATTCCTTGAATTCGACCTTGCTTCCGCCCTGTACAATCCCTGACGCTTCCACCAAGTGGCCGCCAAGGTACCGGAGGCGAAGGCAAAAATTGTCGCCATTTTTCAATTTCGTGACGTCGAACACATACCCCGTGCAGGCCTTTGGCCCCACCTTCTTCGTAACGGGGTCTTCATTCATCATCACCGCATATTGCGACTTTGATACG
>Ga0187784_10002584_pt1 | contig 14525 bp, 13 predicted proteins | sample 1015_SJ02_MP15_2_FD_132964 | JGI IMG/M metagenome (GOLD analysis project Ga0187784, IMG submission 132964) | Tropical peat soil microbial communities from peatlands in Department of Meta, Colombia - 1015_SJ02_MP15_20_MG | ecosystem: Environmental > Terrestrial > Soil > Wetlands > Peat | place...
GAACTGTTCGCGGCCAAACTCGGCAAGAGACTCGCCTACACGTTTTTTCCGCAGGCGACCGGATTTGTCCGCGTGACGCTCGGATCGCATCGCTGCGATGTGATCATGGGCTATCCGCAAGGCGACGAATTGGTGCAAAGCACCAATCCCTATTACCAGACGTCTTACGCTTTCATCGCCAAGGCAGACAGTCCGCTCGCCGGCGTCGATACGCTTTCCGATCCTCGTCTGAAGGACCGGCGGCTCGGCATCGTTGCCGGCACGCCGCCCTCGACTTATCTGGTCAACCAGGGACTGATGGCCAAGGCCAAACCCTATCCGCTGGTGATCGATACACGATTTGACTCATCCGCGGTGGCGATGACGAACGACATCGCTTCGGGGGAGGTCGACGCCGGCGTGCTGTGGGGCCCGATGGCGGGATATTACGCGGCACGGGCGAAACCGCCGATGCGTGTCACGCTGCTTCTGAAAGAAACCGGCGGACCGCATATGATCTACCGGATCACCATGGGCGTTCGCCCCAGCGATCAGAACTGGAAAAGAGAGTTGAATCGGCTCATCGCTGAAAATCAGCCTGCGATCAACAAGCTCCTCCTCGATTTCGGCGTGCCGATTCTGGACAGCCGCACGCAACTCATTACCGGCGATTCGTCGACCCGCACACCATGATCCGTCGGCTGTTCCTGGCGACGGCACTAAGCGTAACCGCCTGCGCCTTTGCGTGGAGCGAGGATGCGCCGCCGGAGCCGTCCGGATATCGGATGGAGGATTACCGCGCCCCGACGCCGGCAACGCTTGCCGGCGCTCGTGTGGTCACGACGGCACAGGCCGAGGAGCTCTGGGCGGCTGGTGCGATCTTCATCGATGTCCTGCCGCGCGTGCCGCGTCCGGGCAATCTGCCGGCGGGGACGATCTGGCGCGAGAAACCGCGCATGGACGTCCCGGGCAGCATCTGGCTCCCGGATACGGGTTACGGCGCACTCGCCCCGTCTATCGAAGCCTATCTTCGCAAGGGTCTCGAGTACGCAACGCAGGGCGATCCCTCAAAGTGGGTGGTGATCTATTGCCTGCAGAATTGCTGGATGTCCTGGAATGCGGCCAAACGCGCTTTGACGCTCGGATTCGCCAAGATCGCCTGGTATCCGGATGGCACCGATGGCTGGGTTGCCGCCGGGCTGCCAATGGAAGAACGCAAACCCTTTACAGCACAAGCCGAATAGAGCCTGTCCTGGTTCGAGCCGGCGCCGGACCGGAAACCTCCGGGAGACCGGATTGCGCTTTCAGCAAAAAAATGCCCCAGGTTCACTTCATGGTCTGCCGGATCAAGCGGGCAAGAGTGAACAGCCGCTGCTCGATCGTTGCCGGCACCTCGCAGACATAGCGTATGGTTTTGCGCCGGTCCTCGAACACCCGCGTACTCCATTCGACCTGGTTGGCCAGTTCGGTGACTTTGGCCTGATCCTGGTCAGGCTTGTCCTCCAGCTCACGCAGCGTGGCGACGTCGCTTTTGATCTTCTCGGCCAGATCCTTCTCGTTCCGCGCCACCCGTTCGATGCCGCTCATGACCTCGCCGCGTTGCTGGCTCAATGTATCGAACGCGCCGGCAAAGATCGCTGTCCCCGCCGCCTGCTTGTCGGCCGCGTTTTTGCCAGCCATGAATTCATCGATGGCTTTCTGTGCGTCATCAAGCGGCGTCCGCCTTGCCGCGATCAAGCTCACAAGGTCCCGGATCTTGGCATCGTCCAGCCAGCTATTGCCGACCTTGTCGATGGCCGGGCCGTCCCAGATGGCTGCGACCGACAGGTCCGGAACCTTGGCCTGGGCGCAAGGCCAGTCCGGATAACGCGGATCGGCGGCATAGGCGGGCGCACGCAACAGCACCACGGCAACAGCCAACGCAACAAGACAGCCGGCAAGTTTCATTTCAAGCTCCTGTCGTCCCCTTCGCGCGCAAGACGCCTTCGGCCGCCCGCTGCCCATTGCTCAGTGGTCGGAGATGGTGACACCCCAAGGTTCTTCCCCTACCTGGATCGTGTTGATGACCTTGAGTCCGGCGACATCGATGATTGAGACATCGTTCGATATGCCGTTCGTGGTCAGCAGATATTTTTCATCAGGCGTGAACGCCATATGCCAGACCCGCTGGCCGACCAGAAGATATTTTATGACCTGATGTGTCGTCGCATCGACCACTGCGATGTGGTTGGCGGGTCCCAGAGCGACAAAGGCGATCTTGCCGTCACGGGTCATATTGATGCCGACCGGCTGAATCGGCTCCGGCCGCATGCCGGCGATGGCGAAGGGAATCTTCAGCTTGACCTCGTGCTTGACGGGATCGATCACGCTCACCGTGCCGCCGATTTCGGAAGAGACCCAGAGCTCCGAGCCATCGGGCTTGAACGCCGCGAAGCGGGGGCGGGCATCGACCAGCGCGCTCGCTACGACTTCGCGCGTCCCGGTGTCGATGAAGTGGGCCATGTTCGTCGTTTCCGACGTGTTGATCAGGATCTTGCCGTCAGGGCTGATCTCCATGCCCTCGGGCTCGACTCCGACCTGGACGTCGCCGACCTGGGTGCGTTTTGCGATATCGATGATCGTGACGGTGTTGTCGTTCTCGTTGGCCACATAAAGCAGCTTGCCCGAAGGATCCTGGATGAAAAACTCGGGGTCCGGGCCCGATGGCAATGTGTCGACAACCTCATTGCTCCCGGTGTCGATCATCTGGATCGTGTCGTCATCGCCGACGGCGACCAGTACGTATCTCTGATCCTTGGTGTAGGCGATGCCGCGCGGTCGCTGGCCGACCTTGATGGTTTTCACCACCTGCCATTTGTTGGTGTCGATGACGGAGACGGTGTTGCCCTTCTCGTTCGACACATAGGCGGTATAGGCTTCCGCCTTGCCGGCGAGCGTCACCGGGAGAAAAAGTGCGGCCGTCAGGAGCCCGGCCTTAAGCTGCATCCGCATATATGTCATCTCCGGAATTTTCATTTGAGCTGGCATTTGGTCTCCGGGCGATCGATGCCGAGCGTATCGAGCTCGGAGAATTGGTGCAGAAATCCTTCCTGGGGCGACACCGAAACCACCGTGCGGCCGTCAGCCAGCAGAATCGGCTGGCGAAGCTGCAGGTCCCAGTCGCGCACCGTCAGCTTGCGGCCTTTGAACGCGGCCAGCGCGAAACTGGGGCTGCGCATATAGTCCGAAATCGCTTTGGGGTCGGCATCTTTGACCCGGCCATAGGCTTCGCCGATCATCCGCACCGCGGTCCAGGCCTGCATGTCGATCGCGGTCATTCGCCGCGAGAACATGCGCATGAAGCGATTCTGCAGCTGGATCGCGCCCCATTGATCGAGCGAGGGGTCCCAGCTTGTCGGGACAAGGCCGCCGGAGCCCGCCACCGGGCGGGGCTCGTGGGTGCGGTAGGGCAGGTAGTCCGCGAAGACCTGACTTTCGTCGGCGGCAACCAGCACGTCGTAATCGGGCGCCGAACGGGTGAACAAGGGGATCTGGCTTTGAATCTGCGTAAGCCCGCTATCGGTGCGCCGCGCACCGCCGGTATCCTCGAATACGCGCTGCTCGACGATTTTGGCGCCGAAGCGTTGCGCGGAGCGCCGCAGTGCATCCGCAAACAGCTTGTCCGGGTCGTGCGAGCCGGCCACCAGGAACCAGCGGGTCCAGTGCTTCCAGATAAGGTATTGAGCGAGCCCGTCGGCAAGCATGGACCGGCTCGGTGCAGTATGGAACACATTGGCGCGGCAATCTTCCTGCCGCAGGCGGTCGTCGGTCGCACCGGCGTTAAAGAACACGACGCCGCGGGAGCGGCCCGCATCGGCAGCCTTGAGCAGCATGTCGGCCGGTAGGTCGGCAACGATATAGGAAATGCCGCGATCGGCGAATTGGCCCACCGCCGCAGCGGGATCGTCGCCTGCCTTCAGACGAGCGCCGTCGACCGAAAATGACTGATTGAGAAACTTGCCGGTGGTGTTGTTATCCTCGATCGCGAGCTGCGCCCCGGCAAGGCCATCGTTCGCCGAGGGCATTTCCAGCAGCGATATCGTTTCGGTCTGATCTGCTCGGCCGAGATAGCCGATGCCCACTTTGAGGGGCTCGGCTGCCGGCATGGCCGATATTGAGGCAAACAAAATTGCCGCGGCGCAAAAAGCCCGGATCAAGCGTTCACTCCTGTCGTTTCTGTCGTCCCCCGTGCTAGCTTGTTATTGGTTGGAACTCCAGTCCATCCCACGTTACTATTGAACGCATCGGGGCGACACCTCCGCCGTCAAGCGAACGATGGAGGTGGTGGATAGCGGGTCTGGCGAACACAATCGCGTTATGCGTCATCTCTGGCCTATCGCGCTGGCTGCACCGTTTGTTCTGTTCCTGACCGGCGCCAGGGCAGCCGAACGCACCGTCGCAGTCTTCGACTTTGAACTCGTCGATACGAGCCTTGAGGGCGCGTCGCATGGCCCGCGTGCCGATGAAACGGCGAGGCTCGCAAAGCTTGCGGACGAATTGCGCCACCGTCTCGCGCAATCCGGACGGTTTGATGTGGTCGACACTGCGCCGGTCGCGGCCCGCGCTCACGCAGCCAATCTCCAGACCTGCGGTGGCTGCGATGTTGCGCTCGCCCGGGATGTGGGCGCCCAGCTTGCCGTCACCGGATGGGTGCAGAAAGTCTCCAACCTCATTCTCAACCTGAACATTGTCGTGCGCAGTGTTGACACCGGCGAGGTGATCTGGATCAAGAGTGCCGATATGCGCGGCAATACCGACGAGTCCTGGGATCGTACCCTCGATTACCTTGTCGGGAATTACATGCTCGCGCCTGGAGCGCTTTGATGACCTTGTTGCTTGCCAGCGTCACCGATGGAGAGGAGGCGGAAATCGCCATCCGCCATGGCGCCGACATTATCGACCTCAAGGACGTCAGCAAGGCGTTCGGTGCAGTGAGTGTGGCGACGGTGCGCTCGACCGTCAAATCGGTCGCGCGGCGCCGGCCGGTGAGCGCGGTGATTGCCGAACCCGACATGGACCCGGCAGCGCTGCTCGGCGCCGCAACGGCGATTGCCGATGTCGGCTTAAGCTACGTCAAGGTCGGCCTCTATCCGCATGACCGTCGCCTCGACTCGATCCGTGCGCTGGCGCCGCTGGCCAAACGCGTAAACCTGATCGGTGTCCTGTTTGCGGACTGTGGCGCTGACGAAGGGCTCATCCAGGTGCTTGCTGAAAGCGGTTTTGCGGGCGCGATGCTCGATACCGCCTACAAGAGCGGCGGGCGGCTTCTCGATCATATGGACATCACGGCGCTTGGGCGCTTTGTTGATACGGTGCGGGGGAAGGGCCTGCTCGCGGGGCTCGCCGGTTCGCTAGAATTGCCCGACATCCCGCGCCTGTTGCTGCTGGCGCCTGATGTGCTCGGCTTCCGGCGCGCGCTTTGCGCCGGCGCGGAGCGCGAATCCCATCTTGACGGCGAAGCGGTCAATGCCGTGCGGGCGCTTATCCCGGTGGATGCGCGCCGGAACGACACTCATCCCGCCGCTTCGGCGAAAGTCGACTACCGGCTGCTCGCCGCGCGCGGTTATTCGCGCGATTCCCGCAAGGATGACAGCGAGACCGATCTGGTTTTTGTCCGCGATTTCGTATTGCCAATCCGCATCGGCGCCTATGCCTATGAGCATGAGCATCCGCAAAATGTCCGTTTCAACATCGATGCAAAGGTGCTGCGGCCCGACCACCTGGCCGAAAACATTCGCGACGTCTTCTCCTATGATCTCATCACCGACTCGATCCGGATGATTGTTGCGCAGGAACATATTGCGCTCGTTGAAACGCTGGCCGAGCGGATTGCAGCATTCATCCTGATCCATCCCCAGGTCACCGCGGTGACGGTTCGGGTCGAGAAGCTCGATATCGGGCCCGGTGGAATAGGGGTGGAGATTGTGCGTCGCCGCAGCCAGGAGGTGGCCAAGGTTCATCAGCTTTACCCGCAGGCGGCCGACCCGAAAGTCGCGACCTAGTGGAGTGACCACTGGATGGCGGAACTCGGCGGGCCAGTCGTCGTCAAGCTTGGTGGCAGTTTCGCCTTCTCAGCCACACTGCGATCCTGGATCGGGGCCCTTGACCAGTGTGGCGGGCGCGTTGTCGTCGTTCCCGGCGGTGGGCCCTTCGCCGAGACCGTGCGGACATCTCAAGCCCGCATGGGATTTGACGATCGCGCCGCTCACCACATGGCCCTGCTCGCCATGGAGCAATATGGGCGCGCGCTGATCAGCCTGGGCGCATCGTTGTCGCCGGCGGCTTCGGCCGACAGCATTCGCCGCGAGCTCGCGGCTGCCCGGGTTCCGGTCTGGATGCCGACGCGGATGGTGCTTGACGCAGACGACATCGCCCAATCATGGGCGGTGACGTCCGACAGCCTGGCTGCGTGGCTCGCCGGACGGATCGGCGCCCGATGGCTCGTCCTTGTGAAGCAGGTCAGGCCTGCCGGTGTTGCGACGGTTGCCGAACTTGCGGCCGCGGACCTGGTCGATCAGGAATTCGGGCGGCATTTGCAGCGGAGCGGGGCCAAAGCCCTTATTTTTGGCCCGACCGAACATGAAGCAATGCTTGCTTTCCTCCGCGGCGGCGGGCCGGCCGGGGGCGCGGTCGAACTCTCCTGAGTGATGGCGGTCGACCTCCTGTCCGGGACCCGGTTCGGACTGGAGAATCCGCGAATTCCATCAGGGACAATAAGGCCTTAAGCTGTGCGCATGGCCAAAGCAAAGACACCGCGCTGGGGCTGGGCGCTGACCGGGTCGGGACATTTCTTCAAGGAATGTCTGCGCATGCTCGGCGAACTCGATGAGGTCGACCTGTTCGTCAGCAAGGCGGCGAGCGAAGTCGTTCGCATGTACCGGCAGGATTTCAAGCTGCCGAAAAGTACGCGCGTTTTCCGCGATACGACGGCAAGTGCGGCGCCGGTCGGCTTGTTCTATTACGGCCACTATCACACGCTGGTCGTGGCGCCAGCGACCTCCAACACGGTGGCGAAATGCGTATTCGGAATTTCCGACACGCTCGTCACCAATGTGTTTGCGCAAGCGGGAAAATGCCGCGTGCCGGCGATCGTCTTCGCTTGCGACACCGCGCCGGAGTTGGAGACCGAAGCGCCCAAGGGCATGGTCAAGGTCTATCCGCGCCGGATCGATCTGCAGAATACCGAACGGCTCCAGACGTTCGAGAGCACGAGTGTCGTCGAGACTCTCGATCAACTCCAAGCAGCTTTGGCCCGACGCCGCAGCGAACTCAATGCCTGACCGCGTTCTCTTTTTGACGGGCCACCTCGCCCGCACCCGGCTGGAAAATGTCCTGGCCGGCATTTCCGGCCTCGATTTCGAGTGGTCGGTCCTCGATATCGGGGTCAAAGTAGCGGCGCTGATGACGGAAGCGATTATCGAGCGCCGGCTGCCGCGCCCGGTCGATGCCGACAAGATCATGGTCCCCGGCCGCTGCCGGGCAGATATTGCACGCCTGTCAGCCGCGTTCGGAGTGCCTTTCGAGCGCGGTCCCGACGAACTGAAGGATTTGCCGGCCTTTCTGGGCAAGCACGGCCGCACTCTCGATCTCTCCCGTCACGACATGCGGATCTTTGCAGAAATTGTCGATGCCGCAGCGCTCGGCCTCGACGCCATTGTGAGTCGCGCAGCGGCGATGCGGGCGGCGGGCGCTGACGTGATCGACATCGGTTGCCTGCCCGACACGCCGTTTCCGCACCTTGAAGACGTGGTCCGCTCGTTGCGGGCGGACGGCCACAACGTCAGCATCGATTCTGCGGATGTCGGGGAGCTACGACGCGGCGCCGAGGCCGGCGCGCAGTTCCTGTTGAGCCTGAACGAGGCGACGCTTGATCTGGCAAGCGAGACCAACGCGATCCCCGTGCTGGTGCCGGAAGTCCATGGTGACCTCGCGTCATTACTGCGGGCGGCAGAGGCGGCCGACAAACGCGGATTGTCGGTCATTCTCGATCCGGTTCTCGACCCGATCCATTTCGGCTTCATGACCTCGCTGTCGCGCTATGCCGAACTGCGAAACAGGCTTCCCGCAGCCGAAATCCTGATGGGGACGGGAAATCTGACCGAATTGACTGATGCAGATTCCGATGGGGTGACTGCAATGCTGCTCGGCATCTGTTCGGAACTCTTCATCCGCAATCTGCTCGTGGTTCAGGTCAGCCCGCACACGCGGCGGACCATCCAGGAGCATGACGCGGCGCGGCGGATCATGTTCGCTGCGCGCGAAGACAACAGCCTGCCCAGAGATTACGGCAATGCGTTACTTGCTCTGCACGATCGCAAGCCATTTCCGAATACGCCGGAGGAGATCGCCGAGCTTGCCGCCGCGGTCAGCGACAGCAATTTTCGCATCGAAATCGCCGAAGACGGCATTCACGTCTACAATCGCGGCGGCCATCATGTGGCGCGGGACGCGATGTCGCTGTTCGCCAGGCTCGGGGTCGAACGCGACGGTCCACACGCGTTCTATCTCGGGACCGAACTGATGAAGGCGGAGATCGCGTGGCGGCTCGGCAAGCGCTACGCGCAGGATGCCCCGCTCGATTGGGGTTCCGCGGTCGACCGCCCGACCGAGGATCTCACGCGCCTTGCGGCGGCCGGCCACACTTTGCGCGCGGCGAAGAGATGATCCGATGCCGATGATCCGGGAGACAATCGTTTCGACGATGGACGCGGCGGGGCAGGTTCACCTTGCGCCGCTCGGCATTATTGCCGAGGCCGAAGGCTGGATTATTGCGCCATTCCGTCCGTCGACGACGCTGAACAATCTGCGCGCCGTGCCATTCGCAGTCGCCAATTTTGCCGATGACGTGCGGGTGTTTGCCGGCTGTCTGACAGGGCGGGGTCGGTGGCCCACGGCGCCAAGCACCCGGATCGAGGTGCCGCGTCTCGACGGCGCTCTGGCGCATGCCGAGCTTGCAGTGACCGATGTGGTCGAGGATGAACTGCGGCCGCGCTTTCGCTGTCGCGTGTTATGCGTCGTGACTCATGCGCCGTTCCGAGGTTTCAATCGCGCCCAGGCGGCCGTGATCGAAGCGGCCATTCTGGTGAGCCGTCTCAAAATGCTGCCGCGCGAGAAGGTCGAAAGCGAGATTGCGTATCTGGAAACCGCGATCACCAAGACTGCTTCCGCTGCCGAGCAGGAAGCCTGGGACTGGCTGATCGAGGCGGTAAAGGCCCATTACGCCGAGATCGATCGGTGAGCGTCAGATGAAAACAAAGCGCCGGCAGACAGCGTCCTGTCTGCCGGCGCGATGAAAATGCGCTGCGATCAGAACTCAGCCGGCAGGTAGCCGTTGATCTCGAGGCCAACGCAGATTTCGACGAGAACTGGTGTATTCCAAGCCATGGGGATCCCTCCATATCGCGGCTTTTTCCGCTGCTTTTTATCATATACGCGCAGTTGCATCTTGCAAGGGCAATTTGACTAATCTCGTGGCATTGCGAGCCCCGAAAACATCAATCTATTTATGGGCATGGCGCAGTGAATATTTCGGCCCGCGTCGGAAGGACAAGATATTTCTCCAAGTCTTCAATGGCTTGCATAAAGCCTCGCAAGAGGGGAAGATTGACCGAAGGCTTTTCGACCGTCGCGCGATGTCGAATGGGAGCGCGACCGTTTGAGGCAACGCCAGCACAGACTGGCTGACGAGGAAGCCTGAAGGGGAGGGCATCATCGGCGCGCAGTCTCTATCCGCACTTGCACTGCACCTTCCGGGCGAGATGCCGCGACGGCGCGTTGTGCAGGCGTTGTGGTCCGGCCGCTCGATTCGAGCGCAGCTTCTGCTGGTTTTTGTTCTGATCGATCTTGTCGCAGTGTTCATCGCCGGCGGCATCGCGATCTGGCGCGCGCGCACGCAAACACGGATCGAAGTGGCGGCCTCGATGCGGCTTGCCGAGCTGCTTGTTCGTGACGCCGTCAACCTCGTTCACCAGCGGCTTCCAGCCGAACAGTTTTTGGCAAGCCTGCCGGCGCAACTGCGCTCATTGCGACATGTGCGAATCGTCGTGAAGGATGATGCCGGCATTCCGCTTCCGCTTTCCGCCGGCGCCGCTGGCGAGAAAAACGGGCGTGCGGTCGAACATGCGCCGGCGCCGGCGTGGTTCACGGGCCTCGTTGCGCCGCCGATGGAAACCCATCGCGTGCCGGCCCTGGTTGACGGCCGCAGTATCGGCGAGATCGAAATCATCGGCGAGCCGGCTGATGAGATCGCCGAAGTCTGGGACAACGCCGTCGCGATCGGCACTCTCGCCGCGACGCTCAACATCGCGATGGTCGGCATTCTCTATGTTTTGTTCGGCCGTGTACTCGATCCGCTCAATCTGCTGACCAGCGGCATTTCCGATCTCGAGCGACAAACCTATACAGTGCGCCTGCCGCCATTCCACGCCCGCGAATTGGCGGCGATAGCCGAGCATTTCAATGCGCTCGCGCGCGCGCTCGAGACCTTGCGCGCGGAAAACCTGCAACTCAACCGCCGTCTGATCACAGCGCAAGATGATGAGCGCCGGCGCACCGCGCTCGAACTGCACGACGAAGTGGGGCCCTGCCTGTTCGGGCTGCGGGCGTGCATATCATCGGTGACTGGGCTCGCCGGCTCGTTGCCCGAAAACGCGCGGCAACGCGTGACGGAGGGCGCCGAAGAAATGCTTGCCATCATCGAGCATTTGCAGGCGATCAACCGGACCATGCTTCAGCGGCTCCGTCCAATGGCGCTTGGCCACGTGCCGCTCGGCGAGATGATCGACCAGCTTGTCAATGAGCGCGCGCGGCAGCATCCGCAGATTGGGTTTGCTTTCACGGCAGGCAAGCTTGCACGGAGTTACGGGGATTCTGTCGATCTGACGGTCTATCGCTGCGTGCAGGAGGGTCTCACCAATGCCATCCGTCACGCACAGCCGAAACATGTTGCGGTCAGTCTTGGCATCGCGTCGGCTTCGTCCCGGCTTGAATTGACCGTGCGCGATGACGGCCGCGGTATCACTGCGGCAACGCTGCCAGGCTTCGGCCTTCGCGGCATGCGGGAGCGTGTCGAAGGTCTCGGCGGCCGGTATTGCGTCGAAGCCATCGACGGGGGCGGCACCTGCATAGCGATCGCCATTCCGATCGTCGATCTGGATGATGCCAATGCAGCCGACACCATCACGACGGGCGAGAGCGCATGACCCGTGTGCTCATCATCGACGATCACCCGATTGTGCTGCAGGGCTGCCGGCGCATGCTCAAGGACGCGGGCATCACTGAGGTATTTGAGGCGCGCGATGCCGCTTCGGGCTATCGGCTTTGTCAGCAGCACCGGCCCGATGTGGTTATCCTCGACCTTGCGTTGCAGGGGAGTGGGCTCGGCGGGCTCGAGCTGATCCGCCGCATCGGTGCGCAGGATCCGCGGGCGCGGATTCTCGTCTTCAGCATGCATGCCGATCCGATCATTGTTTCCCGCGCGCTGCAGGCGGGAGCCGCGGGCTATGTGGTCAAGGATACGTCGTCAGACGAGCTGATGGCAGCGTTCGAAAAGGTTCGCGTCGGCGAGCCCTATCTCAGCAATAATCTCGCGATGCAGGTGGCGCTCGCGCACGCTCCCGGCCGCCAGAATCCGCTCGCCGAGCTGACGCCGCGCGAACTGCAAACGCTGGCGCTCCTCGCGGAAGGCAAGCCCTATGGCCGGATCGCCGAAGAGCTCAATGTCAGTTACAAAACCGTGGTGAATGTTTCATCGCAGCTCAAGCAAAAGCTTGATGCCCGCACACTGCCCGAGTTGATCCGCGCTGCGGTCCAGCTGCTGCCGGCGAGCAATTAGACTTGCCATAGTCGGTTCAAATCGCCCGCCGGTCAGGGCCTTGTGGGCCGTTCCGATTGCCAAAAGTTCCCGGCTCGATTTGGAAAAACCTTCCCTGACGTGCCCGCACGGAACGTGGCAGATTGGCATTGTCGTCGGCTGGGGTGGGGCAGGTGGCGGGGAACACAAAAATTGAAGGCGCCTCAATGGCGCCAACGGTTGATACGGCATTGCGTGCCTTGTCCGCGATCGTGGTTGCTGCTGCGGTCCTCTCGTCCGGGATGGCCGCGGCCCAGCAAAGTGGCGGCGGGCCGGCAGATTCGAGTGCGGTCACTCTCCCTGAGATCCGCGTAATCGGAACAACGCCGCTGCCTCCACCCCGGGGAGCAGCACGGCCCGCCGCCGCTACCAATGCCCCTGCAACCGCGACCGAAACCGCCGCCGCGCCCGCCGAGCCCGGCGCTATCGACGTCGACAAGGTGCCGTCCAACGTACAGACGATGTCGACGTCCGATTTCGACCATGCAAAGGCTCCGAATCTGCTCGACGCAATGCAAAGGGCACTGCCCGGCGTCTCGCTGAGCGATCAAACAGGCAATCAGTTCCAGCTCGATCTGAATTATCGCGGTTTCATTGCTTCGCCGGTAATCGGCACCCCGCAGGGCCTTGCCGTCTACCAGAACGGCGTGCGCATCAACGAAGTCTTCGGCGACATCATCAACTGGGATTTCCTGCCGGAGGATGCGATCAACCGGCTGACGCTGGTGCCCAGCAATCCTGTCTATGGGCTGAACGCGATTGGTGGCGCGCTGTCGCTTGAGATGAAAAACGGTTTCAGTTTTCACGGCGCCGAAGGCGAGGTGAGCGGCGGCTCGTACGGTCGGATCGGCACCACGATGCAGGCCGGTGGTCAGGTGGGCAACTGGTCGAGTTACATCACTGCAGACGCGATCAACGACGGCGGCTGGCGCAACGATTCGCCGTCGCAGCTTCGCCGCATCTATGCCGATGTCGGCTACCGCGCTAACGACACGGAGTTCCACGTCAATTTCACCGGCGGCGACAATCATTTCGGCGCCGCGGCCGCGACCCCGATCGAAATGCTCGCCCAGGACTGGGCCAGCATCTACACGATTCCGCAGACGACCCACAATGAACTCGCCTTCCTGACTGCGAATGGCAGCTGGAAGCCGACCGCGACATTCACGCTTCAGGGCAACGCCTATTACCGGGGCTTCTGGCAGGCCCATGTCGACGGCAATGGCACCGATGCGATCAACGATCCGACGGTGTGCCCCGATCCCACGGTGTTATGCTTCCCCAATCTCGACGGCACGATTTCGAATCTCATCACCACCGGTGGCGGCACGGTTCCGAATGCTGGCGCGCTTGGGACGCCGAACATTCTGGGCGAGATCGACCGGACCTGGACTTCGACCAACAGCTTCGGCGGCTCGCTGCAGGCCGCTTCCTCGGAGCCGATTTTCGGTCACAACAACAACCTTACCGTTGGCGCGAGCGTCGACCGTGGTCTCGTTCAATTCACCACCACGAGCGAACTTGGCACCATCAATGCCAATAACTTTCCGTTCGTGTTCGGGAGCGGGCTCTATATCGATCAGCCGTCCGGCGACGTAGCGCCGGTGAGGCTCGGTGCCGACACTCTCTATACGGGAATATACGCGACCGACACTTTCGACGTCACGTCGCGGCTCTCGCTCACGCTCGGCGGGCGTTACAATGTCGCGCAGATCGATCTGCAGGATGAGCTCGGCAACGATCCCGGACTCAACGGCAGTCACAATTACAGCCGCTTCAACCCGAGCATCGGCGCCACCTACAAGCTCACCTCGAACCTGACCGCCTATGGCGGCTATTCCGAGGCGAACCGGGCCCCGACGCCGCTTGAGCTGGAATGCTCCGATCCGGTTCGGCCCTGTCTGATTGACAACGCGCTGGTCGGCGATCCCCCGCTCCAGCAGGTTGTTTCGCATACCTTCGAAGTCGGCCTGCGCGGTCATTACGACATGGGAAAGACGTCGGCGCTGGCCTGGACTTTGGGCGCGTTTCACGCGCTCAACACCAACGACATCATTGCCGTCGCGAGCCCGATTCCCGGTCACGAATTTTTCCAGAACGGCGGCAATACGTTGCGCCAGGGCATCGAGGCCGATCTCAAGTATAAATGGGACCGTCTGACGGTTTATGCCAACTACACCTATGTCGACGCCACCTTCCGGGACGCGCTGACATTGTCGTCGCCGAACAATCCGTTTGCCGACGCTAACGGAAATATCTTCGTCGTTCCGGGCGACCACCTGACGGGCATCCCCGACTATCGCTTCAAGGCCGGCGTTGAATATCAGATCACCGATCCATGGAAGTTCGGTGCGGATCTGAACGTCATCGGCAGTCAGTGGATCGTCGGCGACGAATCCAACCAGAATCCGAAAATGCCGGCCTATTGGACCGTCAACCTGCATTCGTCCTACGAGATCGCCAAGAACGTCGAGCTGTTCGGGCTGGTAAAGAACCTCTTCAATCAGCACTACTATGTCTACGGTACGTTTTTCGAGACCGACTCGTTTCCGTATCTGAATCTGACCGATCCGCGGACCTTCGTGCCGGGAATGCCGCTCGCCGCCTATGTGGGGTTGCGCGGGAAGTTGTAACATCGGCCCCATCGCGGCAGTCA